>OATT01000837.1_pt1 | contig 22928 bp, 24 predicted proteins | sample 1476071 | NCBI WGS metagenome assembly OATT01 (sample SAMEA2579989, study PRJEB22360) | human gut metagenome | biome: human gut; feature: human-associated habitat; material: faeces | place: Denmark | collected 2008/2010 | reverse complement strand
CTCATTGGGGCGGAGATTAAATAAAATTAACCGCTAGAAAGGTACTAAATGCGGGTAATACTGCTCGGTTCAAAATTCCTATACCCGTATTCGGCTCGCTCTGAAGTACCGTAAAGCGCAAATTTATAGGGCGTTTGGGCGGCTTCCTGCAAGCTCTCAATCAATCGGCGCGCCTCTTTCGTGCCCGTGGTAAGGCCCGCAAAATAACGCTCCATGAGCTTGATTACCGCGTCGGTGACCTGTCCTTCCTGCCAGCCCGTTAAGCCTGCCTCAGTCGCGATTTCGCCCGCTACTGCGCACAATTTAAAGCGGTTGAGTTCTCGGCTCTGCTGTGCTCCTATTTCCTTGGGAGCTTTCTTCTCAAACGCACGGGCAAAAGGTTCCGCTTGGGTTTCTAGGGCGTCGGCGTTAGCGGTTAGGTATTCAAGCCACTTGCGCCCTAATTTTCCGTAATTTTCCCGCGTCCCTACCGATAGGAGGCTAAAAGCCTCGGAAATATTTTTAAAGCGCGGCGGTATGGCCTCGAATATTCCGAGCGTGTCTCTATCCATCGGGGCGGCTCTTACGCCCATTCCCACGTCTATAGGAATGCTTCGGATGTCCGTTCCAGCATGAATATCAGCGCCCGCCTTCTTGAGGTATCGGGATACGGTTAATTCACCAGTGGAAATCCATAGTATTAGCCAAGTAAGCGGGGCCCGGAGGTCTATATCTTTATTCAACCGAGACTTGCTCACACCGTTTGCAAGCCTATAGATGATGTCGTTTACTTCATAGGGCTTAGCGGTCTTGAGCTCGTCCATGCACATAAGAGAGTCATTGTGAGCGGCCGCCACGTATTCCACTGCGTTTGCTGTGCCTGACCACGAGATAACGCGGCCGCCGTCCGGAGAAGGTTTGCCGTAAACGCCCGCCGCGGCTTCCGCGATTGAAGTCTTACCTACGGTGGAGGTGCTGTAAAAGTGAAATCCTCCGCTCTTTTGCTCAACCCAGCTAATCCTTGAAAGGAGCGGAGCCGCAAGCGCGGTGCATATTGCTAAGGTGAGCGGGCTAGAGTATCGGGCAAGATAGCCCACGCTGTCGCGCCATTTTTCGATACTGCCCGCTTGGTCATAATTGGCTTTTGCGTTGCCCGCGGGTTCATAGTAAATCCGTTCCTCAGAGTCTCCTATCACGCCATTAGGCGTAATAAAGGCTTCTCCAAGCCAGCCGCCCCGCCTTGCAATAGCAACCTTCTGAGGCATTAAATCCGGGTTCTCTCGGTTCACTATCGGGCGGTTGTAAATGTAATCACAGAGGTAGCGGGCTATGTTTCGGCCTGTAGAGTAAAGCGGAAGGCCCGAGCTTGTGAGTGCTTCCCGCACATTGTCTCCTTTCCCCGTTAAGTCCGAGTCTTGTATAAGCACCTCAAGCCGGCGCCCGTCATTATTGCGGAATGCAATAAGGCGCCCCCATCCTTGCCCGTCCGGGTCTCTCGCCTGTCCGATAATCTCGATTTCAGGGAATAGGGCTTCCTTCGGGCCTTTAGTGACCTTGCCCGCCAAGACCTTATAAACCGAAAGATAGACAACTCCGTTCACGGTGGAATACTCCCCGCTTGACGCGGTGAAAAGATCGGGATTTGCCTCCTGCTGGTCTATCTCCCTACAGTAGGCGGCGTACTCCATTCCCAGCATAGATAGAAAGGCCTCAGTGCCGCGGCCCTTGCTTTTGCAGGTGTCGTGCATACAGCAAATAGCGCCGTAACGGTAGCGCTTGCCGTTGTCGCGTTTCGAGCCCGGGGCAAAATAGGCGGTAGAGGTTAGGCTCCCGTCATCGTGCTCACCGCTCGGGCATTTAATCGCATACTTTCCGCCTCCCATATCACGCAGGATAAGCCCGCGCTTCGTTAATGCTTCTAGTATCGAGTCAACGTGCTTAAGCTCGGGCCTAAAGCCTTCTGCTTCCGGCGCCGGTGCTGTAGAATCAATTTTTGCAAGGGCCTTTTTCTCGGTCTTTGAGCCCTTGGTAAATTGAGCCGTGGAGATAGGAGTTCCGGAAAAGAGCTCCAAGCTCGCGGCTTTTTCTTTTGGCACCGTGTACATGATTTGAGCGGGCGTATAGCTCGCGCTGTCTATTGCCGCCGTGATTAGCTTATCGGGTTGCTCTGCAAGCTCCGGCACCTTCTCCATAAGCCACAAACAAACATTCCGCGCGCAAACTTCCCAATCCTTCGGCCCTAACTCTTTATCTAAGGCCATGACAACTCTATATTTTCGAGCTGTAGGCGTATCGGAGTGTGTAGGGTAGATAAAGCATGAGAAAGGCTTGAGCACCTCCTTTAGCGCTTCCAGCACTTGCGGGCTTATGCCTAGGCTATCGGTTCCCTTCGGCGTATAGACCTTGCCCGCGGCGTCTTGCTTTTGTTGCTTTCCGCCGTCGATATCAATGGCTGCCCAATTACGCGGCAAGACGTTTACATCTTTCCTTTTGTTGTCCTTCATAGGGGCGCAAATTGCGGGGCCGTCTTTCGCATCGTTCTTCCTTGCGTTCCGTGCATTTTGGACAATGCGCGCAAAATCCTCGAAGGTTTCGGCTTTCTGCGGTGTGCCAAGCGGATTTTTTGCGCTCTTTACGAGCATAAATTCAATAGTCATTACATTGCCTCCCTAGGTGTGTACTGCTTGAAACACTCAAGGGCGCACGGCGCCGGCCTTACCAACTCTTCAATAAGGGCATTGATGATCGTTTGCTCATCCTCGGGCTTCCTCAGCTTGAGAGGTTTGATCGTAGCCGGCCCGTTGATGGCCTCTTCGAGCCTCATAGCAGTGTCGACGTGAGCCCACGGGCAATAGCCGTTAATGCTTCTGCGGGCGTATTTCAAAAACTCTCCCGCACGGTTGTACCTCTCCTTGTAAAGCCGCTCCGATAAAGCGCTCTCCGTCGGAGTTCTTTTCTCGTAGTCCCTTCGGAAGGTAGCCAAGATAAAGCCCACAAAAAACATTCCCTTGTGGAAGGTTCCATCCTCTCCTTTCGGGAAAAACTTCCGTACGTAGTCCATTACTTCGGCCGGTCTTATAAGCCCGTCCTTGATAGCGTCCGCCACGATAAAAAATGCTTCCGTTCTTGGTGACTTTTCTATGAGAACAGCCATGTCTTTCAGATTTATCCTTGTCATCTTTTCTCCCGCTGGGTGCTGGTTCTTGTCGGATTGTCGGAGGTTGGTTGCTCGTAGAGTTCGGCTAGATCGGCGTTTAGTCTTTCGCCTAAGAGCTTCATTAAGTAGGCTAGTGTGGAGCCCATCCGATCGTCGGATAAGCCCGGGCGAGGTTTAACCTCGGAGAAAAAGACTTGAGAAAGTTTGCCTAAGGTTTCCAAACAATCCGCCGCTTCCATCATGTCCATGTAGATTTTTTCGTTCATGGCGCACCTCCTACAAGACAAATTGAGGCGCTGGGGCCGCAGTTGTAAGGGCTGAATAAATGCGCGGGGTAGTGGGGATGTATCCGAGCGTGCGGATAAGCTGAGTTCTTGCCATGGTAGTGGCCTCCTTTTTGGTTACCTAGAATCCCGCTCTCTATTCCACTAGAGGGGCGGGGGTCGCTTACAGGTGTGGAATAACCGTCAAAAAGGAAACGGCAAGCCTTGCGGCTTCCTGTCAGCAACCCCCATAAAAAGGTAATAGGAGGCTCTGCCACGTTACGAGCATAAAAAACACCGCCATTCCTTGAGGCGGTGGCTCGCCTTTTTGTTTCAGATATTCCACTATCTGCCCGCGGTTGTTTGACGCGGTCTTTTAAGTGTACGGCCTTTAGTCGCTTTCTGTAAAGCGCCGTATTAGCGCCGAATAACGCAAAAGACAATGAGGCTCGCTGGTGCTTATCACGGCTCGGAGCTGCTTCCGTAATCGGCGATAACTTTAAGAGGATGGCTAAGATTTGCCTTAGCGTCTTAGAGTTCGCCGCGTAAGTCTTGCGGTCGAGGGCCTGCACGGTTGAAAAAGCTATCCCTCTCATGCCCGTGCTCCTTCGGCTTGAGCATTAGCGGCTTTGGGGTTCCTCCCAAACCCCCCAACCGAGGGAATTCGCCTAAGCCACGACATCGGAGCGGCGGTAAAGCGCCGACTTTTGGGATATGCGGATAGGCTTGGGAAAATTGCGGGTCTTAATCCACGTTCTTACGGTGGATTTGCCGGCGCCCCCGAGCAATTTGCAAACGCCCGATAAGGGCAAATACTCTGTATCGTTCATATTGCCTCCAAATGGCACTGATAACAATGCGTCCATTTTGGAGGCCTAAACGCTTAGGGGGTGCGCGGAGCTTGGCGGTTAGTGCATTTAGCTTGGCGAATTGAACAATTAGCTAGGCGAATTGCAAAAACCTTAGTTAAACGTCGCGCCAATATTTATCTAAATGTCTTTTGGCGGTGAGCTGGTCGATAGTTGAGTTTGGGTGCCCGTTGTACTTGGCGTGAAAGATTATGTATTGGACGGCAAGCGCAGACGTAACGGGCTTATTTTGTTCCTGTGGAGGCAAACTCAGCTTAAATGCCCTAACTGTTTCTTGAGTTTTTAAGCGTTTGGTCTCGCTTGCTTTTGCGGCACCTTCTCGAAAGTCTTGCGACTTTTTTGCGTTATCTTCCTCTAACATTTTGATTGCTCGGGTTAGCTTGGTGGCCGTTTCAGTTTCGCCTCTTAATTTGGCGCCTTGCAATGTTGAATTAAGGAGCTCCTGTAAATCCTTATTAAAACTCATAGGCCGCCCTCGATAGTCTTTCTTGCCAACTCCATACATAAGTCGGCGGCGCGGCGGTCGAAGTCCCCTACAGTTTCATAAAAATAGCGGTGATCGTTTTGAAAGAAAGTAGCCAAAAGCGCGGCTCCTTGGCCGATAGTCTCGCTTAGCTCGTTATCCAGCTCGCCTAAATCCTTAGTCGGTAGCCCGCTGGTGGGGAGGCTCTTCCTCACACGGATAAGGGCCTCCGTTGTCCGGAGTACGGAGATTAGATCTAAAAGCGCCTCCGGATCGCTTTCCTCATATTCGATTAGCTCATCCTCGGTTACAGGCTCGGAGTAGTCAGCGTAAAAGTCTATGGCGCCCTTAATTCCCTCTACGGCTTCCAGCTGATTGAAGTAGTCACCGCGTGCGTCCGTTGGTGTGTCTTTACCGGGAGCCTCATCGCCGGGATTGATGAGCTTAAAAACCTCTAAGTCCTTTCCTTGGATACTGCGGCAGTAGTCGATTACTTCCCTTGTTCTTTCGTCCGGTAGCGTGTCTTGGCCGTCATTGTCGGTATACATGGCCTTGTTCCCCTTGCTTGTGGTTCCCTTGCGAAAAGATGAGGAAAGCGGCGCCGGGGCAAGGGGCCCGCGCTCTCGGTAGCTAGTCGAGGCGTGCCGCTTCAAGGGATATTTTACCGTGCGTTTTTCGGCACACGCGCGCGAGAGGCAAGGGTGTAAAAAGTTAGAAAGACTTGCCTCTTAAAGAGCGCCGTTGCTCCGCTCCCGTAGCGGTATCGCTCCCGCGCTCGGCGATATGCGGCTAAGCGGCGCGAGGCGGTAGCCCGTGGGTGGTGGCGCCTAAGCGGTGACTCCGGCGCCGGTGAGAGATTTGCGAGAGACTTCGCACGCGCGGGAGTTTTTTCTAAAACCGTTTTATTTTTTATGCGCCGATTTTTTTGAAAATGGTTTTTTGTATGGGCCCGTAGCGCAGACAGGTAAGAGGGCCGAGAATCGCGAAAATTCAGGGGGTGGGGGTCGGTCTAAAAACTAAATTACCGCGTTTATTGGGAACCGTGGGAACCGATTAGGCTTTTGTGGGAACTAATAAATTCTTTAATTATCAATATGTTATATATATAGTTCCCATAGTTCCCACGGTTCCCATACCTCAGCTCTCACGCGCGAGCTTTTGCTTATCGTTATTCGCACCTCCGCCACGGGCTATAGTCCGACAAGTCAATCCCTTTAAGGCAGTAATCGGCCCAAGCCTGCGCTACCTCCTTTTGCTCCGGATCATAGCCATAACGTCTATAGGCTCCGTTGAGGTTGTCTTTTTTCTCGTGCAGTAGCATCCGCTCGGCGGCTTCCTGTGCCTTGGGATAGTTCTTCCATTCTTCTGATTCCACCCATGAACGGAATGTAGCGCGAAAGCCATGCGGCGTAACCCTGCGCTTTTCGCCGGTCTCTCGCTTAATGCTGTTAGGGTCAATCCAGCCGAGCCCGTCCTTCTGTATCTTTTTCTCGTGGAGCGCTTTAATTACTCCCGTCATCGCCATGTCGGATAGAGGCTCATTCAAGCCCACGTCTTGCCGCTTAATGAATACAAGCGGGCCTATCCTCGGCAGGTGCTTTAGAAAGTCTATAGCCTGAGCGCTGAGTACCTTGGTACGGTTTCTCTCGAAGGCCTTATCCTTGGTCTTTTGGTGCTCTTCGGGGATTGTCCAAACACCATTATCGAGGTCAAACTCTTTCCATTCCGCAAGGCGTACCTCACTGTTTCGCGAGGCCGTGAGGATGGCAAAAAATAAAGCGTAGGCGCTCGCGCTCGGCGTTGCCAGCAGGTCACGAATAAAAGCCTGTATGTCGGCAAAAGGCAGTGAAGGGTAGTTTTCTTTCGGCGGCCGAGCCAACGGCTTAAGGAGTACGCCTAGAGGCCCGTTTAGGTCGGCAGGATTGCTCTTTAGCTCCGTGAGCTCTTTTGCTATGGCGTAGTTAAATACTTGGTGGGCTAAGGTGTAAGCCTTTTGAGCCGCATTAGGCTTAGATACCCAAATAGGCTCTAGCGCCGCGGCTACGTCCTGCACCATAATGGCGTCTATTGGCTTATCTCCGAGTACCGGCGCCAAGTGTTTAGCTAAGGCCACAAGCCGGGCCTTATTCGCGCTTTTGCTGACCGTTTGGGCATAAAGAGATATAAACTCCTTGGCGCAGTGTGAAAACGTCATACGCTCGCTTTCGGCGCGCTTCTCGGCTTCTCTTTCTTCTGCCGCTTTTTCCTCTTTTTTCTTGGCTCTTACTTCCTGCGGGCTTGTTCCCGATTCATAAAGAGCTAAGTCGGCGGCCGCCTTTTTACGTACCTCGGAAAGCGTATATGTACTTAAGTAAGTAGTGACTCTTTCGGAGCCGCCCTTAGAGTATCTCAATCGGTAGCGCGTTATTTTTCCGTCCCGTTTCTCTACCGTTAAACCTTTTACGCCGCCTACTGCGTGCCGTCCGTCCGGTAGTGCATTTACCTCTTTTACGGTAAGAGCCTTTTTTATCCTTGGCATAGCCCGCCCCCTCTAGGTTCGTCCTTAAATGCATTTGGTACGTAAAAATTTTAACCTAGGTACGTAACCGGTACATAAAAATGCTTGGATTAACCTGTTTCAATCGGCTGTAATATGGACGGTGATTTGTAAGGGGGCGGCTAATTCTATGATTAGAAAAGAAAAAACCGCGGTAATCCGCGGCATTCTGTAGTATAAGTTGGTCGGAGTGAGAGGATTCGAACCTCCGACCCCTGCGTCCCGAACGCAGTGCTCTACCAGGCTGAGCTACACTCCGATTCTTGCGTTTCGAGTGACCTATCGATCTCTCTCAACTGTCAAGGAAAGCAATTCTATCAGAGAATTTTTAAATGCGCTAGTCGGTAAGCAATTTAATGCATCAATTCCTCGAGAAACTTCTTTTTTGGCAGCTTCAATGCACGCATCAATGGCTCCGGAAGCCAGAATGACGCGGGTTACGCTTTCTAAGTCCGGATCATTGCTGCTGACTGCAGTACGAATAATCTTTGCGTCTTCTTCGGAACAATGTCTCAAAGCATAGATAAGAGGCATCGTCATTTTTCCTTCGCGAAGGTCGGTGCCCAAATTCTTGCCGATATTGTCCTTAGTGCCCGTGTAGTCAAGCACATCATCAATAATTTGGAAGGCACGGCCAAGACAAAGAGCATATTCGGCCATTTTGTCTTCTACTTCTTTAGAGGCGCCGGCAACGACGGAAGCCATGCGGGCGGCAGCTTCAAAAAGTACACCGGTCTTTCTTTCAATGACGTCAAAATAGCGAGCTTCGTCTAATGTGGTGTCATGAATGTTGAGCAACTGGATGACCTCACCTTCGGAAACGCGGTTTACGGCGCCGGCTACGATTTCGCAAATACGTAAGTTTTGAGTGCGGACCATTAATTGGAAGGCGCGTGAATACATAAAGTCGCCGGTTAAGATCGCAGGCGCATTTCCCCATTTAAATCCGGCAGTCGGCTTTCCGCGCCTTAAGTCGCTTTCGTCAACAACGTCGTCATGTAGCAGACTGGCTGTGTGCACATACTCAATCATCGTTGCAAGGAAGATATGCTCTTTTCCCTGGTAGCCCAGAGCGCGTGCAATGAGCATTAAGACGATCGGACGCATTCGTTTGCCGCCGGCTGTAACGATGTAGTCGCTTATCTTTTTAATCAGCGGGATGTCACTCTGAAGATCATCAATAACTTCCCGATCAACGGCGAGTAAATCTTCCGAAATCGGGGCGATGATTCTCTGAACGGCGGCTGCTACTTGACTCATTGAAAAATTCCTATGGGCGCTAAATAAAACAAAGTCAAATATTAACTATTTTTCTTTGACTGCTGACACTAAAAGACACAAAAACGAGATTTTTCTGAGAATTCAACCCGAAAATCCGTTTGGCGTTGAGAAAAACAAAAACACATCTTTAACCGTTTGACTATACGAAATTTTTCGAGCATAATCTCGCACTCTGCGCGTTAAGTTATTTGAGCAAACAAAAAGGCTTCAGCAGAACGCAGACTGCATTGAAGTGTTAAAGGTATATACATGTACGCAATTATTAAAACCGGCGGCAAACAGTACACTGTTGCTGTTGGCGACAAGGTTAAGGTCGAAACCCTCCCGGGTGACGTTGGCTCCCAGATCAAACTCGTGGAAGTCCTCGCTGTTAAGAACGACGAAGGCCTTAAGCTTGGTAATCCGACGATTCCCGGCGCTTTTGTTACTGCCACAGTCCTGTCTGAAGGACGTCATGAAAAAGTTCGTATTTTCAAGTTCCGTCGTCGTAAACACTCCATGAAGAGTGCTGGTCACCGTCAGAACTACACCGAACTCAAGATTGATGAGATTTCGGCCTAATTAGATTTTTAAGTAAGAGGTATTTGAAATGGCACATAAGAAAGGCGGCGGATCTACACGTAACGGCCGCGATTCCAACGCACAACGTCTTGGCGTTAAAGTTTTCGGCTCTGAAATGATTCAGCCGGGCGCTATCATTGTTCGTCAGCGCGGTACCACATTCCATGCCGGTGAAAACGTCGGTATGGGCCGTGACCACACTTTGTTTGCTAAAGTTGCCGGTAAGGTCGAGTTCGTTGTTCACGGACGTCTGAACCGTCAGTACGTTAACGTTGTTCCGGTTGCTTAATTAGACCGCGAATCAAACAAAGAAGCGCCCCATTCCTAGCAGGGAACGGGGCGCTGATTTTTTTGTACGGCTATCATCAACTCCATACCTAATAAGTCCTTACGGACAGGAAAGAAAAATGAAATTTGTAGATGAAGCGAAAATTGAAGTTTTTGCGGGAAAGGGCGGAAACGGCGTTGCCTCCTTCCGACGCGAAAAATTTATTCCCAAAGGCGGCCCTGACGGCGGAGACGGTGGACGCGGCGGCTCTATTTATGCCGTGGCCGACAGAAATCTGAATACTCTGATCGACTACCGTTATACACGTAAATTCCAAGCTAAGAACGGTGAAAACGGCCGCGGCAGTGACTGCTACGGCAGAGGTGCTCCCGATATTGAGCTTCGTGTTCCGGTCGGAACCGTGATTACCGACTTGGATACCGGTGAGACAATTGCCGACTTGGATAAGAACGGTGAAAAAGCCCTTCTTGCCAAAGGCGGTAAAGGCGGTCTCGGCAACCTGCATTTCAAGACCTCTACCAACCGTGCTCCTCGTCAATGCACTCCTGGAGAACCGGGCCAAGAAAGAACACTCAAGCTTGAACTGAGAGTATTGGCGGGCGGCGGGTTGTTTGGTCTTTCCGATGTCTTCGGTATTGGCGGACGTCGGTTTGTTAGGTCTTCCGAATGCAGGCAAGTCCACACTGATTTCCGCGGTTTCTAACGCCAAACCTAGAATCGCCGATTATCCCTTTACAACGTTGCATCCGCATCTTGGCGTTGTTCGTGCAGGTCCGGAATCCAGTTTTGTGATTGCAGATATTCCGGGACTGATTGAGGGTGCATCCGAGGGCGCCGGCTTAGGACACCAGTTCTTGCGTCATCTTTCCAGAACCAGCTTGCTGCTGCACGTCATTGATGTAGCACCTCTCGATACCGAAGAAGATCCTATCGCAGCTGCTCGCGCCATCGTTGAAGAACTGAGAAAGTTTGATCCGGCATTGGCAGACAAACCCCGTTGGGTTGTTCTTAACAAGATGGACCTGGTTCCTGAAGAAGAAAGAGCCAATGTCGTGGATAAGTACCGTGAAGCATTCGGTACGGATGTTCCGATGTTTGCGATTTCTGCTGTGACCCGTGAAGGCACTGAAGCTTTGGTTAAAGCAATTGCTGAAGATATTCACGAACAGCGCAGACAGCTCATCAAAGAAAGCGAACCGGATGTCCGCTTTGATGAAGACGAAGAAGTCTTCCCGCCCGAAGGCGGAGAGCCTGAAGAAGGTGAGCAAAAGTAAGCTGCCGGTGAATTTGGTCAAACCGCTGAGAAAACAAAATCCCGGCGGTTTTTCTTTTTTGATTTTGTACTTTAAGTGGAAGCATTTTTGTTTAAAGCGATTTTGGATATACTGAACAGCTCTAATCACGACGACGCCGTTAATACAACAAAAAGCAAGTGAAGTTTATGATCCGCTTAGAAAGAGTGCTGTCGTCAATAAGATCGGATGAAACGAGATGGAAGAAAACCTCAAGATTTGGAACGATGCAAAAAGAATTGTCGTAAAAGTCGGCTCTTCTTTAGTGACAAATGAAGGTCACGGGGTAGATACGGAAGCGATTGCCCGTTGGACGGCTCAGATCGCTAAGCTGCAGGAAATGGGAAAACAGGTCGTTTGGGTTAGCTCCGGTGCGGTTGCAGAAGGAATGGCTCGTCTCGGGTGGATCAAACGTCCGAAAAAAATGCACGAACTCCAGGCGGCAGCCGCAGTCGGACAGATGGGTATTGTGGAGGCTTACGAAAAAAGCTTCGAGCGCTACGACATCCGCACGGCTCAAATTTTGTTGACCCATGCTGACCTTGCAGATCGCGAACGCTATCTGAATGCGCGTCAGACGCTGACCACACTCTTAGACCTCAAAGTTGTTCCGATCATTAACGAAAACGATACGGTTGTGACCAACGAAATCAAAGTCGGTGACAACGATACATTAGGTGCGCTGGTCACGAACTTAATCGATGCCGACGTCTTAGTGATTTTGACCGATCAGATCGGCCTCTTCACTGCTGACCCGCGCTCCAACCCTGAAGCCAAATTAGTGGAAGTCGGGGAAGCCGGAGAGCCGATCTATGAAGCAATGGCCGGAGGCGCCGGTTCTTCTATCGGTAAGGGCGGCATGCAGACAAAAGTGCTTGCAGCGAAACGCGCGGCCCGCAGCGGAGCCTCGACCGTTATTGCCAGCGGACGTATTCCTGACGTTTTAGTTCGTTTAGCTCAGGGAGAATCCATCGGAACGCTTCTGAAGACGGATCGCAAACCGATGTCTGCTCGCAGTCAGTGGATGGCCGACCATTTGCAGCTGAAAGGCAAGCTCGTTATCGACGAGGGTGCTGTTGAAGCGGTTCGCAAAGGCAAGAGCCTGCTGCCGGTCGGTGTTAAAGCAGTGATCGGCGACTTCCTTCGCGGCGAAATCATTCAAGTCGTTGATCAAAACGACAAAGAAATCTGCCGCGGCATGATTAACTACGGCTCTGATGAGTCCCGTCGAATCATGGGACTGCACAGCGATGAAGTTGTGGAGGAGTTAGGCTACTTAGAACAGAGAGAGCTGATTCATCAGGACAACATGGTCGTGATGAATAAGTAGTCGTCTTAAAGACGATTATTTGTAAAGGCGGAAATGTCCCGGACCTTCCGCTTTTTCCCATCCTGCAGGCGGAACAAGGTGTTTCTTGTCGGTAAAGAGAGCAGGAGCTAACTCTTTCAACGCTTCTTTATAAACACCGCGTTTGAAGTCGATTACTTGGCTCAGCGGCACCCAATAGTCATTCCACTTCCAGGCCTCAAATTCCGGATGGTTGGTGGCTTTCAAGTTGATATCTTTGTTTTTACCGAGGAACTCTAACAGGAACCAAATCTGCTTTTGGCCTTTGTAAATGCCGCGAAGGTCGCGGCGAATCCAACGGTCAGGAACGTCATAGCGCAGCCAGTCTTCGGTGCGGCTGATGATGCGGACTTGGTTTTCAAAGAGACCAAGCTCCTCCCAAAGCTCTCTGAACATGGCTTCGCGAGGCGATTCCCCGCGGTTGATACCGCCCTGCGGAAATTGCCAGGAATGCTGACCCAAACGTTTCCCCCAAAAAACTTGTTTGAGAGGATTGGTCAAAATAATCCCGACGTTTGGTCGGTATCCATGTTGATCAAGCATAAAAACTTTAAAATAACTTATTTGTGTCTGCCCATTATATAGAGGCAGGAAAAGAAGTCATAAGATCCGAACCTAATCGTAGACTGCCGGCCTGCCGGCTCGTTTTTGAGAATTCGTAATGAGAGCAAAACAATTTTTTATTTCAACACAGAAAGAAGCTCCTGCAGATGCAGAAATCGTTAGCCAGAAGCTGATGCTGCGCGCAGGCATGATCCGTAAGCTTGCTGCCGGCGTCTATAACTACATGCCGATGGGCCTGCGTTCCTTGAAGAAGATTGAACGCATTGTCAGAGAAGAAATGGACCGCGCCGGCGCCATCGAACTTCTGATGCCGATCGTTCAGCCTGCTGAGCTTTGGCAGGAAACCGGCCGCTGGCAAAAATACGGTGCCGAGCTCCTTCGCTTTAAAGATAGACACGACAGAGACTTCGTTCTTCAGCCCACCAGTGAAGAAGTCGTGACTGACATTGCTCGTCAGGAAATTAAGTCCTGGCGCCAACTGCCTGTGAACTTCTACCAGATTCAGACAAAGTTCCGTGACGAACGTCGTCCTCGTTTCGGCGTGATGCGTGGCCGCGACTTCGTCATGAAAGACGCTTACTCCTTTGACCGTACCGCAGAAGACGCCGGCAAGAGCTACGACAAGATGTTCGATGCTTACTGCCGCATCTTTGATCGTTTAGGCTTGGTTTACCGTGCCGTTCGCGCCGACTCCGGTTCCATCGGCGGATCTCGTTCTCAGGAATTCCAGGTGATCGCGGATACCGGTGAAGACCTGATCGTTTTCTGCCCGGACAGCGAATACGCTGCCAATATCGAATTGGCCGAAGCTCCCTGCCTGATTGAAAAACGCGCCGAAGCCACTGAAACCATGGAAAAGGTTCCGACTCCGGGCCGCGATAAGTGCGAGCTGGTCGTTGAACTCTTGAACAAGCCGCTGACAGCAAGCGTTAAATCTATCGTTTTGGCTGTCGATCAGCAGGACGAAAAAGGCAATCCGCTGCCCGCAAAAATCGTTCTTTTGCTTCTCAGAGGCGATCACACGCTTAACGAAGTTAAAGCTGAAAAGCTGGAAGCGCTTAAAGGCGGATTCCGCTTTGCAACCGACAAGGAAATTGAAGAGACCTTCGGTTCTAAACCGGGCTACCTCGGACCTGTCGGCATTTCTAAGGACGTCACCATCGTTGCCGATACAACGGTTGCCAACATGAGCGACTTCATTGTCGGCGCCAACGAAGAGGGCTACCACATCCGCGGTGTGAACTGGGGCCGCGATCTCAGAGAACCGGATGTTGTTGCTGATATCCGCAACGTCGTTGAAGGCGATGTTTCTCCCGACGGCAAGGGCACACTCAAGATGCAGCGCGGTATCGAAGTCGGCCACGTATTCTTCCTCGGTGATAAGTATTCCGCTCCGATGAACGCAACTTACCTGGACGAAAACGGCAAGCCTCAGCTGCTTCAGATGGGCTGCTACGGTATCGGTATTTCTCGTTTGCTGGGCGCAGCCATCGAGCAGGGGCACGACGATAAGGGCATCATTTGGCCGGACAGCATTGCTCCGTTCACCGTTGTGATCTGCCCCGTCGGATATGACAAGAGCGAAGAAGTTCAGAAGGCTTCTAACGAACTTTATGGTCGTTTGCGCGAAGCCGGCATTGACGTCATCCTCGACGACAGAGGACTGCGTCCCGGCGTCATGTTTGCTGACTGGGAACTGATCGGCGTTCCGCACCGCGTCACGATCGGTGATCGCGGCCTGAAGAACGGTGAAGTTGAATACGCTCACCGCGGAGATCTTCAGAACGAAAACGTTCCTGTCTCTGAAATCGCTGACAAGCTGATCGCTAAGATCAAAGTCCGCTAAGCGAAGAATCGTTTCGTTTTAGGGCGCCGGGAAACCTGATGCAAGGATTTTCCGGCGCCTTTTCTTGTTTCCGTCGACTTGAAGGGGCTGGTCAATTAATCTTAATGAGGCACATAAAGCATCAATAATTTCGATTACTTAACTATCGAATTTATAGGATAAAAACGGCAGTCTACTACCCGAATTTATTGAAAACTTTTAGAGATATCCTCCTTGTAGGTTGTTTTACTAGTCGTTTACTAGTAAAAAGAACTATGAGAAAAACCCCGTCGCCTCTTATTTTCTATAAGAAGCACTGACGTCATCGGAAGTATTTTTCAATGAATATTACAGATCCGATTCCTCGTCCGTGAATATTTTCAATCGCCTATCGAGAAATTCGGCACCCCCATACACTTTCGGTTTGGATACTTGGGAAAGAACTTTGCTCTTTAAGTGCCCTGGCACATTGCTGTTGGACAAATCAGTCCTCATGTTGACAAGAGTTCGCAAGAAGCTTGTACATAAAAATATTCCCTCCGAATCACTTTCAACGAAAGTGATTGGAGGGAAGCTGCCCCAGTGTAGTTACGATTACTTGATGTCCTTGAGCCAGGCTGTCAAGTCATCCTTGAACTTATCTCCGTCAGGGAACTTTTCAGATTTTCCAATACCCCAGCCGTGATTTCCGGTTGGATAAACATGCAGAGAAACAGGACGGGCATTCTCGACCATTGCCCGAGTGTAGAGCATACTTCCTAAGCTGCCGGCGTACTCATCTCCGGCAGAAACGGCTAGAAAAGCCGGAGGAGTTTTAGTGTCCACATGCTTGTAGGCGGAATAAGCGACGTCGTATTTAACGGAACGATCTTTTCCGATTAGGTTATTTCGGCAAGAGCTCTTGGGCTGGCTTTCTTCTTGCATCATCGTGATATTCGGGTAGATCAGAACTGAGAAGTCCGGGCAAGAATCGCCACTGCACTTAACACTGGTCATAGCTGCCAAATGACCGCCTGCGCTAGCGCCCATTACTCCGACAGTGTGAAGGTTGTACTTCTTAAAAAGACTTCTTACGATCTTGACGGCTTCCAGAGAATCGGAAAGCGGAATTGCTGGGTCACCTTTAGGAAGACGGTACTTTAGAACGAAGGTTGTAAATCCTTGATCCAAGAAATAAGGAATAAAACTTTGGTTGAAAGTTCCCATGGCAAGATTTCCATATCCACCTCCGGGGATCAGAATAATTGCTTTTCCGTTGGGATTTTTAGGAACGTTGACTTCTAAGCGTCCATTAATGACGTTGAAAATCGCACCTTTGTCGTTGGTTGTTTCCGGTTCTGTGATCGTACTTTTATTTGGCGCACCGTTAGGCCAAAGTGGAATCGTTTCAGCTGCTGAAACAACAAGAGGAAGAGAGAGGAGAAGAGAACATAACAGAACTTTTTTATTCATATCGTGACTCCTTGAGAAATCTATAAGAAGTATATTTTTGAGAAATATAACTAGCAAAGTAATAATTTATAATAGTTAATTACTTTTTAGTAATAAGCCATGAGCGATACCGTTCAAATATTAAAAACCCTGCTGTCCGAAGGCTCATTTGTTTCGGCTGCCAAAAGGTTGGCGGTTACGCAATCTTATCTTTCTCAGTTTGTTCAGAAGCTCGAGAAGAACTACGGCGTAAAACTTATTGATCGGAATTCCCGTCCGCTTCAATTGACTAAGTTAGGCGCTGTAATTTTGGAAAATCTAGAAAAGATCGAGATTATCCAAAGAAAAACTCAAGACATGTGTAACGACTATCTTCAGCTGAAGGTTGGAGAAATCAGGATAGCCTCTAACAGTGAGCGCACCTCTGCGGTCTTACCGCCGGTAATCGCCTCATTCAACAGAAAATATCCGAATATTCGATTGAATTTAGAGTTCAACCTTCATCTAGATGAAGTCTGCGAACTTCTAATTCAAGGAAAAGCGGATATTGGCATAACTTTTGAATCGCTCTTATCGAGAGAATGCAACGCCTACACTCTCCTCTCCGAGAACTACTTGCTCGCTTTACCAAGAACCGAAGAAACACTCTTAATCGGTTCCCTTTACTCTGTCGACGGAAGGTACCGAAAACTTCAGAAGCAGGATGCGAGGATCGTTAGAAAGTTTCCAATGATTAATACCTATCGTCATGAAGAGCGGCAGCAGAGGCTGAGTAAATTCTTAGGAACGGATCTTAAAACATCAAATATCAGCGCGTTAACAGTTCAGAATCGACTGTCATTTGTTGCTCAAGGAATTGGCTGCGCGATATGCCAGGAAAAGCTTGTTGCGATTGAAACTGCAAAAGAAAAATGTGTTTTCCTATCGTTGGATGATCTGTTTAAACCGCAGAATTTGGTGATTGCTTGGCCGCAAATTAGTTACACAAACACAGCAGCAAGATTGTTCTGCAAAGAGGCCTTGAGTTACTACCGGCCTAATTGCGGATACTCCGATGTATAGGTATCAACCCTCTATATTTTCTATAAAGTCTGGTTCTGTAATGCCAGCGCTCTTCTCTGAGTTGTTTTCCAGTCGAAAAGAGATATGCTCCAATAGCTTTACTAGTAAAACTCTAGTAAAAACATTCGATTCTGAAGTAATCGGGATCCTAAAATCGGAGTTTTTATAAGAAAAAGACAACTATACTTTGCTTTTTATTATAATAATTCGTGAAGTATAATTTTCTTTTTATTATGAAAAACTATATTCCTCGTACTCTTGAGAAGTCGCTAACTTCTGTTTCTCCTTCTCGTGCGTATATGCTTTACGGCGCCAGACAGGTAGGAAAAACCTCTCTCCTGAGGCATATGCTGGCGAATCAAAATGTTGAGTGGCTGACCGGAGAATCCTCCACAGACAGGGAGCGCCTTCAATTTGATACTCAACAGGATTTGATCGATTTCCTAAAGGCGTACAAGGTTATTGTGATTGATGAAGCCCAGTATGTGGACGGAATTGGACAAAGTATCAAGAGAATGATTGATCAGCACTCCGATAGTCTGATATTTTTATCCGGATCAAGCTCCTTAAAACTGGCAAAAGGCGTGAAGGAATCTGCTGTCGGGCGGTTGGATTTTATGACTCTCTTCCCATTTTCAGTTGAAGAACTTGTAAACGCAAAATCCTGGGACTGGTTCCGGCTGAACTTTGAGAGGTTGCTGATTGCTGGATCCTATCCTGATGTCGTTAATCATTTCAGCGATGATATTGACTCCCTCGCCTATCGGCTCCTTCATTATGTCAATGGAGTTTTTTTACAGGATATCTATGAGCTTGGAGGAATAAGAAAATCCTCTACGCTAAAGCATTTGCTTAGGCTTTTGGCCACCAGCGTCGGCTCACAAATCAGTTATGACGGCTTGGCGAGAGATACAGGATTAAGTAAACAGACGGTAGTGAACTATCTAGATCTTCTCGAACAAAATTTTGTGATTTTTAAGTTGGATTCTTTTGCTAGAAACATTGCCACAGAGCTAAAGAAATCCAAAAAAATCTACTTTTTTGACAATGGCGTGAGAAACGCGCTGTTGGATAAGTTTTCTCCGCTCTCCAGGAGAGATGACGGGGGAGCGCTTTTTGAAAATTTTGTGGCTGCCGAGCTTTACAAACAGCACTCTTATAGAAAAGATCGGACGCATTTATATTTCTGGAGAACGGCTCAAGGCCAAGAGATTGATTTCCTTGAAGTAAAAGACGACAAGGTTCAACGGGCAATTGAGTGCAAACTCAGCAAGAACGCAAAAGTGAAATCCGACACGGCCTTCAGAAATGCCTATGGAGTGGAACGTACCGTCGTATCGCCGGAAACGTTTAAGGATTTCTATTTGAAGACGTTTGTTCCTAGTGCTTAAGCAGCGATCCTCAGCTGACGAGGTGTTGCTTCGGAATAACGTTTTGAAGAGCGCTTACTTTTTCTTAATTGAGAGGACGAATTAGATATAGCGAAGTCTATCGCCTTTTCAATATAGCCGTGTTTTACTAGTAAAACTTTCAATTATGAGGAATTCCCCGTTTTTTTGTAAGAGAATAACCCCTAATCGACGGGGCACTTGGATTTGTCGTTTGGCTATCTGAAAGGTACAAACGTATGAGTACAAAGCTTGCAAAGAATTTGATATTCAGGACTACCTTATCCAGTCGGAAAGCAGTCCCCAAGCATTTTTCAAAGCCTGTGTTGAAGAAGATCCGGGAGACGGCTCACTCGTTAGAATAGCACTTATCGAACTAGCCAAGACTAGGGGAGTAGTTCAGCTCAAGGCCTCTCAAGACAGTGTTTGTGGAAGCGTTCCGTCCCGAAGGATCTCCAAAATTCAAGACGATGTATAGAATCAGTAAGGCTTTGAAGGTGTCGGCTCTCTCCGATCGCACCTGACCGGATCTCTGTTATCCGCTAACAGAGGTTTGGCTCATTGTTACTCTGTGTCCGCCGGCGCTCTCTTGAAGAGTTTCGTCAGACCGGAAAGCCAAAATCTCACAAAAAAGCCGACGCATAACGCTGAAATAATTGTCCCTTCCCGCAAGCCGCGTATTCCGTGGAAGACGAAGTAACTCAGAAGCAAAGCCAGCAAAACTAAGATCACGTCATTGGCGATTTTGACGGAAGAAAAAGGCTTGTGCAGAACCGTACTGACGGCAAGCACGAGTCCCTCTCCGGGCAAAGCCGCCGCGCCGGAAAACACCTCTAAGGCAACGCCGAGCCCCAGAACCATGTTTCCAAGCATAGAGACGGCCAAGCACTTCCAGTAGACATCAGAAGACAGAAACTCTGTGAACTTCATGGACGTGTCGATGAAGTAAGAGAAGGCGAGCGTGATCGGAATTTGTGCGAGAAGAAGTACCTTGTTAATGGAGCGTCTGAGGAGCACCCACTGGGCAGCGACAAAAAGCAGATTGATCAGAAAGGTTGTTTCACCGAAAGTAAGGCTGCTGGCGTAAGACGACACTAAAGGCAAGGAGCTGATCGGCGTTGTTCCGAGGTTTCCTCGAGTCACGAGCGCAATACCTAAACTCATGACGAACAATGCAGCGACGAACATGAGCCAGGGACCTAACTTTCGAAGCATAGAGACTTGATTTAAAGAATTTATCGGATTGAGAATTAGGAGATTGAAGAAAGAAAAGTCGAAGGATTGAGCTTCGACTTTTCATAGTGGAGGGTGTGCAAGAGGGCGACTTACGTTCCGGTTTTAACCTCTGCCTTGGCAGCAACCGGGACATCGTTTTCGACTTTGCAGATAACATCCGGCATCGAAACAATGCGCAGATCACGCTGCTGGAACGGAATGTTGATCTTGCGTTTATTGAATTCACGGAACATGGCGCGGCCGATATTTGATCTCAGAGTTGCCGTTCCTTTCTCTGGATCCGGAACCCAGAAGTAAGACGTCAGTTCAATGCCGTCGGCGCCGAAATTCGTCAAAATGGTGTAGGGCGCCGGATTGATCAGTACTCGCGGCTGCTTGCGGACGATGTCGGTCATCAGTTCAATGACTTCATCAATGTTGGAGCTGTAGTCCACGCTCATCATGACAGTGGCGCGTCCGGGTCCGAGCAAATAAGAAGTATTGCGGACGCTGCTGGTCACGAAATTCTCGTTCGGGATAATCGTGACGCTGCCGTCGTAGGCTTTGACAGCTGTATAGCGTGTCTTGATGTCCGTCACAATGCCTTCAACGCCGGAGACGTTTACCAAATCGCCGATTTTGATGCTCTTGTCCAGAAGAATGATGAATCCGCTGACGTAGTTGGACGCGATTTTCTGTAAGCCGAAACCTAAGCCGACACCGATGGCACCGCCGAAGACGCCGAGTACGGTGATGTCAATACCGACAGAAGCCAAGCCGATCAAAATCGCGATCGTTACTAACACGACCTTGACCACCCGGATGATCACAACGCGGACGTTGGACTCCATGGTCGGAAGGCTGTTGATCCATTTTTCAAAGAACTGACCGATCCACTTCGCAATGAAAAGTGCTAAGGCAATCGAGAAACCGGACAGGAAAACCGACCAAACCGTCGCGTTGGTGCTCCCAAGCGGAATTTTGGTGGTCTGCATGAATTCCACGAGCTTAGGCAGGACGCCGACGATCTGAAGGGCAACGCCGCCCCAAATCGAAAATGTCAGGAAGTTATCCAGGCTGCTGTTGTACTTGCGCGAAAGCGAGTGCAATATAAACACCATCGTGCGGATAACAACGTAGGCGCCGAGAATCAGCCAAGCGATAGATTCAAGAGGCAGCGCTTTCTTCGGAAGCAGACCGAAAAGACGAACTGTGAAGGTGCTGATGGCAATAAAGCACATACCTAACAGAGGGAAGCTCAGCCGCAGAATCAGCGTCTCAATGCCGCGTCGAACCTTTGCCCAGAATGCGCTTTCGCGGTGCTCGGGTTGGACCCCGGCATCATCTTCCTCGGCCTTGATTTCTTCGCTTTCTATTTTTTCATTGGCGGCCAGGTGCTTAATAATCCGCATGCGGATGTACTTGCCGCACAGCCACGCTAAAAGCAAAGAGCCCAGGATAGAGGCAAGCTGCCAATAGACAATCGGCTGATTAAGCCCCTTTTCAAACATCAGCAGGAGTTGATCCAGGATGTTGCTGTCGCCGCTCAAAAGCTCTTCTGTCGTAACCGCTGTTTGTGCGACTTTGGCGATTTCGGCGGATGCGGCTGCCGAGGTAGTCATAGGCTGTCTCCGTGAGGTTAACGACTTCTGGCGTCGTCGACTGGATCAAATGTCAATGTAATAGAAGACGGAATATCTCCTACCGGGGGTTTGGGGAAGGGATTGCACATCAGGATCGCTTTTTCCACCGCCGTATCGAAAGCCTTCAGACCGCTGCTGCTGATCATCTTGGGCGGCACGGCCTTTTGGCCGTTCTTCAGCAGACGAACATCAAACTTGGCTACGTACATTCCGCGTTTAGCACCTGCCGGCGTATTAAACGTAATATGCGGGCGGATGCAGGCAACGATACGGTTGTTGTACTGAGCCTGCTGGAAGTTCGTCATGGCGCCGGATCCAGAGCCCATGGCAGATCCGCTTTGGCCGGTTAAGCGGCTGAGCATTTCTTTTCTGCGGGCGGCATTGGCCTGTTCTTCGGCTCTCTGACGATTGAGTTCTTCCTGAGCCTTACGCTTTTCAGCCAAGGCTTTTTCTCGCTGAGCTTTCTCTTCGGCGATCTTGCGTTCGCGTTCCTGAGCTTGTTTCTTGAGCTCTTCCTGCTTGGCTTTACGTTCAGCTTCTGCTTTTTCTTCAGCCTTGCGTTTTTCTTCCGCTAAGCGTTTCTGCTCTTCTTGCTTCTTTAGCTCTTCCTGACGCTTCTGTTCCTGAATGCGTCGTTCTTCTTCCTGACGACGAAGTTCAGCCTGGCGAGCTTCTTCGGCTTTACGCTGCTCTTCAGCTCGTTTGGCTTCCTGAAGCTGACGTTCGCGCTCAAGAATGCGTTGTTTTTCTTCTTCCTGCTTCTTCTTTTCCCGATCGAGCCTTTCTTGAACGATGTCCGGATCTTCAAGCAGGTTGGCCTGACGATCTAAATCCGTCTGAGCGATAGGAGGCGGGGGCGGAGGCAGCTGCTGCTGAGGTTCTTCCGGGGCAGGAGGTTCGGGAGCGGGTTCCGGTTCCGGCTGAGGTTCAGGCTCGGGCTCCGGTTCGGGCTGAGGCTCGGGTTCCGGCTCAGGCTGCGGTTCCGGTTGTGTTTCTGCCGGGGCTTCGGCCGCCGGCGAACGTCATGTTTTTCCGGCGGGGGCTGCGCCCGCCGGCATGTCGCCGTTCCATAATTCGGCGTAGACGGGTCCCGTCGGCTCCGATCTCCATTGCATGGAAACGAAGAGCAGCACAAAAAGAAGCCCGTGGGCGATTAAAGCAAGCACAAATGCCGTGCCCCAATAACCCTGAGCGCCTGAGAGCCGATTCGCTTGATTCGGAGATAAATCGTCCATTACTTGGCACCGCTTCCTTCAAGTTGCAATGACAGACCGATACGTGTGATGTTGGCTTTTTGAAGATTGCGCATCACATCGATGACTTTCTCATATGCGACGGTTTTATCCGCAGCAATGACAACCGGAACCTGGGCTCCGTCGGTCTGCATCGATTCGACCGTAGAGACTAACTGAGGAAAATCAACCGGAGTTAATTTCTTTGCGGTATCGCGAATCTGGAGTTTGCCGTCTGGAGAAATAATGACTTCGACGACTTTGTCCGGAGTGCGGGCCGCTTTATTGACTTTCGGCAGATCGACGATCGAAGGATTGACGTAAGGGGCGGCGACCATCAGGATCACCACGAGAACCAGCATCACGTCAATATACGGGACGACGTTCATCTCTGCTAAAAGACGTCTTTTGCCGTTGCGTGCCATGTTGCGTCCTTAGGCCTGACGACCCAAAATGTTCTGGAATTCCTGCATGAAGCTTTCGTACTGGCTCGAGAGACGATCCAGGCTGTAAGCAAAACGGTTGTAGCC
>OATT01000823.1_pt1 | contig 23373 bp, 20 predicted proteins | sample 1476071 | NCBI WGS metagenome assembly OATT01 (sample SAMEA2579989, study PRJEB22360) | human gut metagenome | biome: human gut; feature: human-associated habitat; material: faeces | place: Denmark | collected 2008/2010 | reverse complement strand
AAATAGAGTTTATAACTTCTTGATACTCTTTTTCAACATATGGTTTAAATAAATAGGCAAAAAGAATTATCATTGGAATCAAAAGTAATTTTTGTAAATAATGAAACCATGTTAATATAACATCTTCTTGAATACCTTGGTTTGAAAGAATTAAAGGAAGAACAACTCCATAAATTATGAATAATAGTATGAGAATAATATATCTATTATTCTTTATATTTAACCAATTTATTTTTAAAATGAATTTCATTGAATATGATTTATTGATTGATATACATCTTCAATTGTAGGAGTTTCTTTGATTAGAAATGGATATTTTAAAACCTGTTGAGATATAAATCTTATTTCATCGTTTGTTGTTTCCATTACTATTTTTTCTTCCTTAATTTGTTTAAATGATTCTTTAGAGCAAGTGTAAACGTTTAATTGAGTAAGCAAATCTTTAATACCACCAATATATTTCAATTGACCATTTTTCATGAATATAACTTGTGAACATATTGAGGAAACATCTTCAATAATATGTGTTGATAAAATGATAGGAATATTTAATTTTAAAGATTTAATAATTTCTTTAAATCTAAATCTTTCATCTGGATCTAATCCAACAGTTGGTTCATCAAAAATTAAAAGGTCTGGGAATCCTAATAGTGTTTGAGCTATTCCTAATCTTCTAATCATACCTCCTGATAGATTTTTTGTTTTTTCTTTTTTTTGTTCTTGTAAATTAACAATTGTTAAAACTCTTTCAATTTCTTTATTTATATCAATGATCTTTGTATTTTTTAAAACCAGAAAATATTCTAACTGCTCATAAACAGTTAATTCCTTAAATGTATCAAATAATTGAGGTAGATAACCAATCTGAATGTCTTTAAATGGAATAATTTCTTGATTATCATTAGTAAAAATAATCTCTCCTTTTTGATAATGCACAAGTTGTAATAAACATCGAATTAAAGTTGTTTTTCCACTACCATTAGGACCTATGAGTCCATATATATGTGGTTCTAATAAGCAGTTTATATTTTGAAGAGCGTGTTTCTTTTTGTAGAATTTTTCTAATTCCTTTATCTCAATATTCATAATGTTCTCCTAAAATTAATTGTCCTATTTCTTTCATGACTTGTTCTAATCCCACTTTATCAATACGTTTAGTTAGATAATCATTTAATTTTGTATATTGTTTAATTTGTTGATCTAATTCTTCTTCTAAATCTCCTTGAAACATTGTTAAATCTTGTATGTTTCCATTGATAGTATTTAAAATTGTATTCATATATTCCTCTTGTGTTTCGCTATACAGATCATTGGATGCCAAAAGTACATCAATAAGTGTTGAATCAATATCAAAGCGATTAATGAGATGGTATTGGCTAAATTCAAATATAGCCAATCTACTATCAGCAATAAGAATATAATCATTAAACTCTGCATATCCTCCAGTCACTTGTGTTTGACTAACACTTTTAGGACAAATCATAATTTTTTTATTCTTAAAATGATTAAGTTCTAATCCAAATAATGATTGAAAAGCATCTTCTGTTGTTTTAATATCCTCTTCAATATCACTAAGTCTATTATCTAAAGAATGATATGCTGATATATCATATAATAGATAATTACTTATATTATATTCTTCTTGATTTGGAAATCCAATGTTTCCACCAATAACTGTAAGACTATCGCTTGTTCCAATATATTTATTATCTTTTTTCTTTAAATTAGAAGCGATAGGATAGTTAGCATCAATGCTAACTTCAAATAAGGCATCTTCTACTCTGTTATAAACATTCAAACCATAACTTACTGTACGAATATTCCCGTTTTGAAAATAAGTTTCTTTTTCCCCAGCCATTGGATACCATGGAAAATATCCTGGTAAATTTGCTGCTTGATAATTAGAATAGAGGAGATTATGATAACCTTCATATGAAAAACTCAATATAGCTTGATTTATTTCTTCGTTAAAATTGAGGTATAAGAAGTCACCTTCACGTTTATATGAAAAATCTTTATCACAAGTTAAGTCAGATATTTTAAATTGATGATAGAGCGTTAAAACAAAATCTTTACGTTTCTGATTAGATGCTAAAGTAAACTGACCATCTACATATAACTGTCTCTTAATTTGAATATTCATATCATACTTTTCAATATGATAATCAACTTTTTCATTGTTATAAATGGTTTTTCCATCCATCATATGATAGTAATTTTGATCACTTAAACATCCATTCCATTTTGTATCTAATCTTAACATACTTTGTGGAAGATAGACACTAGTTAGTAAGATGGCATTAATAATCAGCATAATAAATCCTACTTTTTTGTGTTTAAAAAGGAATTGACGATAAAGAATGATTAAAGAGGAGAATATCCAAAATATCATTGCACATATTTTATAAAGTTCATTTTGTAAACCATATAAGAGATCAACTGACCAGTTTGAGTGTTGCATAAAGAATGCAAAGGGCAAATGGATAATATTAACCAATTGATCAACTGGTAAAGATGGTTGAGTTCTCCATTCTAATAAATCCATATATGGACTCATAAGAATAATAACTGCTGTAAAAATAACTGAAGAAATTGTTCTGTTTTGAATTTGAGACAGACTTGTCACAATTAAAAAAGAAGTCAACTGAGGTAAAAGGATATTCAAAAGATATTCTTTTTTCAAAAGTGTTAAAAACATTTCATATTCGCCAGTTTTAATTGTATTTATAAGTAATAATATAAATATAAACAGATTAAATAATATAAGTAAGAACAAAAGGACAAAAACTGAGGAAAGCATATAGAATTGTTTACTATGAGTCATTGAAGAAATTGTTTCATTAACATGATTCTTAGTAGCTTTTGCTAAAAAAATGTAAGTTATTAAAGCAAATAATAAACTCTCATAAAATACAAATCTTGTTATGGTAGATAAAGTGAAAAATATCCAAGATGGTACTATAAGAAAAAAACCAATGCCTACAAGGGCACTTACCCACATTATTATATATAAAACAAATAATAATCGGCTTTTCAAAAAGAGTTTAAGTTGTTGTTGAAAACATGGTAAAGATACAGTCATAAAATCATCTCATTTCTATTAAAATATAATCTTAAAACAAAGAGACAGTTATATTTTTTTCATATATTATTATGTATTTACCAATCTTGTTATGGAATGTTATGTGTTTTAATTTTATATAGTTTATAATAAAAATAAAATCGTTTCTATAATTTATTAATAACACAAATAATGAGGTTTGTCTATATGTTAAAACAGTAACGTAATATTTCTTGGCGTTATCGTATGAGGGCTATGAAAAATTATATTGAAGAGTGTCTAAAAAATATATATTCAATGATTTGAATTCATAAAAGGTTTTACCAAATGTGGATTAAGTTGCTTCTGTTATGCAAATAATACATAATCAAAGAATAAACTATTTTATCAAAAAAGCTTTTCAAATCAAGTTCACAATAGAAATTTATTTCACTAAGAGATAGTTTTCATATTTTGAAAAAAATCACTTGAAAATTATGCTATTATGTATCTGTCCCAAATATCTATAATAGTATTCGTTTTCCCGTAACAGAATACAGATATTGAAATACTACCGAGAGGTAGTTTTTTGTTTTTTATATGTAAGAACTAGTCATTTACGTTTGCGGTAATCACTATTTTTATTGGTAATAAATATGCTATTTAATGCTCCTTTTCTTGTGTTTGAATATTTGCATGTCTTAAAACTTTTTGATGAAATTCCTAAAGTCACAAGTGTAGTAGCAAGAATAGGTTTTAACATGTGAAAATGAAATGGAACTCCTAATGTTTTTGAACTGTTTTTTATGTAATAAAGAATCTTCATAGTCGTTTCCATTTTCATAACAACATATTTTGTTATATGGATTAACTTCGAATAGAATATCTTTTAATTGAGGAACTATTGGCAATTTAGCATAAGAAGTTTGTATTTTGATAATTGTATTTTTATTATCAAAAAAAAGAACTGTATCTTTTCAATAGTAAAAAACTATTTACTCGTTACAGCCCTCATTTTATTATATCCTTCAATTATATATTTTATAATTGCTTTCCACAATACGGACAGTAATCCATATTATAAATTTTATGAGCAAGAAAATGTCTTTTGCAATAAGGACATTTCCAAAAAAATACAAAGATAACTACAAATGCAATAAATAATATACAAAATAATACACTGAGTAAGGTAAATAATAATTCATTTTTTGTAAAAATATCTATGAAAATATAAAATATAACAAGTAAACATAGTAGCATGGCAATCAAAGAATATAGTGTGTACACAACTGTTGACATCTTTTTGAATGGTTTAAACATAATCAATACCTACTTGCAGGATTGGCTGGAATGTAAAGCCCAATAGATTTGCTATTGCTTAAAACTTGTAGCCAAGCACTTTTTAAAGTTTGAGGTGAATTGCCATGATTATTTATAAATGAAGTTGTTGCGTGCAATGCTCCTACAACAGTTGAGATTCCAACCTGTGCAGTAAAAGCGGTGAAATTAGATTTATTTGCTACATAGTTCCCCTTACTTTTTAGACAAGATGATTTGTTATTTGGAGTTGCAAATAATGTTTGAACCTGATACTTTTTACCATTATTGGGATTTGTATAAGTTATCCAACCTGTTATCCTAAAACTAAGGTTAGTAATACCTAATGGTATGCTTGTATATGGTTGGGGTCTATTTTTTATTTGTGAGTTGTTTTCAATAACTTCTGAACTAGAAATGTCTTTTACTCCCATTTGATCTAACTTTAAATCTATCTCTTTAATTTTTTCATAATTAGATTTCAATAGATATTCTTGATTATTAGAAGTAACTAAGACAACAGTAAGATTTATATTAAGAGAAATCTTACTAATGCAACAAAGTAAAGATTTAATTTTTTTCATAAGATGTCCTCCTTTATTATATTAGAGAATATATGCTTTTTTACTCACCATCCTATCTGCATTTTATTTATCCTTTATATATCGCTTTCTAATAGTGAAATAATTATCATAATTAATTTTATTATTATATAAATAGAATGTTTTTACAAGTTTTTTTACTTAAACGCAAATTGTTTTAAACAATGATGAATTAAGAGGTAATGAAATACTGAGGTAAAAGGTATGTGCATATTTATGATCGAATAATAACAAAATGACTATAAGAAATGTTAATGAAGTATATTCAAAGATATGAATTATAATCAAAATATCAGCATATTGATAAAGAATTTGTTATAATGGATATACTTGAAAAGAACGAGGTGATAAAAACAATGAAAGAGTTATATATTCCCCATATTTATAATTCAGAAAAACTCATAGGATATGGTGGTAATCAAGACTGGTTTGAAGATGAATGGGCGCAAAAAGCTGGATGTGCTAGTGTTTTAGCAAGTAATATGTATGCATATTATCAACATCAAGAAACATTTTCAAAAAATCAATTTCTTTCTATCATGAATCGTATGTTTAAGAATATGACTCCTGGACAGATGGGATATCCTTTTTTATATAAATTTGCTAGAACTTTTGTAGATATTTTGGGTGAGGAAGGAATTTATTTACAACCTGTTTATCAAAAGAAATCTAAAGATATAAAACATGCTTTGTCTTTTGTATTAAAGCACATTGATGAGGGTCATCCTATTGGTATGTTGATTCTTTATCATCGAGCCCCTGAATTAAAAGATGATAATTGGCATTGGGTATGTTTAAGTGGATATATAGAAACAAAAGATGGATATGATATTATTTTTTCAGATTGTGGAGAGAGAAGAATCATAAATGCAGATATATTATTTGATACCCATTGTCATAATGTTTATAAGATGGTAAGCATGAAAAAAGATCCTATAAAATAGGATCAATAGAATGCATAATATTTTTCATATCAACTGGTGGATGACAGATGAGTGTCATCTTTTCTTTTGTAATAGGATGAGTAAATATCAATTGAAATGCATGAAGTGCTTGTCTATTCATAAGGTGAGATTTTTCACCATAAAGACAATCACCTAATAGTGGATGACCAATTGCTGACATATGGACTCTAATCTGATGCTTGCGTCCTGTATCTAGTGTACATTCAACGACAGATAAATCTTGATTTGTAGCAATACACTGATAATAAGTACAAGCTCTTTTACCAGATGAAGATACAATCATACGTTGATTATGATGTCGGTCACGACCAATTGGTTGACATATTGAATGTTGCTTATAACCAGTAAGTTTACCTTTCACAATGGCTAAATATTTTCTCTGAATTTCTTTAATAGACAGTTGATAATCCATTAAAGGCTGTATAAAACTACATTTACAAAATAGTGTTAACCCAGTTGTTTCATAGTCTAATCGATGAATATATCGGACAGGAATATTATATCCACATTGTTGATAATAAGCACTCACTCTATTGGCAAGAGAGTCAGTATGAGAGAGATTATCTGGAAAGACACTTAGAAAAGGTGGTTTATTGACAACCAAGAGAAATTCATCTTCATAGATAATATCTATATCTTCATATTGAGGAGGATATAACTGATCATTTTCTTGAAAGGCTTTGACACTAAAATGATCACCTTTGAGTAATATTGTTGAGGAAGACACAAATCTTTTGTTGACAGTATAATCTTTGTTCTGCTTTAAAAGATGAATTGTTTTTTTAGATAAATGAAATGTATGAAAAAAGTCTTCAATAGATATAGGTGAATGAATAATAAATGTAATATATGGGTAATGAACTTTATAATTCATTAGATTTTATATACAGTGATACGTATATCTATTGTGACATCAAATTCACCTAAAGTATCTAAAACATATCTTCGTTCTTTTTTGATATGATAAAAATGTGGTGTCATTTTTAAGAGATTTAATGTATCTTCACGGTTCTTTAAATGAATTTTTTTGGTAAAGTCATAACTTTTAATGGTTTCAAATGGTAAACGAATATGTTCATCTGATTTTATTTTCACTTCATCATAAATCAATTCTTTAAATTCAACCAAATGTTTATTATTTGCTGTAACATGAATCATATAACCATTCTCTTTTAAACATCTTTTAATTTCTGACTCATTTACAACAGTAAATAAAGCAGTAATGACATCAAGTGAATGATCTTGAATAGGTAAATTCTTTGAATTACCAACAATCCAATAAATATCCTTTGTATATTTTGTAGCCATTTGAATTCCATCTTTAGAAATATCTAAACCATAGAAGGTGCAATCATCACCTAATTCTTGTTTCATACGATAAGTATAATATCCTTCACCACAACCTAAATCTAAAATATGCATATTAGGTTGATAATGATGACGAATATAAGAAACAACTTCATTGAGAATAACATCATAATAGCCTTGATTTAAGTAATTCTTACGACATAACAGACTTTCTTTATTATCACCAGGATTATTACATGATTTATCTGGATTTAATAAGAGATTAATATATTGATTTTTAGCAATATCATAACAATGATTTTGATTACATTTATACGTTTTTCCTTCTAATTGAAGTGTTTGATGACACTTCGGACAAGCTAATTTATGCATAGTCTCACTCCTTTTTAAGCATTATAACATGTTTACTTTTACTTGGGAATATTGGTATAATAGAAAAAGTGAAGGAGGTATGACTTATGGGATTATTTTCTAAGAAACAAAAGGTGGATTATGATGCTTTATTTAAAGAACAGTATAAGTCAGTAAATCAATTGACTATGCAGGCTCATAATGAATTAGATTATGTAATTAAGGAGTCATTATTTGAATTGATTGTTGAAAAGTATAATGAATTAATTACATTTATTGATCAAGGTGCTTCTTATGATAAAGCTCATTTTGAATCTTTAAGAGAAAATGCACAAAAAGAATTAAAAACACTTCAAGATATTAATAAGGATGAACTATGAATATTCGTATAATTCAGGTGATTTTAGATGTATTTGATCATTATGGTGAAAATATCCGTTTTGAAGAAGAGCGTTTTGAAGAAGTATTAAATGATGAAGCATCAGATTTATTAGATGAGTGTTTTTGGATTATCCGTGGTTTTCAAACTGGCATATATGATGCAATGATTTTTGATGAAGATATATATCGTAATGGATATGTCAAATACTTAATGGAGAACATAGAATGTGAAGAAAAAGAAGCTATCTTTATCGTGGCAGTTTTTGAAACAGTTATAGCTGAGATTGGTTATTATTTTGAAATTCCTGATATGTTAAGTTTATTACAGGATGCATATGAACGTCAGGATTATCCTCAACTTGCTATTATTGCAAAAACGTATTTCCTAGGTTTTGGAGTTTCGCAGGATTATGAGAAGGCTTTTGAAATTTATTCATATCTTTATGGTCATGGGGATGATTGTGGTGCATATTATTTAGGGTTTATGTATGAACATGGATATGGTATTGAACAAGATATTGAAAAAGCAATGATGTACTATCAAAGTCGTCAGGATGATTTAACTGATTATCGACTTGGTACGTTTTATATGTTAGGTCAGTATTTTGAATATGATGCTAAGAAAGCTTATGAGCACTTATCTAGAAGTCATCTTGAAGAGGCATACCTTTATAAAGGGCTGCTCTTAGAAGAACAAAGAAATTTTGCTGGAGCCTTTGAGGCTTATTTTGAAGGTGCACAATTGTTTCAGGTTGAGTGTCTGTATAGAGCTGCTTTATGTTTAAGAATGGGATTAGGTGTAGAGATAGATTTAAAGAAAGCTTATCACTATTTTGAATATGGGTACTTTTTTATGCACAAAGAGAGTACTTATCAATTATCAATGATGCTTTTTGATGGGCTTGTTGTTGAAAAAGATGAAAAGAAAGCTTTGTTATATTTACATCAGGCAGCTCAGTTAAGAAGTCGAGATGCATGTTTGTTATTGGGACAATTATATGAATTAGGAAGATATGTGAAAAAGGATCATCAAAAATCATTGGCTTATTATCAAGTCGCAAGTGAGATTTTGAATCAGTCAAATGAAAAGGAAAGTAGAGAAAATTATGAAAATATATAAAAAGAATGATGAAACATCTTACACTTTAGGCGTGTTTCCAACAATTGAATTATTAAAAAAAAGACCTCAAGATGTCATAAGAGTTGTTGTACATTCTTCTATTATTCAAAATAAAGGTTATCCATTAATTCAAGAACTGTGTCAACAATATCATATACATATAGAAATCCATGATAAGACAATAGATAAATTAAGTCCTAAAAACAATTGTTTTGCAATTGGTGTTTTTAAAAAATATTCAGATCAAATTCAGGAAGGAAATCATGTTGTTTTGGTAAACCCAATGGATATGGGAAATATGGGAACAATGATGAGAACTATGCTGGGGTTTGGATACCTTCATTTGGTTATTATACGTCCAGCAGTAGATATTTTTGATCCAAAAGTGATACGTGCATCTATGGGGGCTATTTTTCATCTCAATATACAGTATTATGATAATTTTGAATCATATTATCAAGAATATAAATATCATGAATTTTATCCATTCATGTTAAAAGGTGCCAAAAATATACATCAAATATCTACAAATAATGTTCATTCATTAGTGTTTGGGAATGAAAGCAGTGGTTTAGATGATACTTATTTGAATTATGGTCAGAGTGTTTTTATACCACATAGTGAAACTATTGATTCATTGAATTTATCAATGGCTTTAGGTCTTACACTTTTCCATTTTTCCAAAGAACAATTTCAAAGAAAAGAGGTACTAAGAGATAATGTATAATTTTGATAAAATTGTAAATAGAAGACAAACAAATAGTATTAAATATGATCGAGAAAAAGCTCAAGATACACGTATTATCCCTATGTGGGTTGCTGATATGGATTTTGAAACATTACCTGAAGTCAAACAGGCATTAATAAAAAGAGCAGAACATGGAATTTTTGGATATGCAGCACCAACTGATTCTTATTATCAATCAGTTATTCATTGGTTAGGGACGAGACATGATTTTCATGTAGAGAAAGATTGGATTATTCCTACACCAGGAATTGTAACAGCATTAAAATTGGCGGTGAGAGCTTATACAAAACCATCAGATAAAGTCATGATTATGAAGCCTGTCTATTATCCATTTGATGCATCTATTCAATTGAATGGTAGAACAGTTATAGAATGTCCTTTATGTTTTAATGGAAAACAATATATATGTGATTTTGATGTTTTTGAACAGCAAATTGTGCAAAATAATGTAAAAATGTTTATTTTATGTCATCCTCATAATCCAATTGGAAGAGTCTGGTCAAGAAATGAATTATATCAAATAGGTATGATTTGTAAAAAACATCATGTTTATGTTGTAAGTGATGAAATTCATATGGACTTTGTTTATGGAGATAATCAACATATTGCTTTTTATAATGTTGATCAATCATTTAAAGATTTTACAATTATTTGTACATCACCATCAAAAACATTTAATTTGGCAGCTTTACAAACATCTAATATTATAATAGCCAATGAGGATATGAGAAAAAAATTTGTTGATGAAAAGATAGCATCAGGAATAAGTGATCCAAATATTTTTGGATTAGAAGCATGTATTGCTGCTTATACTTATGGGGCAAAGTGGGTTGATGAACTCTTAGTTTATTTACAAGGTAATATTGATTATATGAAAACTTTCTTTGCAGAACATCTTCCAGAAATTAAAGTGATTGATCCTCAAGGATTATATCTTGTTTGGGTAGATATGAGAAGTCTTGGTATGAATAATCAAGAACTGGAGGATTTTATGTTGAAGAAAGCACACCTGTGGTTAGATGAAGGTTATATCTTTGGAACTGGTGGAGATGGTTTTGAGAGATTTAATGTTGCTTGCCCTAGAAGTGTCTTAAAACAAGCTTTGGAACAATTAGAGAGTGCTATAAAAGAAATAAAAGTCACTGTAAGGGCTTAAATCTATAAAAATAGTCAATAATTATGGAAATTTCAATGAAATCAGTGTATGATAGAGTTGTAAAAAATTGAAAAGGAGATTGTAAATATGGGATTAGTTTCAGCAACAGAAATGTTACAAAAAGCAAAAGCAGGACACTATGCTGTTGGTCAATTTAACATCAACAACTTAGAATGGACTAAATCAATTTTATTAACTGCAGAAGAATTAAAATCACCAGTTATTTTAGGAGTATCTGAAGGAGCTGCTAAATATATGACTGGATTTAAAACTGTTTCTGCTATGGTAAGTGCAATGGTAGATTCATTAGGAATTACTGTACCAGTTGCTTTACATTTAGATCATGGTAGTTATGAAGGAGCTAAAGCTGCATTAGAAGCTGGATTCTCTTCAATTATGTTTGATGGTTCTCATTATGGAATCGAAGAAAACATTGCCAAAACAAAAGAAATCGTTGAATTATGCCATGCAAAAGGTGTATCAGTTGAAGCAGAAGTTGGTTCAATTGGTGGAGAAGAAGATGGTGTTGTAGGTAAAGGTGAAGTTGCCGATCCTAAGGAATGTAAAATGATTGCAGATTTAGGAATTGATTTCTTAGCTGCTGGTATTGGAAATATTCATGGTAAATATCCAGAAAACTGGGAAGGTTTAGATTTTGAAGCATTAGATGCTATTCAAAAAGAAACAGGAACTATGCCTTTGGTTTTACATGGTGGTACAGGGATTCCTGCTGACATGATTAAAAAGGCAATTACTTTAGGAGTTTCTAAAATAAATGTTAACACTGAATGTCAATTATATTTCCAAGAAGCAACACGTAAATATATTGAAGCAGGTAAAGATTTAGAAGGTAAAGGATTTGATCCACGTAAATTATTAGCACCTGGTGCTGCTGCAATTCAAGAATGTGTTAAAGAAAAAATGGAATTATTTGGAAGTGTAAATAAAGCATAATGAATGAGAAGTTCTTCGGAACTTCTTTTTTATGTTGAATAATATATAGTATAGTAGTATACTGTATATTATAAGGAGGACGTTATGATTTCAACTGTTGACTTGGTGTTATTAGGACTGGTTCATGATCAGCCAAGAAGCGCTTATGATATTCAAAAGCATATAGAATATAGAAATTTATCCTATTGGGTGAAGATCAGTACACCATCTGTTTATAAGCGAATGATTGCTTTAGAAAAAAATAACTATTTAGAAAAAGAATTAGTGAGAAATGGTAAGAATCCTGAAAAGGCTATTTATAAAATAACTCAAAAAGGTTTAGATTATTTTGATTTGATGATGGAAGAGTTTTCTAAAAAAAACGTTCAGGTATTATTTGACTTTAATGCTGTTATCGTTGGATTGAATAAAGTTTCTAAGAATGAGGCATTGCATTATATTAATAATATTAAAAAGAATATTGATGAAGTACTTGCATTTATAACATTAACAAGTTATCAAAAGGCAGATATTCCATTGGTTGGGAAAACCATTATGAAACAACAAAAGATGGTTTTAGAATCATTACAACAGTGGTGTATTGAGTTTAAAGAAGAAGTTGAAAAAACTGAATCTTTAGAAAAGATGAAAGAATTAGGAGGAAATTAATATGTATCAATCAAGATGTGGTGTTTGTTGTGATGAATGCACACGTAAAGAAAATGTTCATTGTCAAGGGTGTATTCATATGAAACTTCCCTTTTGGGGAGGTGAATGTGGAGTAAAGTCGTGTTGTGAAACAAGACAATTCAATCATTGTGGTGAATGTGATGATTTTCCATGTCAGATGTGTGCAAAGATGGGAGAAGATATGGGATTTGATTCTGCACCAAGACTTCAAAAATGTAGAGAATGGGCAAAAGAGAAAGTGGGTTCACATTAGTTTCGCTTGTTTTTTATAAACCCTGTTGTATAATAGGTTTGAGGTGAAAACAATGATGATTTCAACAAAAGGACGTTATGCATTGAGGATAATGCTTGATTTGGCAGAACACAATCAGGAACTGTATTTACCATTAAAGGAGATAGCACAACGTCAAAATATATCAGAAAAATATTTAGAAATAATTATAAAAATATTAGTTCAAGCTCATTTTGTACAAGGGTTGCGAGGTAAAGGTGGAGGATATCGACTTGTTCGTGAACCTCATACATATACAGTTGGTAGCATTCTTAAATTAACAGAAGGGAGTTTAGCTCCAGTTGCTTGTTTAGAATGCTCGCCCAATACATGTGAACGATCTCAGTCATGTAAAACTTTACCAATGTGGCAAAAACTAGATCAAATGATTGATGATTATTTTGAAGGTATAACGTTAGCTGATTTAATGACTTCATCTCTTGAAGGAAATGATTATAGTATTTAAAAGATTCTTAGGAATCTTTTTCTTTTTTTATAATACCTATTGAATAGATAGGTATATAGTGCTATAATCCCTATAAACCTATCTATTAAGTAGGTAATTAAAAAGAGAGGGATATATTTATGACAAAACAATTGAAATTTGAGACTTTACAATTACATGTAGGACAAGAAGAAGCTGATTCAGCTACTGGATCAAGAGCAGTACCCATCTATGCAACAACATCGTATGTATTTGAAAATAGTCAGCAGGCAGCTAATCGATTTGCATTGGCTGAAGGTGGAAACATTTATACACGTTTAATGAATCCAACTAATGATGTTTTTGAACAAAGAATTGCTGCTTTGGAAGGTGGAGTAGCAGCATTAGCAACTGCTTCAGGTTCTGCAGCTATTGATTATGCAGTAAGAAATATTGCAACTGTTGGGGATCATATTGTTGCATCTCAGTCATTATATGGGGGAACATATAATTTATTTGCTAATACACTAAAGGAGAGTGGTATTTCTACAACCTTTGTAGATAGTCAATCTCTTGAAGCGTTTGAAAATGCGATTCAAGAAAATACAAAATTAATATATTTAGAATCACTTGGGAATCCTAATAGTGATATTGTTGATTTGGAAAAAATAAGTGATATTGCTCATCGTCATGGAATACCAGTGATCGTAGATAACACATTTGCAACACCTTATCTATTGAGACCATTAGAACATGGTGCAGATATTGTTGTTCATTCAGCAACAAAATTTATTGGTGGTCATGGAACAGTTATGGGAGGTGTCATTATTGATGGAGGGAAATTTGATTGGACCCAAAATGATAAGTTTCCAGGAATAACGCAACCCAATTCATCATATCATGGGATTGTTTTTAGTGAAGCATGTGGGAATATTGCATATATTATGAAAATTCGTACAACCTTAATGAGAGACCAAGGAGCTTGTCTTTCACCATTTCACTCATTTTTATTATTGCAGGGACTAGAAACTTTATCTTTAAGAGTAGAAAGACATGTAGAAAATGCACTTAAAGTTATTGATTACCTGAAAAATCATCCGCTTGTGAAAAAGGTTAATCACCCTTCCTTGGCAGGAAATCAACAACTTGATTTATATCAGAAATACTTTCCTAGAGGTGGGGGATCTATATTCACATTTGAATTGAATGGAACTGAAGAACAAGCAAAACAATTTACAGAATCACTTCATCTATTTTCATTATTAGCAAATGTAGCTGATTCAAAATCACTTATCATTCATCCAGCATCTACAACTCATTCTCAATTAAGTCAAGATGAATTGTTATCAGTTGGTATTACACCTACAACTATTCGTTTATCAATTGGAACAGAGCATATTGATGATATTATAGATGATTTAAGTTTTGGATTTGAAAATATAGAAAGAGGAGAATAATTATGAATATATATAAATCTGCTGATCAGCTGATTGGCAAAACACCGTTGTTAGAATTATCGAATATTGAGAAAAAATATCATTTAAAAGCAAATATAATAGCGAAATTAGAGTATTTTAATCCTGCTGGAAGTGTTAAGGACAGAATTGCAAAGGCAATGATAGATGATGCAGAAGAAAAAGGACTCATTAATAAAGATACGGTTATTATTGAACCAACATCTGGCAATACAGGAATAGGTTTAGCATCAGTTGCTTCTGCAAGAGGTTATCGAGTTATTATTGTTATGCCTGAGACAATGAGTATAGAAAGGCGTCAATTAATGAAAGCTTATGGTGCTGAATTGGTATTAACAGAAGGTGCTAAAGGAATGAAAGGGGCTATTGCAAAAGCCAATGAATTAAAAGAAAAATTAATAAACAGTTTTGTCCCTAGCCAATTTGAAAATGCTGCTAATCCAAAAATTCATACTTTAACAACAGGTCCAGAAATTTGGGAAGATACAGATGGGCAAATTGATATATTGGTAGCTGGTATTGGCACAGGTGGAACAATTACAGGAGTTGGTGAATATTTAAAAGAAAAGAATCCAAATATCAGTGTTATCGCTGTTGAACCAAAAGATTCTGCTATTTTATCTACAGGTCAAGCTGGTAGTCATAAGATTCAAGGTATTGGAGCTGGCTTTATTCCTCAAATCCTGAATACAAATATATATGATGAGATTATAACTGTTTCTAATGAAGATGCTTTTACAATTGGAAGAGAGATAGGACATAGTGAAGGAATACTGGTAGGTATCTCATCAGGAGCAGCTGTCTATGCGGCTATTCAAATTGCACAAAGACCAGAAAACAAAGATAAAAATATAGTTGTTATATTGCCAGATACAGGTGATCGTTATCTATCTACACCGATGTTTCAATCATAGATGTATATTAAAACCTTCTTATTTATGATTAATATAAATAGAAGGTTTTTTCGTCATTTATAAAACACTCACAATATGAGTAAAAATAATCAGTTATACTCATATCGTGAGTATAACATCTAGATTGTAGGAAAATGTACTATTACTCATATAATGAGTATTTAACCAATCATTTACTCATTATATGAGTAAATGATATGAAATATGAATATTTGAGAGAAGAATTTCAATTGATTTATAAAGTTGATTGTCTTTCTATTATTTGAGGTGAGAGCATAATTGTTTCTGGTAAAGTATCTTCATGTATCATTTCATGAATTCTTCTCACAGCTCTTTTAGCAATTGCGTAACGACTGACTTCAAGTGTTGATAATGATGGTATCATTGTTTGACTGAATTGCATATTATCAAAACCAATGACTTTTATGTCTTCAGGTATTTTATATCCGTTATATTGTAAGGCTTTTATAATAATTGCTGCATTACGGTCATTGACACAAACAAAAGCTTCAGGCATTTTTCTATATGTTAATAACATTTTTTGAATATAACGATAATCATTATGAAGGACTGCCTTTTCAATACCTTTGGTGAGACATATAAATTCATATTTTTGAGGATGAAAATAATTGATCATGCATTGTCGATAACCCTGAAATCTATTTTTAAAATTCTTTGATCTTTCTATCTCCCCAATAAATCCTATTTGATGATAACCTTTTTTAATCAAATATTCACAACTTAAATAACCACCTAAGAAATCATTTGTAATAATAGAGTCAATATTTTTATAAAGGATTGAATGATTCACACATATGATTTCACTTATATATAATTTTAATGAATAAATTATTTCATCTGTTATTTTGCCTAGAATAATTGTTCCAGCTACATGATGTTCACTAATATATTCAGGAATATAAAATGAATTGATATTATAAAAATTTGTGAGAATTCTGTAGCCAAAAACACGTGCTTCTTTTTTTATATGTTTTAATATATCTAAATAATAATAATGATCATCTTTTTTCTGATCTTCAATCATAACAACGAGAGTTTTATTCTTCAATGTATCTTTAATATTTAATTTCTTTAGCGGATAATCCATATCAACAGCAGTTTCTAAGATATGCATTCTTAAATCGTGAGAAACACCCTCACGATCATTTAGTGCTATTGATACTGCATTAATGGATATATTAAGTTTTTTAGCAATATCAGCCATTGTTGTATAGATTAAAAACCATATTATGATAAGACAGTATAATTACTAATTTTTATAATTCCTCACCATTTGTTTCAATGACATGTTTAAACCAATGAAATGATTTCTTTTTCATACGTCGCATATCTTTTAAATCATCATTATCTCTGTTCACATAGATAAATCCATAACGCTTCTTCATTTGGGCACGGCTACTTAAAATATCAACAGGTCCCCATGATAAATATCCTCGACAATCCACTCCTTCATCAATAGCAAGTTTCATTTCTTGAATGTGTTTTCTCATATAATCTATACGATAATCATCAATGATTTCACCGTTTTCATTGACTTGATCATCATAACCAAAACCATTTTCAACAATATAGATAGGCATTTCATATCTATCATAAAGTTGTCTTAATGTAATTCTTAAACCAATAGGATCAACAGTCCATCCAAATTCAGACATTTCTAAATATGGATTCTTTTTAATCACAACATCGTTGACATTCGTTAAACTTTCTTCACCATAATGAGAAATTGTTGACATATAGTAACTAATTGATAAAGAATCAGTTTTACCTTTTTTCAGTATATCCAGATCACCCTCTAATATCTCAGGCATTGTCCCTTCATTTTTCATATTGGCATAATAATAAGAGTTATAATGTCCTCTTGCAAAAACATCTAGGAAAACATACGCTTCACTTTGAGCTTTCATACTTTCTAAGGTATCTAATGGGTGACATGTTTCAGGATAACTTTGAACAATCGTCGCCATCCCCATAACTTTTCCACCTTTTAAATGAATATATTCATTAACTAAACTATGAGCAATCAAAGTATTATGCATAATCTGGTTATCAAAGGTCTGAGGATTCACACCATCTGGACACATTGCACCAAAAAACATCTTTGGTCCTTTTTGTAAAATTCCATTTTGTTCATTAAAGATAATCCAATTTTCAACTTTATGAGAATAACGATCAACTATCTTTTTACATAACTCTACAAAAATATTCACAACTTTTCGACTTGCAAAGCCATTATATTTTTCATATAACTCTACTGGCATTTCAAAATGATATAGAGTAGGAATGGGAGTCATTCCTCTTTTTATTAATGCATCAATAAACTTATCATAAAATTCAAATCCAGCTTCATTATAAGTCTTCTCATCACTCATCATTCTTGCCCAATCAATTGAAAAACGATATGCATTAAAACCCATTTCCTGAAACAAATCAAAGTCTTCTTCATAACGATGATAACTATCAATACCATCTTTAAAATCCGAAAATTCTCCTGTTGGTGTTAAATCACAAACGGCTGGAACCTTTCCACCTTCAGTATATCCACCTTCACTTTGGTGAGCAGTTACTGCACCACCCCATAAAAAATCATCTCTTAACATTTATATCAATCTCCTTTTATAATGACATTATTTATAGTCATAAGAAATTATTCTTTGAAGTAGTTTCTATAATGATAACTTCTTATGACTACAATATATAAACTCCCTTGTTTATACAAACTTATTATGTCTACTTTTTACTTGAATCTCAATACCAGATTACTTTAAAAACATTGATTTTTGCTTGAATTCTTGGAGAACATACTCTCTTCAAAGATTTAATGTTATAATAAAACAAAGAGGTGAAAATATGTCAAAGCATACCTTAACGGACTTCATAAAAAGTTAGGGAAAATAAAAAAACCAACTAAATATTGTTGGTTTTTATTGCAGTATGTTAATTTTTGAGTACTTTATGATACAATAATAGATATTCGCAAAGGTATAGAAAAGGGTACTAAGGAGAGAATAAGAATATGAAAATCACAATGAAGGATATTGCACAAAAATTAAATGTTTCAATTAATGCAGTTTCAATAGCTCTAAATGATAAGCCAGGAGTAAGCGATGAAATGAGATTACAAATACTGCGTACTGCCGATGAGATGGGTTATATCAATCAGAAGAAACAATATCTTTCTATATTCTCTAAGACAAATATTTGTGTTTTGATGCAAAGTTATTATGCAAATACAGGACATTTTTATTCTATTGTTTTATGTTCGATTGTAGAACAAGCTAAGAAGTTTGGTTATTTTTCAATATTAAATTATTTTGAGGATAATGATTTTCATATGCCAGAATGTATTATAGATAGAAAAGTCGCCGGAGTTCTTGTAGTGGGTAAGATTTCTGATACGCATTTAAGATCATTAAAAAAGGTTGGTATTCCTGTGGTGCTTGTTGATTTTACATCTTTAGGTGATCCATGTGATTGTGTTTTAACACATAATCGACAAGGAGGATATATGTTAACTGACTATGTTGCTTTGAGGGGTTATAAAACAATAGGCTTCTTTGGTGATTTAGATTATTCTTTTAGTTTTCAAGACCGTTTTATGGGTTATAAACAAGCTTTAATCCAAAATCAAATTGTTAATACAAAGAATATAGATAGTTATATAGAAAAATATTCATTTCTTCATAATATTGAAAAATATATTCTTGCGAATCAAACTACAGAAATTGAAAAGATTTTAAAATCTAAGGAACTACCAGATGTTTTGATTTGTGCAAATGATTCTAATGCTTTTGCAGTTATATCAGCATTAAAAGATATGGGATTAAGGATTCCAGAAGATATTGGAGTCACGGGTTTTGATGATACTCCTCTTTGTGAGAAGGCAAATCCCCAAATAACAACTGTTCAAGTTCAAAAGGAATTAATGGGACAAGTTGCAGTTGCTAATTTAATGGATCGTATTCATCGTAAGGAGAATATTCCAATTACTCAATTATTAAGTGTAAAGATTGTCGAAAGAGCATCTTTGAAGTTGTTATAACTTCAAAAATGCTCTTTTTTAATCAATTCAAGTAATTGTGAATTGAAATTCAAGTAAAAGTAAATAAAAATAAGGCTATAAAGTAAGCGCTTTATAAAATGGAGGGAAAGGATATGTTAAAAAAGATTAGTAAAGTTCTTTTAACAGTAACAATGATTTTAAGCCTTGTTTTTGGGCAAGCAAATCCAGTCATGGCTGCTGGCCAAGATGACATTGTAACTATTAAAGACAGATTAAAAAGTCACTTTTTACAACTTGATACGATTGATGATGGATCAAAAGTAGAAACTTGTTATGTAAGTAAGGCAGAGGACTATTTAAAGCTTATTCAAGATGATGGCAGTTTTGCAGATGTTGATTATGATGCTCATAACAATGCAGCCAATGGAGCAGCATGGTCACCTTATCTTGCATTAGATAGATTACAGGCGATTGCGATTGCTTATCATAAAGAAGGGAATGCCTTATATCAAAGTGAGGCTGCTAAAAATGGTCTTGATAAAGCTATCAAAAATTGGGTAACACATGGAAAACGAAATGGTAAACCTGATGGACCATATTCTACAAACTGGTGGGAAAATGAAGTTGGTGTTCAACTCCGCTTCTCAAGAATTGGTTTGTTTATGGAAGGTATTATGAGTGATGAGGCGTTTGATATTATCTTAACAAAATTAATTGAAAAAACACCTGTTAAATACGGAACAGGTCAAAATAATTTATGGTTTGATCAAAATCATGTTTATCATGCTTTATTGACAAAGAATGAAACACGTTTAAAAGAAATGGTTGATGATTACTTAAATTATTGTTTATCTACACAATTAGATGATAAGACTGCTGAAGCAGTACAGGTTGACAATAGTTTCTATATGCATGGAAAACAGTTCTATTCTAATGGATATGGAATGTCAATGTTTAGAGATATGAGTTTTTGGATTTATATATTGCGTGAAACACAATTCTCAATTGGACAGGAAGTTGTTACAAGAATGGGCAATTATATGCTTAATGGAACAAGCTGGACAATTAGAGGTGATATTATTGAATTGTATTTAGGATATCGTCCATATAAGTTTGATGTTGGTTATCAAAATTATGCTGAAGAATATATTGAACCTTTAAAAAGAATGATTACTGCTGATCCAAGTAGAGCAGATGAATATCAGAAGGTTTTGAATAATATTCAAGATCCAACTGAATCTAATGGTAAAAATGGTAATTATTATATGTGGCGTTCTGGTTATGGTGCACATATGAAAGATGGCTATGGAGTCAATATTAAAATGGATTCTAAGAGTGTCATTGGTGGAGAATGGCGTGGTAGCTGGTCAGGACAACCTGATGGTGGAAATCTCATTTACTGGAGTTCTTCAGCATCATCAACAGTAACAGTAGATGGTGATGAATATACATCAGTTTATCCAACTTTTGATTGGGCACATACACCAGGAACTACAACTCCAAATAGAATACCACCTGATTATACCAATTCAGGAAGATTAACAAATGGATCAACACATATGATTGGTGCTTCTAATGGTCAATACGGAAGTACATCTTATGTGATGAATAAAAAAGAAACTCAGGCAACAAAAAGTTATTTCTTCTTTGATGATGAGTTTGTAGCATTGGGAGCTGGAATTAATTCTAAAGAATCAACAGCGATTCATACAACATTGAACCAAAGTAAAGCTAATCAAGTCACAGTGGATGGACAAACAGTTCCAACTGGCACAAAAGCAGGAAGTTATACAGGAAAATGGATTCATAATGATAAGATTGGATATATTTTCCCTAAAGAAACAACATTTAAAGTAAACAATGGACTTCAAAAAGATAAGCCATCTTTATGGAAGGAAGCAGAAAAGGAAGCAACTCCAGAAACATTTACAGCATGGGTAGACCATGGTGTAAAACCAGTTGATGAAAGTTATGAGTATATTGTTTTACCAAATAAAACAACTGGAGAAGTTGATACTTATTCAAAGAATATCCCTATTGAGATTTTGGCAAATACGAAGGATATTCAAGCAGTTCGTCATAAAGATCTTAATATTACACAAATTAATTTCTATAAGGCTGGATCTTTAGAGTATAAAGATGGTTATACAGTCAGTGTAGATAAAGCTTGTAACATTATTATTGACGAATCTAATGGAACAAGAAAAATAACAGTTGCAGTTAATGATACTGAAGATAGTAAAGTAGTTAATGTTGATCTTTCATATGAAGGTCAAGAAACAACAACGAAGTTTGTTTCAAAAGGTTTACCATATGCAGGACAACCAATCACATTAACTGAAGGTCAGGATGATCGTTATTTAGCGAGCAGTTCAACAACTGGACATCCAGTTAAAAATGTTGTAGATGGTAATGAATCAACATATTGGGAAAGTCAAGGAAGTAGTGATGAATGGATTTCTATATTCGCTGGATCAGGTAAATATATCAATAGTATTGATGTTGTATGGGGTGATAATTATGCAACTCAGTATGATGTTTATGGTTCAAGTGATGGTATAAATTATAAAAAAATTAAATCTATAACAGATGGTCAGGGAAATACAGAAAATATAACTATTGGTGGTCTTTATAAATATATAAAGGTTGCTATGAAGAATAGTCATGGAAGTCATTATCAAGTTAAGGAAGTGAAATTTCACGATTCTCAATTACTTTCACTTAATAAAACTGTTGAGGTAAGTTCTACTTCTACCAATGATCCAGGAAATGTAAAGGAAAATGCAGTCGATGGAAATACCAATACGAGATGGTCTTCACTGAGAAAGGAATCTGGATTTGATAAGCAAGAGGAATGGATTAGTGTAGATTTGGGTAGAAAAGCGCGTATTGATGCGATAGAAGTATTATGGGAAAGTGCATGTTCTAATGATTTTACAATTGAAGTTTCTAATGATAATGAAACATGGACAACTGTTCAACAAAATTTAAAACCTGATTCATCATTAAACAATCAAATTGTTTTAGATAAGTCTGTAGAAGGCAGATATGTACGTATTCATTCATATGCTTCTGCATCGAAATATGGAATTAGTATTTTTGAACTAAGTATTTATGGTCAAAATTTGAGTCGAAATATTGCTTTGAATAAAACAGCGGATAGTAGTTCGGATTATAAATCTGACACGGTGGTTGTAAAAGCAGTAGATGGTAATACACAATCGAAATGGTCATCAGGAAGAAAAGACCCTGGGTATGAGACTCAAGAAGAATGGATGAGTGTTGACTTAGGACAAATTTCATATATTGATGGTGTGAAAATTGATTGGGAAAGTGGATGTTCAGAGAATTATAGTATTGAAGTTTCTAATGATAATGAAAATTGGACAACTGTTAAAGAAAGATTGAAATCAAATACTGTCGCAGCAAGTGATAAACATTTTATTGATAATGTTATGTTTGATGAGACTTTAGAAGCAAGATACATTAAAATTCATTCCTATTCTTCTAGAACTAAATATGGTATTAATATTTGGGAATTAGATGTTTTAGGTGAAGTAAAAGATATACAAGAGCCAGATGTTGAAGAAGAAATTAATATTGCATTGAATAAAACTTCAAAGGCAAGTTCAGAATATTTGGATACTAAAGATG
>OATT01000791.1_pt1 | contig 24169 bp, 27 predicted proteins | sample 1476071 | NCBI WGS metagenome assembly OATT01 (sample SAMEA2579989, study PRJEB22360) | human gut metagenome | biome: human gut; feature: human-associated habitat; material: faeces | place: Denmark | collected 2008/2010 | reverse complement strand
CATTCATTCCAATGCTTATAGGTAGTGGATGTGGAGTACCTGGCATTATGGCTAGTCGTACGATTGAAAGTGATCGTGATCGTAAAATGACAATTATGACAACAACTTTCATTCCATGTGGTGCGAAATTACCTATTATTGCTTTGATTGCAGGAGCTTTGTTTGATGGAGCCTCTTGGGTATCGCCTAGTGCTTATTTCTTAGGTGTTGGAGCTATCATTGTTTCTGGAATTATTTTAAAGAAAACAAAATTATTTGTTGGAGATCCAGCACCTTTTGTAATGGAAATGCCAGCATATCATGCTCCTAGAGTATTAAACGTTTTAAGAAGTATGTGGGAAAGAGGATGGTCTTTTATTAAAAAGGCTGGAACTGTTATCTTATTATCTACAATTGTGATTTGGTTCTTACAATCATTTGGATTTGAAGATAGTGGATTTGCTATGGTTGATGATATTAACAATAGTTTGTTAGCTACAATTGGACAAACATTTGCTTGGATCTTTACACCACTTGGTTGGGGTGAATGGAAAGCAGCTGTTGCGAGTATTACTGGTTTGGTTGCTAAAGAGAATGTTGTTGCTACATTTGGGCAATTGTACGGATTTGCTGAAGTAGCAGAGGATGGTGTTGAGATTTGGGGAACACTTGCTGTGAGTTTCACAGCGCTATCTGCATATTCATTTTTAGCATTTAACTTATTGTGTGCACCTTGTTTTGCCGCAATGGGAGCTATGAAAAGAGAAATGAACAATGCAAAATGGACAGCTTTTGCAATTATATATCAATGTGTATTCGCATATGCGGTTGCCCTTATCATTTATCAACTTGGAAATCTTATTATCAATGGAGTTTTCGGTATTGGAACTATTATTGCATTGATTGTTCTTGCAGGTATGATTTTCTTGCTTGTTAGAAAAGGAAAAACTTCAGAAAAATTAGAAGTCCAATATTCAGTTCATTAACAAAGGAGGTGGACATAATGAATCTATCAACATTATTGGTTTTATGTGTACTTATCTTGATTATATCGTTCTCTGTAAGAACGATTATTAAGGATAAAAAAAGTGGGAAATCATCATGTGGTGGTGATTGTGGCGCTTGTGGTAGCCATTCATTATGCCATGATTCCAAATCATTGTTTGAAGAATATAGAAAGCAAGAGCTACATCGCTAGCTCTGCTTTTTGTTAGGAGGTTATATATGTCTACGATTATTATTATTTTATTATTAATAGGAGTTGTTATTTTGGCAATTAAAAATTCATCTCAACACTTTAAGGGGGATGGTGGATGTTGTTCAGATCATTCAAAAATACCAGATAAAAAACTTCAGGAAGCAGTTATTGGCTATAAGACGATTCATATTTCTGGAATGCATTGTCCTCGTTGTGCTGTCAAAGTTGCTGAATCCATTAATAAAATTGAAGGTGCTAGTGCAAAAGTCAATGTTGAAGGTCATCTTGCTATTGTTTCATATGATAGAGAAATTGTGAATCAAAAATTGTATGATGCTATAGAAAAAGTAGGGTATCATATTATATCTATAAAAGATTAAGCAATAAACTTATTTCATCATATCTACATACAATTTTAATTGTTATAAACTATGTATGGAATGATCTTGTTAATGCTATTGTATTTGATAAGATGCTTAAGAGGAACATGTTCTCATGAATGGGAGTTATGTTCAATTAATGTAGTTAAATGAGAATAATATGTGTTTTCATCTTAGAATAGGTACGAATCAATATATTATGAAGAAAACAAAATAAACTCAAGAATATTTTAGCCTGTGTTTGTATAATTATTCAAAACATATTGACAAGTGCAGGGAAAAGAGGTATTATAAATATAAGAGTTAGCAAAGACTAACTTATGTGATGAAATAATTCATAATTTAAGTGATTGATGTGAATTAATCATAAAAGATTATATTGTGTATAAGCACTTGGATCATGAATGATAACGAATAACTATAGTTGACCTCATACTCCTATTCATTGTTGTAATGATTATAAAAAGCCAAATAAAATCAGAACATACATTGGCTATGGTTGTTAGAATTGTTCAATGGCACGTAAATGCCATCCAAGCAATAAAAGAGTAATCTTCAGATTACTTTTTTTCTTTGGATAAAATAGGTTAGGATGAAATCATTTAGAGTTGCATTTGAAACTTTTATATGTTAAGGTAAAACAAGAAATGAGTGATATATATGGCAAAGATGTCAGAAAGACATACACAAATATTGGAATTATTGACTGAACAAAAAAGAGTAGAAGTCACTGAGTTATCAGAACTGCTTCATGTTTCACAGGTAACAATCCGTAAAGATTTAGACCAGTTAGAGAATGCTGGACTTATTTTAAGAGCTCATGGATTTGCCACATTAAATTCAAGTGATGACATGAATAACAGATTGGCTTATCATTATGATGTTAAACAAAAGATTGCCAAATTGGCCTGTGAATCCATTCGAGATGGTGAAACAATTATGATTGAATCTGGCTCATGCTGTGCTTTATTGGCATTGGAGATAGCCAAGACAAGAAAAGAAATAACAATAATTACAAATTCAGCTTTTATTGCTGATTATGTTAGAAAGACTGAAAAGATTCGAATTATCCTTCTAGGTGGAGAATATCAATTAGAATCTCAGGTCATGGTTGGACCGTTAACTCGTAAATGTGTGGAAGCATTCTTTGTAGATAAATTTTTTATTGGTACTGATGGCTTTTCAGAGGCATCAGGATTTACAGGAAATGATTATATGAGAAGTGAAACAGTAAGAGACATGTCTAAACAAGCAAAGCATGTCATTGTTGTGACAGAGTCTTCTAAATTTCAAAATATTGGTCTTGTTAATTTATTGCCAACACATGATGTCTCTTGTGTCGTCACTGATAGTGCTATTCCTATTCAATGTGAACAATATTTGTTGGAACAAAAGATTGAAGTTAAAAAAGTATCTTAAAGATATTTGAATAAATAAAAAGATTGAAAATTCAATTCTCAATCTTTTTATTTATTCTTTAATTCATTAAGCAGCCATTGGATTTGTGTGAAAGCAACAGATTCGAAGTCTAGTTGATATTTTGTTTGTATAGCTTCATTGCTTTTATATAAAAAATCAATAAGTGATGAAATAGCATAAACAAATGACACTGTTGATAATTTTGGATCAAGTGTAGATTTAACACTTCCATCATGAAAGTTTTCAGATAATAAAGCAACCATATCACCAGGTTTTACTTGATATTCATTGTAAGGATTATCCCATTGATAATCTTTTTTTGCACTTGCACTCATATAGATTGAACCAAATATATCCATGAAAATAGGATAGTATATATTTTCTTTATAGAGTGAAAGTGTTGTATATGCATAGGCCTGAAATTTTTCATATGTTGTAGATGCTTGTTTGATTGCTGTTACACATTTTTCATACATAGATGACTGATGACGATAAAATATGGCCCAAAGAATATCTTCCTTACTGTCAAAATAGTTATATACTGTTGTACGTGTAATATGACAACTTCTTGCAATATCTACAATTGAAACGTTATCTATCCCTTTTTCAATACATAAGTTCTGAGTTTGATCTAAGATATTATTAATTTGAATTTGATAATGATTTTGATATTTATTCCCCATATCACTCACTCCTTGCATCTATACTATAGCATTTTTAAATGATTTCAAATACTCTTTTCTTGTAAATTTAAACATAATGTATATTTTACGAACACTTAATTAAATTTTAACACACTGTATAAATTTTGCTGTTATGATAAATGTGTCAAAAGACAGGGAGGAAATTTATAATGAAAAAATTAAAAGAAATAGTGACTTTATCACTAGCAATGGTATGTATATTAGGAAGTGCAGGTTGCTCTACATCAAATAAAGATACAGCCAATAAATGGCCAGAAAAAATTGTCTTGGCACAAATGCCAAATGAAAATAATCCCAATGCTGATTCACAACATGAAAAATTTGCAGCAGCATTATCAGAATATCTAGGAATTGAAGTAGGGTCTGTTGAAGGTACTGATTATACAGCTGGTATTGAAGGTATGGCAAGCAAAAATGTAGATGTTATGCTAGTTTCTCCAATGAGTTATTTCCAGGCAAAGGAAAGAGCAAATGCTGAGTTGTTAGTATCAACACCAACAGCTGCAGATTATAAGACAGCGTTTATTACAAAAGCAGATCGAGATGATATTAATTCTTTAAAAGATTTAAAAGGGAAAACTTTTGCATTTGTAGATCAAGCATCTTCATCTGGTTATTTATATCCAAAAGCGAAATTAATCAAAGAACTTCAATTAGATACAGATAAATTAGAAGCTAATGATTATTTCTTTAGTACTGTTGCTTTTTCTGGCGGGCATCCAACTTCATTAACTGGTGTGACTATGGGCGATTATGATGCAGCAGCAGTTGCAAAGGCAATTATCACTCAGATGGTGAAAGCAGGACAATTAAAAGAAAGTGATATTAAGGTAATTGGAGAAACTGATGTTATTCCAAATCCTTGTTATGTTGTAAGAGGTGATTTACCACAAGATTTAAAGGATAAGATTAAAGAATTTTTTATGACATATGATGATGAAAGTTATTTTGAAGCTGTTCATGAAAATAAAGATATTCGATTTGTGGAAGTTACTGATGAGACTTATACACCTGCAAAAGAAATGTTAGACTTATTGAAAATTGATATGGGAGATAAATAAGATGGGGAAACCAATTTTAGAAATTAAGAATTTAGAAAAGGTATATAATGAGACAACACATGCTTTACAAGGCATGAATGTTTCATTTCATGAAGGTGAATTTGTTGTCATTATTGGTCCATCTGGTGCAGGTAAATCAACATTTATCCGTTGTATTAACAGAATGATAGATCCATCTCAAGGAGAAATTGTTTTTGATGGTATTCATATGGAAAAAATGAGAGGCAAAAGTTTAAGAAAACAAAGAAGTATGATTGGAATGATTTTTCAACATTACAATCTTATTGGAAGAACAAATGTTATCAAAAATGTTCTTCATGGGCGTCTTGGACATATGAGTCTGATGAATAGCTTGTGTGGACGTTTTTCCAAAGAAGATATTCAAGAAGCGGCAACTCTTCTTAAACAGGTTGGGTTAGATGAACAAATGTATAAAAGAGCAGATGAACTTAGTGGGGGACAAATGCAAAGAGTTGGAATATGTAGAGCGATTATTCAACATCCCAAACTTCTATTGGCAGATGAACCAATTGCATCACTAGATCCTCATTCTGCAAATAAAGTTATGGATACACTTTATAAAATGACTTGTGAAAGGGGATTAACATGTATTGTTAATCTTCACCAAGTTGATTTTGCAAAAAAGTATGCAACAAGAATTATTGGAATTAAGGCAGGACGTATAGTTTATGATGGAACACCAAACGATTTAACTGATGAAATGATTCAAAACATATATCAAGGTAAAGAAGAACAGATTGTTTTAAAACAATCACATCAAAGTGTTTTTCTAAAAGAAGGTATGGCTAATGGATAATCTTGCTCTTATTCCATCAAGAAACAGAAAAATTTATCTAGCATTTTTCATTAGTATTATATTTGCTTTAAGTTGTCTTTATTTAGAAATAGATTTATTAGAAATGATATTAGGATTTCCAACATTTGTATCTTTCTTTATTCATAAGTTTATTCCACCGGACTTTTCTAATATTGCTCAGTATGCTCCTGCTGTTGGTGAAACAATATTATTTGCAGTTGTAGGAACATATATTTCAACAATCTTCTCTTTATTATGTGGTATGTTGATGAGTGAGATGACAAATCCATATAAACCATTAAGAATGTTAGTAAGAGCATTTATATCTTTTTTAAGAAATATTCCTGTATTAATTTGGGCAAGTTTATTGGTTTATGCATTTGGAGTAGGTGAAATAGTGGGCTTACTTGCCTTGATTATTGCCACTCTTGGATTTTTATCACGTAGTTATTGTGACAGTCTTAATGAGATTCCCAATTCAAAATTAGAAGCTTTAAAAGCAAGTGGAGCAAGTGACTTACAAATACTTTGGCATGGCTTGTTACCATGTTTTGTACCAAGCTTAATCAATTGGACACTTTATTCTTTTGAAATTAATATTCGTGCATCTACAATATTAGGAATGGTAGGAGCTGGAGGAATAGGGGTTCTTATTCAAACAAATATTAAATTATTTAAATACCATGAGGCTTGTGCCATTATTATCATTGTCGTAACAATTGTCTTATTAACAGAGTTTATCACAAACAAGATAAGATTATTGGTACATTAAGGAGAGAGTATGGATATTCTAAGAACAACAAAAAAAGGAACAGGACTTCGCTATTTTATCTCTATAATTATTGTTATTTTTGTATTTTTAATAAGTGTTCACTTATTAAATTTAGACTTTACAAAATTTTTAAATCGATTAACAAATATTGGGGAAGTTATCTCAAGAATGTTAGTATTTGATGCATCACTCATTCCAAGTATCCTATTAGAAGTTTTGGTTTCAATCTGTCTTGCTTTGACATCATTGGTTATTGGAACCATCATATCTTTTGTATTGGCTGCTTTAGCAGCAGATAATTTAGCCCCTAATCATTATATAGCATGCATAATCAAAGGAATTGTTGCTATTATTCGTGCCATTCCTGCTTTAGTCTGGATACTTATGGTTGTTGCCAGTGTTGGATTTGGAAATACGGGAGGAATGATTGGACTCATTTTTCCAACAGTTGGTTATTTAACAAAGAGTTTCGCTGCTTCTTTAGAAGAAGATGGTTATGAGAGAGTTGAAGCTTTAAAATCAACTGGTGCCAATTGGATTAACATTGTTGTTAGAGGTGTTGTAGTTGAAACAATGCCACAACTCATTTCATGGATTGCAATGAGATTTGAAAATAATATTGCTGAAGGAATATCACTTGGAATGGTGGGTGTTGGAGGTGTTGGGTATTTATTAAATAAAGCTATCATGAAATTTGATTATCCTGCCATTTCAACAATTATCGTTGTTATCTTTGTAACAATGTTTATCTTTGAAGTTATGACAGTAAATATAAAAAAACGTTTACACACAAAATAGGAGAATAAAAATGCAAAATATAATTCGTTTACCATTAGATAATGCTTACAATGTAAGAGAATTAGGTGGATATTATACAAAGGATAAGCAAATAACACAATGGCATCGTTTTCTAAGAAGCGATGATATTTCTCAACTTACAGATCAGGATATTGAGTTCTTATTAAATTATGGGGTCAATAGTGTCATTGATTTAAGATCACAATCAGAATGCCAAGCTCATCCAGATTCATTAATGAATATTGAAGGTATAGACTATTATCATTTACCATTTATGAGTGGGGATATTGACGATGTAACAAAAATTATGGATAATCTTGAACAATTTGATTTAGGTGATTTCTATGTTGAACTCTTGAAAGAAAAAGAATTGGTTGCTCAACTCTTATCTCTTATAACAGATGCAAAAGAGGGGTGCTTACTTTTTCATTGTTCAGCAGGAAAAGATAGAACAGGGATTCTCAGTATGTTATTGCTTATGATTGCTGGTGTCAGTAATGTAGATATTGAAGCAAACTACCAATTAACATATACCTATTTAAAAGAAAAACCAGGGTTATTAGATATGATGCCTTCTGATATGGATTTATCATGTATGTATTCAAAACCAGAAACAATACGTAAAGCTATTGATTATATATTAGATCATTATCAAGATATAGAAACATATTTGATGAATTGTGGACTATCTAGTCAATATATTAATAAATTAAAAAATAAGTTATTATAATCTTTTAAAGAATAAAATTTATGAAGAGTGTTAGAGAACAATAAACAAAGTGAATAATTAAATTATCATTTATGACATTGGTAAAAAGCCAAGAGGAACTCTTGGTTTTATTTTCTTTTAACAAATTGATTTGAAATGTTTTATACAGGTTTAAAATCTACGGTTGGTAATCTTTTAGAGCATATTTAAGATTATTCTTAAATGAGAATAAGTTGACATTGTTTGTTTTGGAGAATAGTATAAATATATAATGAAAATATCATTTGAAAAAGAAAGGTGGTCATATTATGGGAAGACAGAGATTTAATATACATACTCATACTGCAAGATGTGGTCATGCAGATGGTACAGATGTTCAATATGTTAATAGTGCTATTGATGCAGGATTTCAGATACTAGGATTTAGTGAACATATTCCTTTTGAAGAAATTAGAATTAAAGGAGCACGTATGTTTATGGAACAAAAAGATGAGTATTTGTTGAGTATGAGAAAACTTCAACAACAATTTAAGGGCAAGATTGAAATAAAAGTTGGATTTGAAGTGGAATATTTAGAAGATCATCTAGACTATTTAAAACAAGTCAAAGAAGAATGTGATTATTTAATTCTTGGACAACATCTTAAATATGTACATTCCCAAAATGAATTTTATGATTATGACTGTTATTGTTCAGATGAGGACTTATTCATATATGTTGAACAGATTGAGGCTGCATTACAACATGACTTGGTTACATATGTTGCTCATCCAGATTATTTTATGCAAGGTCGTAGAGTTTTTTCGAAAGCGTGTAAAGAAGTAGCACATCGTATTGCTAAAGCAAGTCTTGAATACGATATCCCTTTAGAGATTAATTTAAATGGATTTCGTTATGGAAAAAAAACATATGAATTTGATGAGAAACCAGGTGTTTATGAGGAACGTTATCCCTATCCATTTAGAGAATTTTGGGAAATTATTTCTTCATATGGCTGTAAGGTTCTATATGGTTATGATGCGCATTCTCCTATTGCTTTTCTTGAGAGAAACAGAGAAATGTTAGCTAATGACATATTAAAAGATATTCCTCTACATTTTATTGATTCAGTTTTAATAAAATAAAAAAGGAGTCATAAACTCCTTCAAATCATATAATATTGATATATAAGAAGCGTTCTTTTAAAAGGACGCTTTTTCATTTAAAATGTCTTGATAATAAAAACTCTATCCAGATAAAAGGAACACATAAGAAGACAACTTGGATACTAAGTATTGTGATAATTAAACTACCATGATCCAAAGCAATACGTGGTAATAAAAATAAAGTCACACCTACCAAAACAATTCCAACAATAAACCAGCTTTTTCCCATACATGCCTGAGCATAATCCCAAGTTTCTTCATTCATCATGCTGCGTTTTGTGCGATAACCATAAGATGTATTTCTACCTTTTGGTGGTGCAAACCACATAAGAATACCAAAAACAATCATAATAATGGGAATAAATAATGATAATACAGTTATAAATAGTGGCATATGAATTCCTTCTTTCTAAATATATTATACTCCTATTCTATTTAAAAAAGTCAAAAATGATAAATAATATATTTTATGTATGTTTTTATTCAAATTAACAATAATAAGTGAGAAAATAGTAGCTCTTTTACATAAACTTAACAAATTTTATACAAAACTTTGCTATTTAAGAAAAATAAAAAGAGATAAACTGTAATTGTCTTGAAGGACAGATGTTATATGAAAGAAGGATATAAAAAAATGAAAAAATTAGGAGCTTTATTATTGGCATGCGTATTAAGTTTTAGCTTAGTTGGGTGTGGCGGAGATGATAAAACACCAACGAGTAATGGAGATACTGCAAATGTAAGTGGTAAAATTACATTAGATGGTTCAACTTCAATGGAGAAATTGGTTAAAGGTCTTGCAGAAGCAATTAAAGAAGATTATCCAAATTTAACATTAGAACCACAATTTACTGGTTCAGGTACTGGTATCAAATCTGTAATTGCTAGAACAGCAAATATTGGAAATTCATCTAGAGCATTAAAAGATGAAGAAAAAGCTGAAGGATTAGTAGAAAACATTGTTGCCTTAGATGGTATTGCAGTTATTGTTGATAAAAACAATAGTATCAAAAATTTAACAAAACAACAATTAGCTGATATCTATACTGGAAAAGTAAAAAATTGGAAAGAAGTCGGTGGGGCTGATCAAAATATCGTTGTGGTAGGACGTGAAGAAGGTTCAGGAACAAGAGACGGTTTTGAAGATATCTTAGGAATTAAAGAAAAATGTAAATATGCAAATACTTTAAATGAAACTGGAGCAGTTGTTGCTAAAATAGAAGGAACACCTGGAGCTATTGGTTATGCATCTTTAGATGTTGCAGAAGATAGTAAGGATAAAGTGAATATTCTTTCTTTAGATAATATAGTGCCTAGTGAATCAACAATTTTAGATGGTACTTATACTTTACAAAGACCATTTGTTATGGCAACAAAGGGTGAAATCAATAAGCAATCAGAACAAGTTCAAGCAGTCTTCAAATTTATTGAAAGTGCAAAAGGACAAGAAGTGATTAAATCAGTTGGTTTGGTTGTACCAAATAAATAATAAGGACTAAAAAGTGTCTCTAGAGAATAGAGATTCTTTTTATTAATTCAAAGTTAACATTTGTCTCATTAAATTTACTTTTTAACACAATCTTAACAAACTTTATACAAAACATTGATATTTCATTCATAAGAAAAGATATAAACTGAAAATGATTTTTAGAGATGAAATATAAAAAGGAGTTTAGTATGGAAAAAGGAATAGTATCTATTTTAAGTAATAGAAAAACAAAATCAGCAGTTGAAAAAATAGCAGCATATATTTTTACTGCATGTGCAATTGTTTCTATTGTTGCTGTTATTTCTATTACAGGCTATATGATCATATCAGGAACACCAGCAATATTTAAAGTAGGACTTACAGATATTTTATTTAGTAATGTTTGGGAGCCAACTGCTTCAACACCTCAATTTGGTATTCTTAACATTATTTTAACATCCATTGTTGGAGTCTTTTTAGCTATCTGTATAGGAGTCCCAATAGGGATATTAACAGCTGTTAATCTATCTGAAATCGCAAATCCTAGAACAAGAAAAATTATTAAATCAGCAGTGGAATTATTAGCTGGAATACCATCAGTTGTATATGGGTTATTAGGAATTTTGATTATTACACCTATCATGTATCAATTAGAGTTATTTATATTTGCTTCTTCAACAACACATCAGTTTACAGGTGGGTCAAATTTAATATCTGCGATATTGGTTCTAGCTATAATGATTTTACCAACCCTTATTAATATTACAGAAACATCATTAAAAAGTGTTCCAGATGATTATCGTAAAAGTTCACTAGCATTAGGTGCAAGCCAAATGCAGACGATTTTTAAAGTTGTCTTACCAGCAGCAAAGAATGGAATCATGTCAGCAGTTGTCTTAGGTGTAGGACGTGCTATTGGAGAAGCTATGGCTATTTTACTTGTAGCTGGAAACTCTGTTAATGTTCCTTTACCATTTCATTCAGTTCGTTTTTTAACAACTGGAATTGTTTCTGAGATGGGGTATGCATCTGGATTACACAGAGAGGTCTTATTTACGATTGGACTTGTTTTGTTTATCTTTATTATTGTTATTAACCTTGTCTTAACATTTGTACTCAAGGGAGGAAATCAAGATGGAGAATAGTATTTATAATAAAAAAAGTCGTTTTAGTGATAATTTATTAAACTTCTTTATTCAATTTTCTACTCTTATTTCAATAGTGCTACTGGTTGTTATTATTGGATATATATGTTATCGAGGAATTCCTCATTTTTCATTTGATTACTTAATCAATACAACAAGTATTTTAAAGAAAACGGTAGGAATTTTACCTAATATTATAAACACATTATATATGATTGTTGTCACTTTATTAATTGCAGGACCTATCAGCATTGGTGGAGCAATTTATTTAAATGAGTATGCAACAAATAAAAAACTTGTTCATATTATTTCATTTACGACAGAAGTTCTTGCAGGAATTCCATCAATTATTTATGGATTATTTGGAATGTTATTCTTTGGTGGTGTTTTGAATTTAAGTTATTCAATTTTAACAGGAGCTCTCACTTTAGCCATTATGATTCTACCAATTGTTTCTCGTAATACACAGATTGCTTTACAGGCTGTGCCAAAAAGTTATCGTGAAGCTGCACTAGGAATAGGAGCAACAAAATGGTATATGATTCGTACAGTATTGTTGCCAAGTGCTATACCAGGAATCTTAACCGGAATTATTTTAGCAATGGGAAGAATTGTTGCAGAATCAGCAGCACTATTATTCACTGCTGGAAGTCTAAGTATATTACCTACAAATGTATTTTCACACTTATTCTCCAGTGGAGCAACTTTAACAATTCAATTATATTTAGAGATGGCTAAAGCAAATTATGAATCAGCATTTGTTATTGCATTAATTTTAGTTGTTATTGTTTTGTTATTAAATTTCACTGCAAAGTGGATTTCTAAAAAATTTGATGTAAATAAGGTGGATTAGAGTATGAATAAAAAAATTGAAGCTAAAAAATTAAATCTCTTTTATGGGGATAAACATGCTTTAAAAGATGTTGATTTGGCAATTGAAGAAAATAAAATTACTGCCTTTATTGGTCCTTCTGGATGTGGAAAGTCAACATTTTTAAAGACATTGAACAGAATGAATGATTATGTCAATAACGTTAAAATTACAGGTGAAGTTGTTTTAGATAATGAAGATATTTACGACCCACGTGTTGATACAACCGTTTTAAGAAAAAAAGTTGGAATGGTTTTTCAACAGCCAAATCCATTTCCAATGAGTATTTATGATAATGTTGCATATGGACCAAGAATTCATGGTATTAAAAATAAGAAGCAACTTGATGAGATTGTTGAAAAGAGTTTAAAAGCAGCTGCATTATATGATGAAGTGGCAGATCGACTCCACTCATCAGCATTAGGTTTATCAGGAGGTCAACAGCAACGTTTATGTATAGCAAGATGTTTAGCCGTTGAGCCAGAAGTTATTTTGTTAGATGAACCAACAAGTGCACTTGATCCTATCTCTACATTAAAGATTGAAGAACTTCTAATGGATCTAAAAAATAAATATACAATTGCAATTGTTACTCACAATATGCAGCAGGCATCACGTATTGCTGACTATACAGCTTTTTTCTTAGTTGGTGAGATGGTTGAATATGGAAAAACAAAAGATATATTTTCATTACCACAAGATAAACGTACTGAAGATTATATCACAGGACGTTTTGGTTAATATTGTGTTTTAAGCAAAAAACAAATATAATGGAGGTATAGAAAGATGATGAGAACTTTATTTGATGCAGAATTAAATAAATTAAATGTAGATTTAACAAAAATGGGACATTTAGTAGAGGTGTCCATTGAGAATATGATTGATGCTTTTAAGCATCAAGATAAAACATTAGCAAAAGAGATTATGGATAATGATAGATTGATTAACGATATGGAAAGAGCAATTGAATCTAGATCATTTAATTTAATTTTAAGGCAGCAACCCATTGCAAGTGATTTAAGAAATGTGACATCAGCATTAAAGATTGTTACAGACTTAGAAAGAATTGGAGATCAGGCTGCAGATATTGCTGAAATTATTTTGAATTTTGAAGGAGAACATGCTTATCGTACTGTTGAGCATATTCCAACAATGGCTAAAAAAGCAAAAATGATGGTTCATGAAGCTATTGATGCTTTCATTAAAAAAGATCTCTCTACAGCACAAATGGTTATCAAAATGGATGATGAAATTGATTCTTTATTTCAGGAAGTAAAACAAGAAGTTACTGAAATATTAAAAGAAAATAGTGAAAGAATTGATTATTGTATAGATTTTCTGATGATTGCTAAGTATTTAGAAAGAGTTGGTGATCATGCAGTGAATATATGCGAATGGTTAGAATTTAACCAGACAGGAACAATGAACGACCACAGACTTATCTAAGGGGGATAAAAAATGATCGCACGTATTTATGTTATTGAAGACGATGAAAACATTCAGGAAATTGTCAAATTATCATTAGAATCTAATGGATATCAAGTCACATTATTTGATAATGCAATTGATGCAATTATAGCTATTCATGAAGATGCACCAGATCTTGCAATCTTTGATGTTATGTTACCACAAATGGATGGTATTACAGCTGTCAAAAAGATTAGAGAAACAAATACACAAATGCCTATTCTTATTTTAAGTGCTAAAGATAGTGAAATAGATAAAATTCATGGATTAGATAGTGGTAGTGATGATTATATGACAAAACCATTTGGTGTCCTTGAATTATGTGCACGTGTTCGTACATTACTACGTAGAGTTCAGCCAAAATCCAAATCGATTCAAACGCCAACTTTATCAATTGATAAATCTACACATATTGTTCAGCAGAATAACCAAGGTATTGATTTAACACATAAAGAATATCAATTATTACTTTATTTAATTGAAAATAAAGAACGTGTTGTGGAACGAGATGAACTATTAAATAATATTTGGGGTTATGATTTTATAGGAGAATCAAGAGCTTTAGATGTCCATATAAGATCATTAAGAAAAAAGTTAGATGATAACGGAGAAAAATATATTAAAACAGTGCGTTCTGTAGGATATCGCTTTGTTGAAAAGGAGGATACACATGACTAAGTCTATCCTCCGTTATTTTATCATCATTTTAATTGCGACTCTCCTTAGCAGTTGTTTTATCTCTGCTACGTTAATTTCTAATAGTCTTTTGAGTACAACAAAACAGGATATGTTGTATTCTTTAAAGTTAATTGATTATGCAATTGATTATCAACAGCCATTAGAACAACAAATTGAAAAATTAAATCCATTAGCTTATTCTGATCAAACACGAATTAGTGTTATTGATAAAAGAGGGCATGTTGTTGCAGATACGGTATCTCAATCTGTATCTGAAAACCATTTGGATCGACAAGAAATTCAAGAGGCACTTCATAATACTGTTGGTTATGCAAGAAGGCGATCTGAAACAACAAATGAGAATATGTTATATGTTGCTTATTACCATCAGGATTATATATTGCGATTATCTATTCCATATAATGGATTATTAGATCATATTCCATCTTTAATTCCAGCATTATCTATAAGTGCTGTTGTTTCTTTTGTGATTGCATATATTCTATCTAGAAAACTTGCTTTTACAATATCTAAACCAATTATTGATATTAGTGATAGTTTAGATCAAATGACAGAAGATTTTCGATTTGAATTAAAACAATATGATTATCAGGAATTTAACGTTATTGTTAATACAATAGGAAACTTATCACATCGTTTACGTAAATCAATGCGTGAAGTAAAATTAGAACGTATAAAAATGGATGAAATTTTAAAACAAATGAATGAAGGCTTTGTTTTATTAGATGAAAATTATAAAATATTAAGTATTAATGCAAAAGCAACATCAATCTTAGGAAATATGAAGACTTATGATCAGTTTATGGATTACTTATATTATCCTGAAATTATTAATGCTTTAGAAAATAACATTCCTAAGCAAGAAATAGAAATTAAAATTAATCATAATATCTATGCATGTTATATTTCAAGAATTGATTTAGGAACAACTTTATTATTTGTTGATATTACAGTTGCTAAAAAGGCAGAAAAAATGCGCAGTGAATTTTTCTCTAATGTATCACATGAATTAAAGACACCAATGACATCTATTCGTGGTTATAGTGATTTATTGGTTCAAGGTTTGGTTCATGATGAAACACAAAAACATATGATGTTAGAAAAGATTCAAGAAGAGGTCAATAGTATGTCAACTCTAATAAATGATATCTTAATGCTATCTAGGATAGAAAATATGGATATTGAAGTAGAAATGATGCCTATGAAAATGAAAGGTCTTGTTGATGAAGTTCTAGAAAGTTATCAAGTAGAGTTATCTAAACATGATATTACAATGCATACTGATTTTACAGATCTTACGTATATTGGAAATCATCAACAAATATATACTTTACTTAATAATCTTATAGGAAATGCTATTAAGTATAATATTGATCATGGTCATGTTTTTGTCAATGTTGAAGATCAAGGTCAAGCAATGAAAGTGACTGTGAAAGATACTGGTATTGGAATCCCTTTAGCTGATCAATCTCGTATATTTGAAAGATTTTATCGTGTTGATAAAGGAAGAAGTAAACAAAGAGGTGGAACTGGATTAGGATTAGCAATTGTGAAACATATTGTTTCTCATTATAAAGGCGTTATTCATTTAACTAGTGAATTAGGGCAAGGAACAACAATAGAAATAATTTTACCACAACAAAGTATTAAGGAAGTTTAGAACTTCCTTTTTTTGTCGATACTTAATCTGGTGATAAAAATGAATCAGTCATATTGGCAAAAAACATCAAAGAAAAAAATAGGAAAAAAAATAGAAACAGATATAGCAACGGATATTGTCATTATTGGAGGCGGTTTATCAGGTGTTGCATTGGCATATCAATTAAAAGATAGTCCATATCAAGTCATAGTTGTTGATAAAGATGAACTCGGCAGTCATACAAGTGGTCATACTACTGCAAAGGTGACGACATTGCATTCTACACTATATCGTGACATTACAAAACATTATGATATTCATCAAGCTTATCTTTATTATAAATCTAATCAACAGGCATTTGATGAAATTGAAAATATCATACAAAAAGAAAATATTGCTTGTGATTATCAAAAGAATAATTCTTTTATTTATACAGATGATCCTAATTATGTCAAAGACATACAGGAACAAACCGATATTTTCCATTCATTAAGAATTGAAACAATTCATGATGAAAATCATTTGGCTTCATTAGGTCTAAAAAATCAAGCTATTTTTCATCCCCTTAAATATCTATATAAACTCGTTGATATCTGTCAAAAAAGTGGCGTTTCTTTTTATGAACATAGTGAAGTCACACATATTGAAAGAAAAGATGATTCATTTATAATAGATATAAATGAACATCACATACAATGTCATTACCTAGTTCATGCAACAAGGTACCCATTTATTAGAAAAGGTTTATATTTCTTTAAACTCTTTCAAGAAAAAGAATACATTGATTATATAATCGAACAAAATGGTAAAGACAGTTATCTATGCGTAGATCAAACAAAAAGTTACCGTCCTTTAATAAATGATGATAGTTTACAAATTACCAGAGATTCTAAAGACTGGTTTGCTCAAGATAGTACACCTATTCGTGGAATTCCTTATATTGGAAGACTAAGTAAATATTCAAATGAATTTATAATCTATGGCTTTCAAAAATGGGGTATGACTTTGTCACAAGTTGCTGCAAGACTTATTAGTGATTTGATTTTAGATAAAGAAAATCCATATGAAGATTTATATGCATGTCATTATTTCTCTATGTCTTTTGCAAAAAAATATACAAATAAGGTGTGGAAAAATACTAAAAAGGGTATGATTATGAATCGTTTTCAAAATGATCCATTAATCACTTTAGAGAATCAAGATGGTATGGTAACAAAGGTCAATGGAAAGTTAACAGCAGTATATAAGGATAAAAAAGGTGAACTCCATTATCTCACACCATATTGTCCTCATTTAAAATGTGTTGTAGATTTTTGTAAAAAGGATCAGACTTGGACATGTCCTTGTCATCAATCTGTTTATGATGCCTATGGTCATCTTATGGAAGGACCAAGTCTCTATTCCTTAAAGAAAACGCAAGATAAATCATAGTAACCTCTCACTGAGAGGTTTTTTTACTAAAAGTGTATTTTTATCTTGACTACTCCCTAAGGGAGTAGCATATGATAAATATGCAATTATAAAAGGGAGGATGCTAAATGCTAATAAAGGATGTTTGTAAACTTTGCCATGTCACAAAAAAAGCTCTTGATTATTATGAAGATAAAGGCCTTATTTCTCCACTTATAATGGAAAATGGTTATCGAGATTATAGTCAAAAAGATATCAAGATCATTAAAGAAATTTGTGTTTTAAGACATTGTGGAATAAGTGTGTCAGATATTAAAATTATTCTATTAGATACTAATAAAAAAACAGTGATAAAGAAATATCAAAAATTAAATAATTTACATATAGAAAGTTATTTAAAAATGAATGAGAGTCTTCAACGATTGACACAGAATTATGATATTGAAAAAGAATTTAATCATTTAGTTGAAAAGAATGATTGTCTTCTTACTGTAAGAGAAAAACTTATTTTAGCGTTTCCAGGTTATTATGGACTTTTTTTGTCATTACATTTTGGAAGATTCTTAAATGAAAGTATTGATACTAAAGAAAAGCATAAAGCTTATGTTCAGATGATTCATTATTTAGACCATTTGGTTATTTCTCAAGAATTGGTTGATTATATGAAATCAATATTTAATGACAAGTATGATATCTTTGCTTTAGAACAACAAATCTATCTTGATACAACAAATGCTTTTCATGACTTTGAAAACTATTTCAAAGAGCACCAAGAGCAATTGGAGAATTATATTGAGTATAAACTATCAGATGAATACAAAAATTCATTGGTAAAAAAAGTTCAAGAAGAAATATTAATTTTTCAAAAGGAAACAGGATATCAAGATAACTTTATTGAGAACTTAAAGATTCTTAGTTCTTCTTATCGAGAGTATCTTCATCAGTTAGAAAAACTCAACAAGCAATATATATATAAATTCCCACAAGTCCAAGAATTCTAATCAAATGCTTTAAATACATATTTCTTGAAAAATTGAGCAATAACTTTCATTTTTTACAAATACTCCGTATAATATAATTATACGAGGGGATGATTTTATGAAATGTGATGTCTGTGGAACAAAGATTCCAATAGCTGAGAGTACATGCCCAAATTGTGGATACCGAGTGAAAAAGGATGTTGTTCAATCTTTTGATGCATCCAATAAGACACATGAGCATATTCGTACACAATCAACAAAAACCTATGTCAAGCCAAATATACCAGATATGAGTATGTTTCAAACACCAAAATGGATTATAGGAATAGCAGTTGCTTTTGTTGTTGCAGTCATAATTATGACAGTTCTACCACTATTATTAAAGTCTTCTCGTTCTTCCAGTGACTGGTCTGAAATGACTTTCCAGGAAGTTATTGATTTGGGAGAGGGAGAAGGAACAATTGAGCTTGCACAAAGTTCACTTGAAAAAGTTCAAAATCTTATGAGCAATACACTTCACATAGAAGATATATATACCCATGAATATTGTAGTGATTATGATGATTCTGTAAACGCAAGTTTTTCTGTACAAGGGTATAGTCAAGATGTATATTATAGTGTTAATTACACATATGTAGATAGAGAATTGCTGTCATCTGAATTAACAATTTCCGGAACCAGCCAAGAAAGTATAAAAGATTTAGAAACTTTACCAATGAATAAGGATATAGTCACAAAACTTGGGGATTATATGGATATTCATAATGCATATGAGTATTTTGATCGAGGACGTTTAAAGCTTGTTAAGTTAAAAGATTATAATGATCAGTATGAATATGTTCATTCTCAAAATCCATATGTATTTATTCATGAAAAGGTTTATTCTCGTAATGAATTTGAATACTATTGTACCATTTCAAGTCGTTAGAAATAACGACTTTTCATATTGTCACAAAATTTGATAAGAGATATAAAAGAATTCATTTTCGTATTCGTAGCAAAGTTATTAAAAAAGTATTATAATAAAATTATATATGAGGAGGAATCTTATGAAAAAAATTATATCATTATTATTGATGATGAGTTTTATCTTGGCTGGATGTTCATCATCGAAAAGTGCAGATACAATGAAAGTATTAACGCCAAATGGAGCAACAGCCTTATCTTTAGTAGGTGTTTATGAAGAAATAACAAAGAATGGTGAAGTGAAGATTGTTGAAGGAAGTGAACTGATTAGCAGTGAACTTGTTAAAAAGGATAGTGAATTTGATGCTATTATTGCACCTATTAATTTAGGCTGTCAATTAATTGCAAAGGGTCAAACAGATTATAGATTAGCTGGCGTTTTGACATGGGGAAACCTTTATTTGGTACAAAATGAAGATGTAACTAATAATGAATTAGCAGCATTTGGTGAAAAAGCTGTTCCAGGAAAGATTTTTAATCTGGTAAAAGAATCATCGGATATTATGAAGAATTCTAAAGTTACTTATTATAATGCAGTGAGTGATGTACAAGCACAAGTCTTAGCAGGAAAATGTCAGTATGCATTAATGGCTGAACCTGCTGCAACTGCAACTATTGGAAAAGCAAAGCAAAATGGAACAACATTAAAAATAGTCGCTTCACTACAAGAACTTTATCAAAAACAATCTGGGTCTATAGAGGCAGGCTATCCACAAGCAGCTATTTTTGTTAAAAGTAAAGATGATGTGAAAGATTTATTATCAAAGATAGAAGCATTTACATCTGGTAAAAAAGATGAAGAATTATTAACAAAGTCAATTGATAAAATTGGTGCTGAAACATTTGGTATTCCAAGTGCAGCTATTGGAGCTAAGACATGGACGAATCAAAACATCAATTATAAAGATGCCGCAAGTGTTAAAGAAGATATTCAATCATTACTGAAACAATTTGGCATTGAATATAGTGATGATATGTTAATCAAATAATGAAGCATAAAATTAATCTTGTTGTTTATATTTTGTTGTTATGGCAACTGGTTGCTGTTATTGTCAATAAAGAGGTCATTGTTCCTTATCCTTTAGATGTTTTTCAAAGAATGATTGATATGCTTACTGATTTCAATTTTTATCAGACTCTATTTATAACCCTATCACATGTTATTATAGTGGTTGTAATAAGTGCACTTATTGCATTTGTGTTAGCTTATCTAGGATATCAAAAACCACTTATAGATGAATATGTTTCACCATTACTAACAATGATTCAGGCAATACCTAATATTTCATTTATTATACTTGTATTGGTTTGGGTATCATCATTACAAACTGTCTATATTGTGCTTTTTCTAGTTGTTTTTCCTCTATTGTATAATAATTTTATACAGGGTTTTAAAAGTATTGATCATGACTTGCGAGATGTTATATTATTATATCATCCAACATGTTTTGAAAAGTATTTCAAAGTATATTTACCTCTGATTCGTCCAAGCTTTTTATCAGGAATGAAGAGTTCATTAAGTCTTGGTGTAAAAGTTGCAGTGATGGCTGAGATACTAGCTGGACTCCCTTATGGTGTAGGAAGAGCAATCAATTATAGTCGAATTCAATTTGATATGGTTGGAGTTTTTGCATGGACCGTTTGGTTAGTTATTATGATATTGTTTATTGACTATATATTAAATAAAGTTATGCATGATCATGAATTTTAAGTACAAGATATTGTAGTGAACCCTAAAAGTGGAATTAAAATTTAATATTTATTGTAAGGCTTGATTCCTAACTTGTAAAGGAGTTAGGCCTTTTCATTTTTCATTGTGTCTTCCTTTTGGCTTATTATTAAGACCATCATAACCTCATTTTTCATAATTGTTAATCCAATGATTGATTTGTCCATCTGCAATATCGTATAAAATCATTAATAACATCTTAGACTCTCATGAGCGAAAATATAAGCTTACTATTTCTTTTTTATCTTTATATGTTAATTTTGACTGTTAAAAAAACCTCTTGTTCATAGTTCAACTTTTGAGGTTCAATTCAATTTAATATTCTTTTAATAACAAGGAAATCTAATTTTATTTTCATTTTTATATCCCTTCTGTAATTGATATTACAAAACGGAAATTATATAAAAAAGCCAAGAATTATACTTCTTGGCAAAATGAGATATTTTATTATTTAATAATAAGTATAGTAATACGATTTCATTTCTTTAATTGTATTTTCTTTAGCTATTCCCTTTTTTGTGGAGAAGGAAAACATCCAGAAATTATAAAGGCAACGAGAATTAATATTGTCTTCATTTTCAATTGCTCTTTTCACAATCATTATCAGTACATATATATTAAAGTCTATACTTGTATTTATTTTAGTTAGAATATGAAGTTATTCTATTTTTTATATCTTAATCCAAATTTTTAAGAAATAATGCAGTATGACATTGAATGAATCAAACTGGTTAAGTGAATTACGACTTCATTAACGTATTTTTCTTCAGTTCATAAGATGGATGATACAGCCCTGTTGGTTCATAAAATTCATCACCAATATAACTGAAACCTAATTTAAGTAATAATTTTGATGATGCTATATTATTAGGATTATGACCTGCAAACAACTCTTCTGCCTTCAAAACAGTAAATGCATAATTTATTACTGTTTTTGCTGCTTCCATTGCATATCCTTGTCCCCAAAACTTTGGACGCAGATGAAAACCTATTTCATATTTACCTTTGCTATATGGTTTTAATCCACAGCAACTAATCAATTCGTTTGAATCAAGTTTAAAAATAGGCCAGTATTGAATATTATACATCGATTTATTTTTTATTTCTTTTTCTAATCGTGTTCTAATATCATTCGTACTGAATTTACCGCTAGCACAAATGAATCTTGTGACATCAGGATCTCCCCATAATAATTCTGCCAGTTTGATATCATCTTTTTCCCATTTAGAAAATCCTATTCTATTTGTGGTTAAGAAAAAATCTTTATTCATTTGTCTACCTCCTAAAATTCTAATTTGTTGAATCGAATAATTCTTATTATTTACTGAATTCACATTCATATGTTACATATGAATGTGAAAGATGATAGCCTAGCTTTTCTGCCAAATGTACTGACCTTAAATCGTGAGCATCCCAACTAGGATAGATATTATTTTCAAGGCATTCCAAAATCAGCTTTGCTCCACAAACTGTAGCTAGACCTTTTTTTCTGTATTCTGGTTTTGTATCAATCTCGATTTCTATTCCATTATTATATATAGCATAAGGAGAAGCACCAGAAACCAACTGTCCTTTATGAAGTATTGCTACTCCAAGTGCACGTTCTTTATAATCTTGATAATTCTCAAATTGGGAGCATAAATCAACTGACCAATTTTCTTTCTTCGCTAGTTCAAAAACTTCACAGTCAAATTGCCTGATTTCATAGTCATCATCAAGAGATTCTACTATTGATTTAAGATATTCTTTATCAAAAATATCATGTTCTTTTTTAATTGCATATCGTAATGTTTTTTTTGCTTTTTTTCCAAAAGTGTGTTCAATCATTGGATACCAATCTTCATTATTAGCTGCAATAAGCATAAAGTCACGGACTGGAATTGACTTTAATAAATTTTCATTTGGAATTCCAGCACAAAAACTGAAATCACCATTTATTACAATGGCAGATTCAGGAGTCATTTCATCATCCGTAATCAGTGTCCCCATATACCCTTGCAGACAAGACCAGATTAACGCTTCTTCCCAATTTTGGAATAGCGCAATTGCTTTCTCATTATACATAAACTCACCTTATCCCCCATCCCACTAGACAAACTCTATTTTATGAAACGCTTTCTGCTTTGATTGTATCATAGAAGCTTTATAACCACAAATCTTTATGAAAAAAAGAAAGTCTATTATCCTTTAGACTTTCCTTTTCTTATTATTTCTTTTCATACTGTAGACTATAGCTCCCGCAGATATCAGCAGTATTCCGATGTTGAATCCAATAGGATTCATATCTCCTGTTGGCGGTACTTCATGGGGAACTGCTGGTTCTACTTCTGTAATCTCAAATTCCTTCACTATCTCTGCTGAATGATAGAATTCGTCTTCTTCTACACTGATCTTTACTCTATATGTTCCCACTTCTCTTGGTACTGTATTCAATTTCACCCAGTTGTTTTCTCTTTTTTCTTCATATAGGATTGTGATCGGTTTTGATGAGCCTTTGACTGTAATATCTGTTTCATTTAATTCTATTGGCTGACCATCATATGTCTTGCTTAGCTCCTTATTAAGAGTAATGAGACTATCTCCCTTTTTCACATTTAAATGAAGTGTCACCTGCATCATTTCTTCTCCATTGCCTGATGTTCCACAATCATACTTATATACAATAGGTGCTCCCACTTGATAGTGACTCACGATCCCTGTTTCCTTATCCAAGTCTCCTCCACATATCATCGTCATGTTATTTGGATCAATTCCTTTGTGTTAATGGTAAAATAAAGATAACCAAAAAGGTTGGTTTAACAATTACCAGTTAT
>OATT01000768.1_pt1 | contig 25031 bp, 31 predicted proteins | sample 1476071 | NCBI WGS metagenome assembly OATT01 (sample SAMEA2579989, study PRJEB22360) | human gut metagenome | biome: human gut; feature: human-associated habitat; material: faeces | place: Denmark | collected 2008/2010 | reverse complement strand
AATCTGACATTTCCTTGGTTCGAATCCAAGTACCCCAGCCAATAGAAAGCAAAGTCGTGAAAGCGACTTTTTTAGTTTTTATCTCTATTTGTCCTTTCTATATATTACCATTTATAGAGTTTTTTTCAATAGTCTTATTATAGAATAATAATCATAGATAATGTTATTTACAAATCGATGATAAATCATGAATATATCTTATAGATTAAATTTCCTGATAAAAGTGGATTCACTAGGCTATAAAAATCAGAAATTTTAGCAGTTATCGATGATTCGATGAATAAAAAAGTTTTGCTGTACCAATTATCTGTTAGGGTTTCTATGATGGTTTCTTTGTAGAATATGATAATGAACGCTTTGGTTCGTTTGAGTCATGGGCAAGATTAAAAAGAACTCATGTGACTTTTGTTGTAGAATTGATTTCTACTAAGACTCTATTTTTAGAAATTCATAATGGAGCAAAGACAAAATATCTTGGAGCTAAAGTATTTGTTGGTAAATACATTATATCATCTCCTGAATGTTGTTTTGCATCAGTAGAAGAAAATTGTATTGATGAAGAAATAAACTGGCAGAAGATTAATTTCTGAGTCTCATCTTAGGAATTTTTTATGTTTAAGCATTGTATGAAAATAAACCAATATTTACATGAAGAAGAAAATATGATATACTTATTTCAATTGAGGAAGGACGTGATGGCTATGTTAAGAAATCATAATCAAAATAGAATAAATAAAATAAAAGTAGTCAATCACAAGTGTATGATTTTAACAACACAGTAAATAACTACTGTGTTTTCTTATACTCTTGTAATCATTGACACAGGAGGAAAAATGGGAATAAAAATAATAAAAAATAACAAGTTATGGATGGAAGATGAAGCTATTCATCAACTTGAAAATATTGCTTCTTTTGAAGGTGTATATGATATTGCTGGATTACCGGATTTACATCCAGGAAAGACACCAATTGGAGCAACGATTTGTAGTCAACATAGAATATATCCGTTTTTGATTGGAAATGATATAGGATGTGGTATGTCCTTATTTGATACCAATATCAAGTTAAAGAAAATGCATATTGATAAAGTCTTAAAAAGATTAGAACATACAAATCTTTTTGGAAAATATTCTATTGGAGGAGGTAATCATTTTGCAGAAATTCAATTAATAGATAAGATTTATAATCAAGAATTTGCTAATCATTTATCACTTGAAAAAAGTCATGTTTATTTACTTATTCATAGTGGTTCAAGAACTATGGGAGAAGAGATATACCGCCAATATAGCTCAATTCATGGTTTAATAGAAGGAACTGAAGAGTTTTATAATTATCTTCTAAAGCATAATAGTGCAGTTCTATATGCAAAAGAAAATGGACAAGAAGTGGCTAATGACTTTATGAAATTAATTCATATTCAATATAAAAATCAATTGTGTATTGATTGTACGCATAATTATTTAGAAATTATTGATGGTAACTATTATCATCATAAGGGAAGTGTTTCTGCACTTGAAAATGAGTATGCTATTATTGCAGGGTCAAGAGGAAGTTATTCGTATATTGTCAAATGTATACCACAATCTGATACACTTTTTTCGATTTCACATGGAGCAGGTAGAAAATGGGCAAGAAGCCTTTGTAAAGGGAGACTTGAAAACAAATACAAGAAAGATGAGCTTAAAAAATCTAAATTAGGAAGCACAGTTGTCACTCATCATAAATCACTTTTATATGAAGAAGCAACCGAAGCATATAAGAATATTGATGATGTTATAAATACACTTTTAGAATATCAATGTATAGAATTAGTTGCCCGACTTAAGCCTATGGTGACTTATAAATGTTAATTCAGATAAATAGTGGTCAAGGACCAAAAGAATGCGAATATGCGTGTTATATGCTTTATCAAGAACTATTAAAAGAATATTCATCATTTGAAGTGGTTTCAAGGTATGTGAGTGATCAAAAATGTTTGAAAAGTATAACGTTCTCTATTCATGAAGATTTATCTTATTTAGAAGGGACAGTACAGTGGATATGTCAAAGTCCTTTTCGACCACATCATAAAAGAAGGAATTGGTTCGTAGATATATCAATAATAAAGGAAGAATTAAAAATAGAAAATGTAGAGGATATAAAATTTGAAACTTTTAGAAGTTCTGGTAAAGGCGGACAGAACGTCAACAAAGTCTCTACTGCCATAAGAGCTATTCATATACCAACAGGGATATCTGTTGTAGCAATGGATCAAAGAAGTCAATTACAAAACAAAAAGATTGCTTATTTAAGATTGATGGAAAAAATAAATCAAGTGAATTCATCTCACCATAAAAGAATAGACTATCTGAATTGGAATAAACACAATCAAATAGTCAGAGGAAACCCTATCAGAGTTTATAGTGGTGTGAAATTTAAAAGAATAAAGTAAAAAAAGGGGCTATAACAATTTGTTACAGCCCCTTATGCATTATTTGGTAGTCCGTACGGGGTTCGAACCCGTGAATGCTAGGATGAGAACCTAGTGTGTTGACCGCTTCACCAACGGACCATATTATAAGTATAGCACTTTACAAGATTGTGTAAAGAGACTTTTTTTATTTTTTTGAATTGTTAAGTTAAATAGCAAAATGTTAATGAAAATTGATAGACTATTTCATAGGATGCTGTAAACTAGAGTTGAGGAGGGGTTGATATGAGTATTGGAAAAAAGCTTTTATATTTAAGACAACAAAGAGGGCTTTCTCAAGAAGAGTTAGCAAGTGCTTTACACGTTTCTCGACAAACGATTTCAAAATGGGAATCAGACGATTCCCAAACAAAAGGATATTAAAGAATAACTCATGTTTATCTGCTTGCGAATAAAAGGATAATACTATTAAGTTAGAGATACTACATAAATGTGCTGGTATCTCTTTTTCGTTGTCTTGAAACAACAGACTATTTCATTTCTGCTTGATTACTCTAAACTTATCGGGATATGGTTTGTCAAGGGCTTGTTGCGTAAGCAATGCTTTAGCACCCTTTACAAATCATAGGCAGATAAGTAACTTTTCAAAGGCAGAAAAACAGTAAATTTAAGGTTGCTGGCATTGTTGCAAGTATTAGAAAATGATATGATATAGATAAAAAAACTGTGAACAGAAAATTTATAGAACTAAGAGAATTAGAATTGACGAGGAGTATATTACATGAAGAAATTAGTATTGGTATCATTAAAAACGATTATCTTTTTTGTAGGCTGGGCTATATGTGCTTCAATTATACCTATACCAGATACAAAAAGTGCGGTAGTCTGGAGATTTTGGGCAGAATTGATTCCATTATTATCAGTTATTGGTTTTACAATTATTTTCTGGTTAATAGATAAAAGAAAGATACGATTACATCTGACTGAAAAACCTGTTTATAATATTGTACTGGGGTGTATCACAGGAGCTATTTGGTTAGGAGTATCTGTTGGGATACTATCTTTAATAGGAGTCATACATATTGATGACAGTAATCAAATTTCTGTACTTTGGTTATGGTTGTTTTCGGCTTTTATCAATACCGTTATGCAGGAAATGTTAGTTCGTGGTTACTTGTATCAGATGATAAAAAATAATTACAATACAGTTGTAGCTGTTATTGTATCTACCGGATTATTTACATTTGCGCATGGTGGCGCTTTTGAGGGGGGAATACTTCCTGTTCTAAATGTTATAACAATGAGCCTTTTCGTGACGGCGGTTTTGGAATACACGGAATCCTTAATTGCTCCGATTGTAATCCATTTTTTATGGAATGGTGTTGGTGCAATTATTTTGGGCGGAGTATCGCTGGCAGAAGATTATCCGCATTTATTTAACATGGTAATTAGTGGAAATCCAATTCTGTCTGGTGGCAACTGTAAGATTGAAGGTAGCATAGTTGTACTGTTTATGAATTTGATTTTAATGATTGGATTCGTAATGGCAAAAAAGAAAAGGAACAGAAATTTATAAATCTCAGTTCATGGAACTAAGAAATTGGAATTTGTAGAAAGGATGATTGTATGGTTTGTATTGCATTAACCGTGTTTGTGTGCTTTTATTTTGCTGTTTGTGCAATATATGAAAAAAAGAAAGCAGTTGAAGAAAAATCAAGAAAAATTGCTAAGATAGTGTCAATAATTACAGTAGTTGTTCCAATTATTACAATGGTGATTTTTGTAATATTATTTTCTTTTGTACTACAAGGAAAACTAATAGAAAGGATTTCTCATTCCATAATTGTATTTTCAATGTGGATTTGTGCTTTACAATTCTATAAATATATTGTTTCGTATTTCAAAGATAAGAGAAGCTTGGTGTTATCTATAATTGGCATGATTTTCTCTATTGGAATGGCAATATTTCTAACACCATTAGACAGATTTTGTAGTACAATTTATTCTCATTTTCAAGAAGTTACACTCCCACTCTCAATAGGTGTAATTGTTTTTATTTACACCATAATTTTTTTCACAGACCAAATGCTAAGAAAAAGTTAATAACATTAAAAATATCAGTCATGTAAATTCCAGTTTATACAAAGATAAGTTTAAAGGTTGCAAACCGACAGAGTGATCCAGACACGGTGGCGGAAGTCCCCAAACTTCCGTCGCTGTGGCTGGTTCACTTTGGCGGTTGGGCGAGCGTTAGCGAGCCTTATAAGCCCCCGTTATCTAACAAGGGGGGCATAAAAGACAAGAAACAATAGACGTTAGCAAGCGGAAAACGCTGTATTTATAAGGCGAAACCGCATTTTGAAGTAGTGTTAACTCAGCAGGGGTCAGTTAACATCTGCGATTAAAAGCTGAATACTGATGTTATAAGGCAGTTGATTTTATATCGGCTGTCTTTTTTCATGCAATGAAACAGAAAGGAATGATTTAATGAACGATAAAACTTTTACAGAAGAACTAAAGACAAAGCGTGAAGAATACGGAATTACACAAAAAAGGCTTGCTGTTGCCTGTGGTATCAGTCGTGAATACTATAACCGCATTGAAAACGGACAGACAAATGCAAGCGAAGAACTGAAAGCAGAGATACAAAAGCAGTTGAAACGATTAAATCCATTAGAGCCTATGTTCATACTGATTGATTATTTCCGTGTCCGTTTCCCTACCACAGAGCCGTTGACAGTGATTAAAGATATTCTGCATATCAATCCCCGACACATGCTCCATGAAGAATACGGACGTTACGGCTACGAAGAACAATATATTTTAGGCAATATTACCGTTCTGGTATCTTCTAACCCGTCATTGGGTGTCCTGCTGGAACTGAAAGGAAAAGGGTGCAGGCAAATGGAAGCCTACCTGCTGGCACAGCAAAGGAGCTGGTTTGATTTGATGATGGATTGCCTGACTTCTGACGGCGCGATGAAGCGCCTTGACCTTGCGATAAATGACAGGGGCGGTGTGCTGGATATTCCCATGCTCATAGAGAAGTACCAGCGTGGGGAATGTATCTCCTACTTTCGCAAACAAAAGCGATATGACGGAACGGACAAGAACGGTGATGATATGCCCGAAAGCACAGGCAATACAATGTATATCGGTTCAACACAAAGCGAGCTGTATTTCTGCATTTATGAAAAGGCAAAGTGGTGTTAGTATATAAGTGTAGACAAAAAAAGTTGAACAACCTATACTACTAAAAGAAAGAGCAAAGGAGATGTTCAATATGGCGAAAAATCAAAAATCTTATACTCCGGAATTCAAGCAGCAGATCGTCGATCTTTACAATGCCGGAGGAACCTCCTATCCTCAACTGGAACGTGAATATGGCGTAAGTAAGAGTACTCTCAGCACTTGGGTAAAGCAATTATCACCAAGCAAAATCTCAGAGGAACAAACCGTCACTCTCAAGGAGTATAAGGCTCTTCAAAAAGAAATCCAGCGCCTTAAAATCGAGAATGAAATATTAAAAAAAGCGACCGCCATATTCGCAAAAGAACAATAGCTGAGATTGTTTCTTTCATCCAGCATAACCTTAAAGGTTACACGGTGTCACAGGTTTGCAGCGCCTTGAAGTTTCCAAGAAGCACCTATTACAAAGCTTTGGTTCGTGTACCCTCAAACAGGCAGGAGGAATATAAGAAATTCAGCCATGAGGTGAAACAGGTTTATGATGATTCAAAACAGAGGTATGGCGCTGTTAAAATATGTCGTATCCTCAATGGCAACGCAATACCCTGTAGTGTAAAGCGTGTCCAGAGACATATGGCCAAACAGGGACTGAGGTCTGTGGTGGTAAAAAAGTATAACCACCATGCAAACCACGGAGTTGTTCCTGATGATAAGGCAAATATCCTGGGGCGTGATTTTGAAGCGGAAACCATTTATCAGAAATGGTGTACGGATATTACCTGCATCCATGTGCAGGAAGAAGGCTGGAGATATCTGGCTTCCGTGATGGACTTGTGCAGCCGAAAGATTATCGGATATGCCTATGGGACAACCATGACAGCTGAACTGGCAGTGGAGGCAGTAAAAAATGTCTGCCTGAATGTCAGGAATACGCATGGAATCCTCCTCCATAGTGATTTGGGAAGTCAGTACACGAGCCAGGTATTTGAGAGTTACCTGCACAGTCAGGGGATACGTCATTCATTCAGCCGTAAAGGGAATCCCTATGACAATGCCTGCATAGAATCTTTCCATTCTGTATTGAAAAAGGAAGAGGTCTATCTCCACACATATCAAGATATCAAAGAGGCTCGGAGAGCAATCTTTGAGTACATAGAGGGCTGGTATAACCGTAAAAGAATTCATAGTGCCATTGGCTATATGACACCACAGCAAAAGGAGGATGAAGAATTAAAAAAATCTGCATAGCCTTTCAACTTTTTGTGTCCAATGTATTTGCACCAGAGATAGACGAGAACGGCGAACGACTACAGGAAGTCGAGATATACTACCGCTTTATCGGAAAGATTGAGTAATAAAACAGAGTAATATTTTTAACTAAGGGAAACAGATTTAAGTTTACCTGATATGAAAATGATGTTATCGATAAGTCAATTTTATGATGTTTCAGTTACAGAACTTTTAGGTGTAGACGAAAAAGAAAATTCTCAAGAGTCAATTGAACATATATATGAACAAACAAAAGTGGTGTTAGATAAATTAACAAAAGAAACTCAAAAGAGAAGAACAAGAGATTGGATTATTATTGGAACATGTATATCGAGTATTGTTATTATGTGTATGTTTTTTTGGCTGATTTATTTTAAGCCAGAGACTCAATATATTGTTAACAATCCTTCCATACCTGTATCAGAACCAGAAACACTTATAGATATAGCTAATTCTTCCTTACAGGTTGAAAAATATGATTTGAGTCATCTTTTGATATACGTTAACTGTATATGTGTATTAAAAGAGTATACTGAGCAAACTAAAGTACAGTTTGGATTTATAGATGAGAATAATAAAGAATATATATTTGAAGCATCTCATAATGAAGGAAATCGTTTTATATTTAATGATAAAATTCCATTTGTCAATTATCAAGATATAAAGGTTTATATTGATAATGGAAAAACAAAAAAAGTTGATTCTTTTTATCAAGGAGATTATATGTATTTAAGTCGTTTCCTACAAGATTATGTGAGTGTTTATCTGCCTCAAGATGGTCAATGGAATTTAATGGCTGATTGTATTGAGTTTGATATCAAGTCTTATTATCAGGAAGAAAAAATAAAATATGAAGGCAAAATGGCAGGTGAATTGCATCTTAAAGTAACTTCAATGAACAATAATAAGAATGAAGTTTTATTGAATCAAAAAATACCATTAAGTGAGAAGAGATTATTGAAGTTAAGTCGAAAAATTAAAAATAAAGAGGAAATTGTATTTGATATTGAAACTATTATTGATGGACAAACTTATTCTCTTTATTCACAAATTAAGGAAGTAAGATATGGGTCATCTATGGGATATACTATTTATTAAACTCTCACTTTGAGAGTTTTTATTTATTTGCTTGTTCCATGAGGAACAAGCATGTATAATAAGAATTGTAAAATTATAGAATATTTGGAATGTTTTTAGAAGTCAAAAATTGTTTTGATATGGAAAAAAGATGTTTTTTTAAATTGTTTTGATATTTATATCATTCCCGTGTATAATCAGTATGAAATCAAAATCGTATGTATAATCTATTATACATTTTTATATATTTATAAGAGAGAAAGGAAAGAAGTCAATGTCAGAAGTTATTGCTATTGAAGGTGGATATAAATTAAATGGTACAGTGAGAATTAGTGGAGCAAAGAATGCAACTGTTGCATTAATTCCTGCAGCAGTTTTATCAGATGGACCTGTAGAGATATTTGGAGTTCCTGAAATTTCAGATGTCGAAGCTCTTGCGATATTATTAGAAGAATTAAAATGCGAAGTAGAAGTTGATGGAGAACATATAAAAATTGACCCAACACATATGGAGGATATCCCACTTGTGAGTGATGCTGTCAATAAATTAAGAGCATCTTATTATTTTATGGGAGCATTGTTAGGTAAATATAAAAGAGTAAAAATTAAAATGCCTGGTGGCTGTTATTTAGGACCACGTCCTATTGATTTACATTTAAAGGGATTTGAAGCTTTAGGGGCTAAAATTACCTATGAAGATGATACTTATTTATTAGAAGCAGAAGAATTGATTGGAACACAGATATATTTAGATTTTGCTTCTGTTGGAGCAACTATTAATATTATGTTAGCAGCTGTGAGAGCTAAAGGAAAAACAGTTATTGAAAATGCTGCTAAAGAACCTGAAATTATTGATGTTGCTAATCTTTTAACAAAAATGGGAGCAAAAATTAGAGGTGTTGGGACAGATAGTATTACAATTGAGGGTGTTGATCATTTAAATGGCACTTTTCATGAAATTATACCAGATCGTATTGAAGCAGGAACATTCTTGATTATTGCAGCTGCAGCTGGTGAAAAAGTCATTATTCAAAATATTATTCCACAGCATTTAGAAGCATTGATTTCTAAACTTAAGGAAATGGGTGTGAAAATGGATGTTGTTGGCGATAGTATAGTTATCTTTGGAAGCCAAGAAAATCTTCATCCAGTTGATATTAAAACCCAAACATATCCAGGGTTTGCTACTGACTTGCAGCAACCATTAACAACTTTATTAACACAGGCACAAGGTGAGTCACATGTAAAAGAAACGATATATGTTGAGCGTTTTAAACATTGTGCTGAATTAAATAAAATGGGAGCTTATATTGAAGTAGGAGAAGCTTCTAGTGATATTCATGGTGCAACATCATTGCATGGAGCAAGAGTTCAGGCAACTGATTTAAGATGTGGAGCAGCATTGGTTATTGCAGGGCTTATTGCTGAAGGAAAGACTGAGATTACAAATGTTTATCATATTGATCGAGGATATGATAATATTGATCATAAATTAATTACTTTAGGTGCACATATTTCTCGTTATGAAATTGATGATGAATAATCATTGAAAAAGTTGAAAAAAGTATTGTATTTATCAATAAGAAATGCTATTATAATTGAGCAACTTACTTTGAAGTAGCAAATATTTCAAGGCGGAAGGAGATCGTAAAAATGAAAAAAGGAATTCATCCAGATTATAAAAAAGTAAAAGTTGTTTGTACTTCTTGTGGAAACGAATTTGAAACTGGATCAGTATTAAACGAAATTCGTGTTGATACTTGTTCTAATTGTCATCCATTCTATACTGGAAAACAAAGATTTGCTAGTGCAGATGGACGTGTTGATAAATTCAACAAAAAATACGGACTTAAATAAGAAACCAGGAGCAGAGATCTGCTCTTTTCTTTTTGCCATTTTTATTCATATATAGGCTTGATTTTGAGAGTTATAAAATACAAGTTTTGGGTTTTCATTGTTCATAAATGAAGTAAAGAATTGGAAAATATTGATAATTATTATAGACATTTTTATATCCTTTCCTTAAAATAAGAATGAAATTATACATATTTTAATAGAAAAGTGAGAAATTGAGGGGAAAGAGAGATGCAAATGAAAAAGAGCATTTTTAGTGTTTTACAAAGGATAGGTCGGAGTTTTATGTTGCCAATTGCAGTTTTACCAATTGCTGGACTCTTCTTAGGAATTGGCAGTTCTTTAACAAATGAGGCAACAATGTCATCATTACATTTAGAAGCCATTCTACAAGAAGGGACTTTTCTTTATCAGTTTTTAACTCTTTTGATGCTTGTTGGAAATATTGTCTTTGATAATTTACCAATTATTTTTGCGGCATCTGTAGCACTAGGGATGACAAAAAAATCGAAAGAGGTTGCAGTATTATCAGCAGTGATTGCATTCTTTGTGATGCATGCCACAATCAATGGAATGCTGACAATTAATGGAATTATTGTCAATAACCAAATTATTGATGGTAAAGTCTTAGAAGGAACAATTACTTCTGTGTGTGGAATACTATCACTCGAAATGGGTGTTTTTGGTGGAATTATAGTAGGGTTAGGTGTGAGTTTTTTACATAATCGTTTTTATCAAGTACAATTTCCTGATATCTTATCTTTTTTTGAAGGAGAAAGATTTATTCCAATTATTTCTACAATTGTTTATTTGTTTGTTGGAATTGTCATGTTTTTTATTTGGCCTTTCATTCAAAATATGATTTTTGGATTAGGGAAATTTATTGTTGATTCTGGTTATTTTGGGACATTTATATATGGTATTATCAAACGAGCGCTTGTTCCTTTTGGACTTCATCATGTTTTTTATATGCCATTTTATCAAACTGCAATTGGTGGTTCAATGGTCGTCAATGGTGTCTTGGTGAATGGAGCACAAAATATCTTTTTTGCCCAGTTATCTGATCCTACAATTCGTCACTTTAGTAGTGAGGCAACACGTTATTTTTCTGGTGAATTTATTTTTATGATGTTTGGGTTACCTGGTGCTGCATTGGCAATGTATCAAACAGCAAAAAAAGAATCACAAAAAGTCATTGGCAGTCTTTTTCTATCAGCAGCTTTGACAAGTATTCTTACAGGTATTACAGAGCCGATTGAATTTACCTTTATTTTTGTAGCTCCATTGTTATTTGGTGTTCATGTTTTCTTAGCTGGTACTGCTTTTGTCATTGCGCATGTTTTTCAAATTGCAATTGGCTTTACCTTTTCTGCTAGTTTCATTGATTTTATTGTTTTTGGTGTTCTACAAGGCAATGATAAGACGAATTGGATATGGATTATTGTTTTTGGGATTCTCTATTTCTTTTTATACTATTTTAGTTTTCAAATATTGATTAAAAAATTTGACTTAAAAACACCAGGTCGTGATGATAATAATAAATTAACAATTTTTAAAAAGAGCCAATTTGATTATACATTTGATAAATCAACAATTGATCGTCAATCCCAAATGATTATCAAAGGATTAGGTGGACGTCATAATTTTAGTGATTTGGATTGTTGTATTACACGCTTAAGAGCAACTATCAATGATAAAGACTTGATTAATGAAGGGATTTTAAAACAAGCAGGAGCAGCAGCTATCATGATACAGGGTGGTGGTATTCAGATTATTTATGGTCCTAAGGCTTCCTCAATAAAAAGTAAGCTAGATGAATATTTATTAACTGTTCCAGAAGAATACGATGATTATCAAACGGTTTTAACATTGTATAATGAAACAGCTTTTGAACTTGGAAATGTTGTTGATGGTGAAGTTTTACCTATTGAAAATGCTTGTGATCAAATCTTTTCTCATAAGTTATTGGGTGATGGAATCATGATTAAGCCTTATAATGGTTTAATAGTTTCTCCAGATGATGGTATCATTACAATGATTTATCCAACTAAACATGCGATTGGATTAAAGTTAGATAATGGAATTGAATTATTATTGCATTTTGGAACAAATACTGTTAATTTAAATGGTGTTGGTTTTGAACTATTGGTTAAACTTCATCAGAGAGTTCAAAAAGGTGACTTGCTTTGGAATGCAGATCTTGAATATATTAAAGAAAATGCAACTGATGAAAGTCTGCTTATGGTGATTACCAAAATAGATGAAGGTGCATCAATAGAAAAAGTATATGGGGATAAAAAAAGAGGGCAAACAATATTAAAGATACAGAGTTAAAGAATGGGGGGATTTTATGTATGAGGTTGTGAAAGTACTCAATAATAATACAATTCTTGCTCATAGAGATCATGAAGAAGTCATTATCATGTATAAGGGAATAGGCTTTGGTAAAAAAGCAGGTGAGCATTTTGAAATCCCGAATCAAGCAAAAAGATATTTCATGCAGAAGAGTTATCAAACGAAGAACAATGTTCATGATATTATTAATTATATTGAACCTGTTTATTTAGAAATAGCGGCTGAAATCATCAGGTTAGCGGAAATCAAATTTGAAAAAGTGAGTCATGATATTTTACTGCCATTAGCTGATCATATTTATTATGCAATTAAGCGGATGGAGGAAAATATTATGCCATCTAATCCATTTACAAATGATATAAGATTATTGTTTCCAGATGAGTATGAAATTGCTGCAAAGGGAAAGGAAGTTATTGAAAAATATGTCAGAAGAGTGATTAATGATGATGAAATTGGTTTTATTACACTCCACATTCATTCTGCTATTTCTTCAAATAAAGTTGCTGAATCTATGGAAGCAACACGGGTGATTCATGAAGGTATTTTGCAATTACAAAGTGATTTACATATTGTTATTGATGTTCAATCTATTTCCTATGTAAGGCTTATGAATCATATTAAGTTCTTAATTTTACGTTTAAATACAAATGAAAAATTACAGATGGATATTAGTGAATTTACCAAAGATAAATTTCCATTTGCATATGAACAAGCCCGTCATATGTGTGAGTCTTTATCCAAAGTTTTAAATAAAGAATTACCTGAAACAGAGATAGGTTATTTGGCATTACATTTAGAAAGAATCTTATCAATAACATTAGATCATCAAAACAGTGCTTGACACATTTTACAATTAATGGTAATATCTTTTTAGAAAAATGAATATTTAATAGTGTGTAACTGTTAGGCAGGCAATAACTATTTTAGAAGAGAGTGAATACTTTTTATAGTATGTTTTTAGTTTCTTTTAAAATAGATTGTCTGCCTTTTTTGCATTATTAAATGTCAAAAGAAAGGGAGGAAAATATTAATGGTAGGAATGATTCTTGCTAGTCATGGTGAATTCGCAAATGGAATCTTACAATCAGGAACAATGATTTTTGGTGAACAGCCTAACGTGAAGGCAGTGACTCTAGAGCCAAGCGAAGGTCCTGATGACTTAAAAGCAAAATTAGAAGCAGCAATTGCAACATTCGATAATCAAGATGAAATTCTTTTCTTGGTTGACTTATGGGGTGGAACACCATTTAATCAGGCCAATGGCTTAATCAATGGACATGAAGATAAGTGGGCAATTGTCACAGGTTTAAACTTACCTATGTTGATTGAAGCTTATGCATCTCGCATGAGTATGGAAACTGCACACGAAGTTGCAACACATATTTGTGAAGTTGCAAGAGAAGGTGTGAAAACACGTCCAGAAACATTAGAACCACAAAAAGAAGTTAAAGAGGTCGTACAAACTGCTTCGCTACAAGGAGCTATTCCAGAAGGAACAGTCTTAGGTGATGGTCATATTAAGTTTGTATTGGCACGTGTTGATACCCGTTTATTACATGGGCAAGTGGCAACGACTTGGACAAAAACGACACAACCAAATCGTATTATTGTTGTTTCTGATTCAGTTGCAAAAGATAATTTGCGTAAACAGATGATTGAACAGGCAGCCCCACCAGGTGTGAAGGCAAATGTTGTCCCTGTTTCAAAAATGATTGAAGTTGCTAAGGATCCGCGTTTTGGAAATACGAAAGCAATGTTGTTGTTTGAAACACCTCAAGATGCACTACGCGCGATTGAAGGTGGTGTTGATATTCAAGAATTGAATATTGGATCAATGGCCCATTCGCTTGGTAAAGTTGTTGTCAATAAAGCCATTGCGATGGGAAAAGATGATGTTGAAACTTTAGAAAAATTAAAAAAACTTGGAATTACTTTTGATGTTAGAAAAGTTCCAGCAGATTCAAAAGAAAATATGGATCATCTTTTGAAAAAAGCAAAAGATGAATTAAAAAATTCTTAAAAGGAGGATAATGAAATGTCTATTATTACAATAATTTTAATTATTATCATTGCCTTACTAGCGGGAATGGAAGGAGTTCTAGATGAATTTCAATTCCATCAACCATTAGTAGCATGTACTTTAATTGGTTTGGTAACAGGACACTTGAGTGAAGGAATTATTTTAGGTGGTTCTTTACAGATGATTGCTCTTGGATGGGCAAATGTAGGAGCAGCAGTTGCACCTGATGCCGCATTGGCTTCAGTTGCTTCGGCTATCATTATGGTTTTGGGATTACAGGATGGAAGTGTTGATTCATCAACAGCTATTACAACTTCAATTGCAGTTGCTATCCCATTATCAGTTGCTGGTTTATTCTTAACGATGATTTGTCGTACAATTGCGATTCCGATGGTTCACTTTATGGATGCCGCAGCCGAAAAAGGAAGTTTCCGTACCATTGAAATGTGGCAAATTTTAGCCATTATTTTACAAGGTGTGAGAATTGCTATTCCAGCAGCTGCTTTATGCGTTGTGCCAGCAACTGTTGTCACAGGTGCGTTGAATCAAATGCCAGCATGGTTATCAGGTGGTATGGCCGTAGGTGGAGGAATGGTTGCTGCTGTTGGGTATGCAATGGTTATTAACATGATGTCTTCTAAAGAAACATGGCCTTTCTTTGCAATTGGTTTTGTTTTGGCAGCAATTGGAGAATTAACATTAATCGCATTAGGAGTTATTGGTGTTGCTTTAGCACTTATTTACTTAGGGTTAAAAGAAAATAGCGGAACTCATGGTGGTGGATCTGGGGGAACTGGTGATCCATTAGGCGATATCTTAAATGATTATTAATCTTGAAGGAGGAAAGAAAAATGGCAGAAAAAATCGCATTATCAAAAAAAGATCGTTTAGCAGTTGCTTGGCGTCATCAGTTCCTTCAAGGATCTTGGAACTATGAACGTATGCAAAATGGTGGTTGGTGTTATTCAATTATCCCAGCTATCAAAAAATTATATCCTCAAAAAGAAGATAGAATTGCAGCTTTAAAAAGACACTTAGAATTTTACAATACACATCCTTATGTATCAGCCCCTGTTATGGGTGTCACATTAGCATTGGAAGAAGAACGTGCAAATGGAGCAGAAATTAATGATCAAGCTATTCAAGGTGTAAAAGTTGGGATGATGGGGCCTTTGGCTGGAGTCGGAGATCCTGTCTTCTGGTTCACACTTCGACCAATTCTAGGAGCATTGGGAGCTTCTTTGGCATTAAGTGGAAGCATTGTTGGTCCATTGTTATTCTTTTTTGCATGGAACATTATTCGTATGGCCTTTATCTGGTATACACAAGAATTTGGTTATAAAGTTGGAACATCTATTGCCCAGGATTTATCTGGTGGTTTATTAGGAAAAATTACACAGGGAGCATCAATTCTTGGGATGTTCATTATTGGGGCATTGGTTCAACGCTGGGTAAGTATTTCATTTACACCAGTTGTATCTCGAGTTGTTCAATCTGATGGTGCATTCATTGATTGGAGTAAAATTCAAGCTGGGGCTGATGGAATCAAATCAGCATTAGAACAATATGCAACTTTAGGAGCAAATGGGTTAAATGTTGAGAAGGTTACAACTTTACAACAAAACTTAGATCAATTAATTCCAGGTTTAGCAGCATTGTTGTTAACATTATTATGCTGTTGGTTATTAAAGAAGAAGGTTTCACCAATTGTTATTATTGTCGCATTATTTATTATTGGTGTGCTAGCACGTGTTGTTGGTATTATGTAAAAAAAGATGAGAGTTTTATAATTATTATGATGGAGGACAAGTATGGTACAATCATTAAATACAAGAGTTGATTTCACAATTGAAGCAACCTCATATCTAGGCATAGCAAGTTATGGTAAAGTGATGGTAGGAGATAAAGCCTTTGAATTTTACAATGAAAAAAATATCAGAGATTATATTCAAATTCCATGGGAAGAAATTGACTATATTATGGCCTCTGTCATATTGAAAGGAAAATGGATTCCTCGCTTTGCAATCGTGACTAAAAATAATGGAAGATTTACATTTTCAACACGTCATAATAAGGCGTTACTACGTTCAGTAAATCAATATATATCATCAGAACGCTTAGTCCGTTCACTGAGTTTTTTTCAAGTCATTCAAAGAGGAATTAAAAATATTTTTATGAGAAAACATAAAATATAATGAAAACTGCTAGCAAAGTTTATTCTTTGTTAGCAGTTTTTAAATAGAAAATATAGATTATCTTAATAGTGGGAGACTACCAGTGAGTTTATTAACAAGTTTTTTTGTCCCATAAATCGCAATTCCGTAATAAGTAAAATCTTCTTCTGTTGTTTGATTTGCTTTTGCTATATATTCATCATAAATATTACAGCTTTGAGCAACATCAGAGAAATCAACAACGATTAAATCTTTAAAATCAGGAAGATAAAGCTGCTGTCTTATTTCTTTTATCTTCGCTTGTGTTGTTTTTAAAATAGGAACTGGTGTTGTTATAATACCAAGATGTTGATATTGATCTTTATCAAATACTGTTGGTCCAACTGTTTCGGGAATATATTTTCCAAGTGTTATTCCTAAGATGCCAGCTGTATTTGCAATGATTCCTAAAGGGAGTTCTTCATTAAAAACCATAACACATTTCTCATTCTGTATATTCATAAATTATTTTCTCCTTTTTTTTCTTATTTTCGGATAACAATAGACCTACTAATGTTAAGATGATTCCAAGTAGAGTTGTCAAAGTCATTTTCTCATGCAATATAAAAGTTGACGTAACAGCTGTGATAACTGGAACAATATAAATATAAACACTTGTTTTAACTGATCCTAAAATTTTAACAGCTAAATTCCAAGTGACGAAACAGAGTGCTGATGCACCTATTCCTAAAAACAATAAATTAAAAAGATGAATTGGCATGACAATTTGTGAAATATCAACATCAAATCCCATAATGAATGTAAATGGAAGCATAAACAGGAGACCATAAAAGAATGTACGTCTTGTTGTTTGAATAATATGATAACCAAAACCAGAAAGTCTCTTTGTTAATATAGAGTAGCCTGCCCAAATAATAGCAGCAATGATTGCTAAAAAATCACCTAAAGGATTGAGCTGTAATTGTGAACCACTAAAACTAATTAAATAGATTCCAATCATTGCAATAATGAAGCCGATAAAAAAGCGAATATGTGGCTTTTCTTCATGTAAGAAGAGACAAGCTAAAATAACAGTGAAAAAAGGCGCAATCGAAATAATGACACCAACATTAGATGCTAATGTATAAGTCAATGCAATATTTTCAAAGAGATAGTAAAATGTGATACCACATAAACCTGCAGCCATAAAGTAGAGTTCTTCTTTTTTATGGGTTAAATGGAGATGATGTGGATAAATACACCACAAGATTATGTAACCAATTAAAAAACGTATAAATAGAATTTCTATTGGGCTTAAAATATTGAGAAGTACTTTCGTTGATATAAAGGTTGTTCCCCAAATAAAGATTGTTATAAATGCAGCACAGTGTCCAAAAGTTATTTTGTTTTTCATAATTTTATTCCTTTTTCTAATATAGGTTTTTCATGAATAAAAATCTTTTGATACTGCTTAGGTGTTAAACCAATAAATTCCTTAAAAAAGTGTGTAAAATGACTCTGATCAGTAAAACCAGTCATATAGGCAACATCAATTGGCAATATCCCTTGTTCAAGAAATTTTTTTGCTTTATCAAGACGAACTGTTTGTAAATAGCGATAAGGTGATAAACCAATCTGTTTTGTAAAAGATCGTAATAAATATGATTTCCCAAAATGAGTCATTTTTAATAGATCATCTAATGTAATGTTTTCAGCAAAATGTTCATCAATATAAGTACATATAGTTTTAATTTGATCATTGGGTTCATCAATATTATCAAAATCAAAAGGAATTGCATATTCTTGAAGAATCAGTTCTAAAAGAAAGAAAAATGCTTCTTCTTTTTCTAATTTAGGAGCATGGTGAACAATTGAATCATATAATTCTCCAATAGATTGTGTTATATCACTTTGAAAAATAACGTTTTGAGTAAAATGAGGCATATAGGCATGACCAGTTATTTCTTCAACAGCTTTTAACATAATATCAGGATTAATATTAACTGCACGATAATCTAATATTTCACCATTCACAGGTGCACAAAAGTGATTATCATGGGGATTGAAAATAAGTAAATCCCCAGCTGTCACTTCATAATTTTGACCTTTACAACAAAGGTGGCGTTTACCACCTTCAACAAAACCAATGACATAATATTCATGAAAATGATTTGGAAATTTTTGAACAATTCCACTGAGGTTATAAGCTTCTATAGCTAAGTCACGATCGTAATAGACATGACGTTGTTCTTGAATTTGAGACATAAATGGATTTCCTCCTTGTAGTTATTCTAGCATTTTGTCAATTCATTTTCTTGTATGATATGACACTTTAATAGAAAATCTCTCTTGATTCAAGAGAGATTAAAAGCTTATCTGTGTTTTCATTTTCTTAAAGAGAATTGTTGATGTTGTTGCTGAAACGATTTCAGCAAGAGGAAAACATAGCCAAATAAGATGAATATTACCTGTTAGTGATAAAAGATATGCACAAGGTAATAAGACAAATAATTGTCTGATAAGTGATGTTAATAAACTATATGTACCTTTTCCAACAGCTTGAAAGAGTGCACTGCAAACAATTGAATAACCAGCAAAGAGAAAGTGAATTGCAATAATTCTTAATGCTGGTGTTCCAATTTGAATCATTGCTTTTGAAGCATTAAAGAATCCTAAGAGTATCTGGGGTATAGATTCAAATAGAATAACACCAATTAACATCATTCCTGTTGCATAAATCATAGCTAATTTTATTGTATCAAACATTCGCTTACTTTGTCTGGCACCTAAATTATAAGCAATAATTGGAATCATACCATTATTTAATCCAAAGACAGGCATAAAGACAAAACTTTGCAGTTTAAAGTAAACTCCAAAGACAGCCGTTGCTGTTGTAGAGAATCCAATTAAAATTGTATTCATTCCAAATGTCATGACACTTCCTATAGATTGCATAATGATTGATGGAATACCAACAGAATAAATTTGTTTAATAATTTGTATATTTGGTTTAAAGGATTTCCATTGAAATTGAATATCATGATTATATTTGAGATTGAGGACAATGGCTAATAGACATGCAATGATTTGACCAGTAACAGTAGCAATTGCAGCTCCAGCGACTCCCATTTTAGGCATTCCAAACAGTCCAAATATAAAGATAGGGTCTAATATAATATTAATAATTGCTCCAAGCCCCTGTGTAATCATTGTATGAATTGTTCTTCCTGTTGCTTGTAAAAGTCTTTCAAATAAGAATTGACTAAACAATCCAATTGAACATCCTACAACAATCATGGAATATTGTGTTCCAGCAGTTACAATTTCAGCATTACTTGTCTGGACAGTGAAGAAAAAATGAGAGAGTGTAAGACCACCAACCATAAAAATGAGTGCAGTCATGAGAAAAATAAAGACTGAATTGGTTGCTGTATGATTGACATGGTCTTGATTCTTCTCACCTAAACTTCTCGATAATAATGCATTAACGCCAACTGCTGTTCCTCCAGCAAAAGCAATCATCAGATTTTGCAGAGGAAAGGCTAAAGAGACGGCAGTTAATGCATTTTCACTAATTTGGGCAACAAATACACTATCTACAACATTATACATTGCTTGTACCAACATAGAGATAATCATTGGTAATGACATAGATATCAGAAGCTTATTAACAGGCATTGTCCCCATTTTATTTTCTTCTGCCATTATTTATCTCCTTGTTGAAATAACTCAACAATGATATCAGCAACTTTCTCAATTCCTAAATCACTATTGATTGTTAAATCAAAATTCTTTAATTGACCCCATTTTTTTGTTGTATAGTAATTATAATAATTACTTCTTCTTTTATCTTTCTTCATAACATATTTCTTAAAGTCTTCCTGTTCTTCTTTATAATCTTCTTGAACACGTCTGATTCTTGATTCTAAAGGTGCATGTATGAAAATAGTAAAGACATCGTCATAATCTTCTAATATATAATCAGCACATCCATTGACAATAATACAAGAATCATGTTTAGCTAAATGACGAATAATCTTTGATTGCATTGCAAAGACTTGATCATTTAATGGCAAAGTAAAAGCTGAAGATGACATTGTGTACATAAAACTTGATGTTTTTTCTTCAGATGCCTTACGAATAGTATCAACATCAATTCCAAGTTCTTTAGCAGCAATATCAATAACTTCATTATCATAATAAACAAGACCTAATTTCTCAGCAACTCTTTGCGCGATTAAACGTCCTCCTGAACCATATTCTCTAGCGATAGTCATAATTCTAGGCATAAAACATTCCCCCTTTATAATTCTATTCTAACATAAATCAAAAAATGATGACATTATTTTCACAAGATAAATTTATTGTTTTTGAGAAAACAAATTTGTATAATAAAAGAATAAAGGAGAATAGCAATGGAATTTCATGTTTTAGCAAGTGGATCAAAAGGTAATGCGACATTTATCTATGAAGATGGCTGTGGAATCTTAATAGATTGTGGTATTACAAGAAAACAACTTTTATTTAAATTGAATCAATTAGGTTTTCATGAAGAACATATCACATATGTCTTCTTAACACATGATCATTATGATCATAATAAAAATATACATATATTTGATCAGGATAAGATCTATACAGCAAAGAAAAATATACCTGATTTAGATGAGTATCATACACTTATACCATATACACATCGTCAATTTGGACAATTTGATGTTTTGACTTTAAAGACTTCCCATGATGCAAGTGACCCTATAGGATTCGTCATTTCAACAGATGAAACTTTATTGTATATGACTGATACAGGTTATGTATCACAAAAGAATAGAAAGTATATGAATAATTTAAATTATTATATTATTGAAAGTAATCATGATATTCAGATGTTAATGAATACAAAAAGACCAATGTTTTTAAAGAACAGGATTTTAAATGATGTAGGTCATTTAAATAATGAATATAGTGCAAGATTAATGAGTGAAATGATTGGAGAAGACACAAAAGAGATTGTTTTAGCTCATTTATCACAAGAAGCGAATACGGCCAAAAAGGCATTGGAAACTTATTACTCTATTTTTGATGAACAAAATATAAAATTTAATCAAATCAAGGTTGCAAGTCAAGTTGATGTTGTTTCTGGAGGAAAGCATGAAAATTAAATTTATAACTGTAGGAAAACTAAAAGAGAAATATTTAAGAGATGGTATTAATGAATATGCAAAAAGAATATCTGCTTATGCAGATATAGAAATGATTGAAGTTATGGATGAAAGAATTCCTGATAAAGCTTCATTGGCAGAGGAAATGTTAGTCAAAGCTAAAGAAGGACGTAAAATTTTAGATAAAGTCAAACAAGATGATTATATGATTTTATTAGATGTCAGTGGTAAAGAAATGGATTCTGTGGCTTTTTCTAAACATCTTGAAAAATGTATGATTGATGGAAAAAGTACAATTGTTTTTGTGATTGGAGGATCATTAGGGCATGGTGAAGAAATATTGTCTCGTGCACAGATGAGATTGAGCTTTTCACCAATGACTTTTCCACATCAATTAATGAGACTTATTCTTATTGAACAAGTGTATCGAGCATTTAAGATTATGAAAAATGAAACTTATCATAAGTAAATGAGGTATTATTTATACTTCATTTTTTTGTATCAAAAACCTTATAGAAAAGAGACTGGCTTAAGAGTCGAGTTGTTATTTCAGGCATTTTGTTGACAAAAATGATGATAAACTATATAACTGAGTTAAGATGTTAGGGAGGTTTATTATGAAAGAGAAAAGTACGTTTGGAAGATTTATTATGCAGAAACGCAAAGAAAAAAAATTAACTCAAAAAGAATTGGCAGAACAATTATATGTAACTGAATCAGCTGTTTCAAAATGGGAAAGAGGAGTTTCCCAAACAAAAGGATATTAAGGAATAACCTGTGTTTACCTGCTTGCAAAATACTGGAATATAAGAAAATGACACTTGAAATATAGTGTCTTTTTTCGGTAATAAATTTTGATTAGATAACTGAAAAAGAATGACTGTTCATTTCTAGCGTGATATAATCTATGTCAAAGAGAACGATAAATTTGAATTTTGCTTTCGATGACCAGAATGAAAATCGTTACCGTTGCGCCTGTTTTCACAAGCGTTGCGTGACATAAAAAGAATTCTATTTTAATATCAAAGTATCAAAAACAAAGGAGGTTCTTTTTATGTTGAAGGAATTAAAGAAAAACAAAATGAGTGTTGTTGCAACTGGAATTTTATTTGGTGTTATGGGGGTATTAATTATTCCTATGATAGCAGTAATTGTAAAAATATCGAATGCATTATCCCAAAAACATCCTAGGATATACAAGTATAGTATGATTACTTTTATCGGTATGTTATTGGCAATTAGCCTATTTTGCGTTGTTATTAAACATCAGATGAGTTTTCTTGTAATAGTTGCTTGTTTAGCAATAACATTATGCGACACTATTAAAAACAGATAATAAATGGAGTACAACTATGGAAATATCAGATTTGATTAAATCAGCCAGAATTGAAAAGGGCTTAACCCAACAACAACTGGCTGATGTTGTCTTTGTTACGCGACAGACAATTTCGAAATGGGAATTGGGAAAAAGTGTTCCTGACCAAGCCTCTCTTATATTGCTATACCAGTATTTGGACATCAAGGATAATGAGAAAAAACAGTTATCAAAGCTTATTTTTAATAAGCAAAATATTATATTAATTTTGATTGCAATCTTATTTTCTCCTATGGTTATTGGAGTACGTTTTATCTGTTGTAAAATTGATAAGATTGAAAATCGAAAAATTAAAGCGGTAATCAAGGTTATTGGCTTTGTTGTATTCTCATCGTATCTAGTATCTTTAAAAGAAAATGTGGCGTATTTGTTAATTGGTATATTTTCTCTGGTGTATTTGTTATATCAATTCTATTTGAGTGGATTGGAAACTAAATGATTTGTGTCAGCAAGTTTAAGGCAAGCGATAATTCATGAAATTCCAGTTTGTATAAGATAACAAAAAGAAAATTTAAAGAGGTGTAATTAGCATGATTTTTGACTTTAATCCTTGGCAATTAGATGTTGATATTGACTTGACAAAAAAACTATATAAAGAGGTTGATTATTCTACTGATAAAACGGCTAATATGGAGTTTATAGAAAAATTATCATTAGAACAACAACATTTTTTTAATTCTTTGGGAATTGATTTGATGAAAGTAGATGTTGATAAAACTATTTATGAAATACCCGAAGATGAAGATACATCAGTACAAAAAATATATAGAATGTTTATCAATTTTCTTATAAGAGGAAAAATATTGGCATTACCTAAGTATCAAAAGGATATTTATAGTGATGAAGAAGTGTTTGGAAAAAACTTTCCAGAGTCTATAAAAGTTTTATCTTCTAATGACGAAGATAATTTAAAGGTATTTGATAACGGAATTGGTGCCGGTATTATATTTAAGCACCCTTGTTTTCACTATGATGAAAATTTCAAGGAATGGGATTGTGGATATATTCTAGGAACTATTTTGATAATGAAAGATATGTAAAACAGATTTTCAATTTATAGAATTTGAAAAACTAAAGATTGGAGAATAATAAAATTATGGAAGAAAATAAAACAACAATAGTATCAAAAACTGTAAAATCGGGTATTACATTTGGTAGTGCTTTGGCTATGGTCATAAGTTATACAACATGGAAATCAGTTGGGTGGGCAATTTTTCATGGTTTGCTTAGTTGGGGATATGTAATTTATTTTGTTTTACGCTATTAAAATTCAGTTTTTATATGTATTTGATATAATGAAAATATCTCATTCTGACGGAGTGATTCAGACACGGCGGTGGGAAAATCTCTTAGATTTTTCCGCCGTTTTTAGTGGCTGGTTCACTTCGTCAGTTGAGCGAGCTTGCGAGCGAACATCAAGCCCCCGTTATCTAACAAGGGGGGCACAAAAAACAAGAGACAATATACACTACTAAGCGGAAAACGCTGTTTTTACAAGGCAAAACTGCTTTTAACAGGGTGTTAACTGAAAGGCACTCATTTAACACATAAAATTGAATAGAGCATAGGAAAGACATTTGATTTCAAATAAGAAATTGATTGTCTTTTTCTTGTGCAGAAATTTAAGTATAGGCAATTATCAATAAACGGTAGTTGCCTTTTTTGATTGGAGGAATTAAAGAATGAATGATAAAAACTTTATTGAAGAATTAAAACAAAAGCGTGAAGAATACGGAGTAACACAAACAAGACTAGCTGTTGCCTGTGGTATCAGCCGTACATATTTTAATCAGATAGAGAATGGAATTGCTTTTCCCTCTGCTGAATTAAAACAAACGATAGAAAAACAGATTGAGCGTTTCAATCCACAAGAACCGTTGTTTTTGCTGATTGATTATTTTCGTGTCCGCTTTCCTACTACGGACGCATTAAAGATTATTCGTGATGTATTACAACTGAAAGCAAAGTATATGTTTTATGAAGATTTTGGAAAGTACGGATATGAAAGCAAATATGTTTTAGGCGACATCAATATCATGTGTTCCATGCAGGAGCATTTAGGTGTTTTGTTAGAACTGAAAGGCAGAGGGTGTCGGCAAATGGAAAGTTATTTATTGGCACAGGAACGCTCATGGTATGACTTTATGCTGGATTGTTTAACGGCAGG
>OATT01000751.1_pt1 | contig 25529 bp, 21 predicted proteins | sample 1476071 | NCBI WGS metagenome assembly OATT01 (sample SAMEA2579989, study PRJEB22360) | human gut metagenome | biome: human gut; feature: human-associated habitat; material: faeces | place: Denmark | collected 2008/2010 | reverse complement strand
GTCCGGGGGATGGGGCGTCTCGTAGATGACATACTCCACATCCACGATCTTTCCCTTACTGTCCCGCAGGCGGTTACGGACTATGTACCCGGCCCGTTCCAGCTCTTTCAGGGCGGAGCCGATGCTGTCCGTTCCTTCCTTGCAGATTTTCGCGAGCCCCCTGGTGGTGTAGTTCCAGTCCTCCGGCAAGGACAGCATCATGGAGAGCACCCTTTGGATTTCAGCGACAGCCCCGCGTTGCGCAGGTGGTGGTTGTACATCACCGTATAGTCGCGGGTTTTCTCAATGCGAAATACCGCCATATTATCACCTCCCTTCGGCGGTCAGGAAAAGTGTTTGTTTTCGGGGAAAAGACAGCCTCTACGCTGCCTGGACACCCCGGAGGGAAAAACCTATGGGCGGTGGCTTTCCAGCTGATTGTGGAAGGAAAACATCAGATTTTTGACTCTTTTGGGTGCAGTTTTGATATGGTATAGAAGACACTGGTTGTATGGCCTCCCAAATGGGTAGTGAATCAAGAGATATATTTGGACGCGAAAAAACGCCATAAGTTTCATCTTATGGCGACACATAGAAAATTCAATTAATATCACATATGTCCCTTGCCGCTAATAGAAATAACTGGTATAATAGAATTAATATCGATACCGAAAAAACTGGATTCTAAAATTGTCTTTACAGCTTAATCAAGTGAGGTGCTGATATGATTAAAGCGTTTTTATCACATACGAGTGTGGATAAAGATTTGGTTGGATTGGTTCATAAAAAATTGACAGCTAACAATGCATGGTATGATGCTGCAAATATTGAAAATGGTGAAAGTATCCCAGAAAAGATAAATGAGGGGCTACGAATAGCGACTCATTATGTGCTGTTTTGGAGTGAAAATGCAAAGAATTCTCCCTGGGTAAAAGCTGAGTTAAATGCTGCGTTTGTACGTTTTTTGGCCAGTAAATGTAAGTTTATGATATTCTGTATTGATGATACGGAATTGCCAGAATTGCTTCAACCATATAGATACGACAAAGTCAACAAAGAAGATTTAGATGGTTCTGCTGAATTTATAGCAAATACTATTTTAAGCCAAGATGGAAGTGATATAAAACTCTCAGAGTTTGTAAATCGCACTAAAGAAATTGGTGATATTGAAGAGGCTGCTCGCACTGGATATAAGTTAGTAATTTTGAGCGGAATACTTGGAATTGGGAAATCTTCAATTGCGGAAAAAGCGCTTTACTGGCTTTATCCTAATCGTGCCGCCAAAAGAATTCTTCTTGACTTCAGCCGAATTCCCGGAATTGCAGAATTATGTGTTGAGTTATCAAGAAAATTAAAGACAGACCTTTTGAAGGATGGGACTACCGAAGAGGAGCAAAAGCTCAATATTCGCTATTTATTAGAAGTACTTTCCGCCTCAAATGCATTACTAATCCTTAAAGATGTGAAAAACTGGCTTAATGAGGATGGAACATTAAACAACGACCTTAAATTTGTTACAGATATTATTGTATCCACAGAGATGTTTGACGGATTAACTATTATGACGTCATCGAGATATGTGGAAATTCCTGAACAATATTATGAAACAACTTGGCAAATGCGCATTGAAGGTATGGATGACGCCCATATTGCCAGCATAATCGGCAATAATTTGCCGAAGAGTTTTCCTTCAGATGCTCAAAAGAATATGGATTTTGCGAAAAGATTATATGGTTATCCGTTGGGAGCCAAGCTCGCATCATATCGAATAAACGTTCATGGTTATGAGTATTATTTGGGGCAACCACAGAAAATTCAAAAATTAAAAATAGGTTTAGCCAAACAACTCATTTCTTTTGCAGGTTTGTCTGAATCGTGTCAGGATTATTTAAAAATTGTGGCACTATGTCAGTCTAGATTACGAAATGAGGAATACGCTCTCGCTTTTCCGTCAATGAAAGAGAAAATTGCCACGATTGCTGATGAAGCATTCTTTGCAGGTATTTTGAAATTTGATGATGATGGCTGCTACAAACTAGAGCCTTTGGTGGAAGATTTCTATTATGATCTTGCTTTTAACTCTAAAGATAGGAAGGCTATATGTAATGTATTGAAGGATTTCTTGCATAATCAGCTCGAGGGTGCTGGGAGGGATGAATATCTTCGATTGCTTCCGGCAGCAGTGCATATATTTACTCTGAGTGGTGATATTTCTGGAGCGATCAGACTACGTTCTGAATTTACTTCAACCATAGAAGCAAGTATGTGGGATCAATATAATCATGGTGATTATGATGAGGCTATGACTACGGCTGAAGGACTTTTAAATATAGATTTTGAAAATAGCGAAGCCCTATATGTAAAAGCATTGTGCTTAACTAGATTCGACGAATATGATCGTGCTGAAGAAATATTAAACCAGTTATTAACGGATAATCCTGAAAACATAGCGCGTTATTATTATGCGTTAGGTCGTATCCAAGAGCGGAAAGAAAATTTTGAGGACGCCATTGAGCTATTTAATATAGCTATCCTCAAAAAAAGACGGTATCTTTCGCCGTATCGAGAAATGGCTCAATGCTATATTCACTTAGGTCAATTAGAAAACGCCAAGACATCAATTGATGCTGCCAAAAGAATAGACGACAGTAATGTATTCATTATTTTGTTAGAGGATTTTTACTTCAAAAGCAAGGGAAAGCGGAGCAATCTCTAGAATTACTTTCCGACGAATCTATACTATATCAAAATGCCGCCCAAGTTTATTTTAGGAGGGGACGAGCATACGACCAGTTAGGGGAAAAAGAGGAAGCCAAAAGGTGCTATAATGAAGCGTTGTCCTATCAGTCTAATATGTACGATGCAAAATTGTGCTTGTTAAGTCAGGAGATAGTTGATTGTACTGAGACTGCCAAAGATGAGATTAAAGAATTGAAAGACAAACTCCATGGCAAGAGGAAGGCAATACTAATCAACATTGAAGCACGCTTAATAGGATATGTAGAGCAAAACATAGAAGATGCATTATCACTGCTGGATACAGTTTCTGTCAAATTAAGAGACAGGCAATGGTATGCTGTAAAAATACAGTTACTTCAAAAAAAGAGGCATGAACAAGAATGCGTGCAACGCATGTTACTTGCAAGAGAAATACAAAAAGAGGTAACTGCTTTACAACACGAGTACGAACAAAAATTTGGTGCATATTCTACTAACGAATTTATTCTTTCCCCAGACACCTGAGTATAGGCTGCTTGTTATGTATCTGTGTATGCCCTAAAAAACAAAGGACGAGTTGTAGAATTGTACTGCACAACTCGTCCTTTGTTCATTTGTTTTACTCCAGCCCCTCCATCTTCAGCCAATCCTCAAAGGACTTCCTGGAGATGCGGATCGTCTTGAACAATCCTGAGTTTGCGAGTTTATAGGCCGAGGCGCGGCCAATACCGAGAATGGCTGCGATGTCATTCACGGTGTATGTTCTGCTTTGGGGCGTCCCTTTTTCGTTGGTGCTCATAAATGATCCTTCCTTGCTAATCGCATTTTGAAATGGCCCCCTGGAAGCCCTCTATCACAAAGGGTTCCTGCTAATACCTTGCTAATACGACATTTGAAAAGCCGTTGTAAGGCAGCATATTTCAGGGGAATTTGTGCAAATTGACCTGCCTCCAGGCAGCACAATTTGCGAAGAAACAACACGGGAAGATATGATATGAACAATTTACGAAATGGTACGCCGTACTCCCGGAGCACAGTTTGTTGAGTCTGTGCTCCGGGATTGTTTTGCTGCAAAGCGGTTCGGAGTTAATCGTTTTTAGGATCGGTTTGGGATACTGGTATGCATAAAGGTGGCAGAATAAGAGTAGAACAAAGTGGAACACAGGTAGAATCACTTGGAACCAAAGAGGGATTGTCAAGAGAATCTTACGGGTGTATAATAATAGTATCGAAAAGTGGGTAAAGTAGCTCTGCTGTCGCAAAAAGATGCGATAGTGGAGCTTTTTGTATATCAAAAAAGTTAAGAGAAAGACCAATAAGTAAATTTCTTATTGGTCTTTTTTTATACCTATTTTTCGAGAGTATATACGAAAAGAGTGGGAATCGTGGGAAGAAAATGCAAAAATTCGCCTAATATGAAGGTGTATGGAGTGCCATTCCGTGTGACAGAAATGGAGATGACAGCTAAAGGGCAGGATAGATGCTACATCAGTATGAGGCAGCCAGATGGGAGTATACTGCACGATAAAGGTGTAAATAAACTGATCACAGCAAAAGGTATAAAAGATGCGGCCGTCATAAAAGCAGCGGAAAACATTATACGAAAGCATAGCGGACAGGTGCTCGGATGGTTACGAGCCGGTCAGATGAAAGAAGCGACACCAGAGCTGCTGTTGCTAGTGCTGCCGGAAGAAAGCATAGAGCGCGTATACGGAAAGAGTGATGAAGAGCATCGAGAGCTGGTGCGGCAGGTAGTAAGAATTCTCCCACCATTGCCTGAGCTACAGGAAAAGATGGAGACCATGACTTTACGCGCGGTAAAAGAAGTAGCCGCGAATAAAGAGAAAGGCGATGTACTAAAGCGTGCATTGAATCGATTGTATGATGAAGCTGCAATCTGGGGAGTAATTAAAGAAAATACGGCGAAAAATGTACTGATTACTGTGCGCAGTGAGGGAGAAAAGGCAGACAAAAATCTTAACCAACGTGCCCTTAGTCTGGAAGAGATGCGGATGCTGACGGCCTTATGCATAGAGGGGATGCAGACCGATATACGGTATGCAACCGTACTGCTTCATCTGACCACGGGTGTAAAGACGGGAGAGCTATGTGGATTAAATATTGACAATTTAATGCGGTATAAAGATGCGGTATATATCGAAATTGGCGCAAAATCCGTACAAAATCGAGGTAAAGTTGCAGAGTGGAAGCCATACGATCGCGAAAGCGGAAAGCTACGGCGCATACCGTGTACCCCTTTAGCGCAGGCGGCGCTAAGTGTGCTTTTGAAGCCGCGGTTAGCAGCGGGTGCAAAGGTGGATGCCCCGTTGATTGTAGGTGAGGACGGCCGCCGTCTTTACAGTGGATCCCCTGTTGATTGTGGGTGGGCAGGCCCGCCGATGGGATGTCTTGAAGCTGCGCGCTTTTGAAAAAGAATTGCTGCAAAAAGTAGTACCGGAATACGCGAAAATATCACGAACTGACGTAATTCGTACAAGTTTTGAGCATTACTGCCGCGTTATATGTGGTATGTCAGATGGATCGGCGCAGAAACTCTTAGGTTGCAAAGCAGCTCAAACATATGAGGAATGGTATTGTGATTACAGTAGTAAAGTTGCGCTGATGACACTGGAGGCACAACTTCGGCGGTGTCATAAAAGCTTAATATGTGACGAGGGAAAATGGCATATAGCGGCACACCTGCATTTGAGGATGAAGCGAGGAGCAAGTGTCCAAATTCAAACGGAGCATGGTGTCAAAATTGAAAAAATATAGTAATATGTGAGCCGAGAGGCTCTTTTTTTATGCCTGCAGATAAGGACCTATTGTATCTTGCAATAGGTCCTTATGTTGCATAATGAAATTTGAGTTAATTATATTGACGTTTATTTACTAAAATGTCATTATATAAATATAAAGCAGCAGAATAAGGAGTGAAATAAATGGCATTTTTCACAACTCAGCGCAAAGAAACCGGTAGCTATAATGACAAGCGAACTAAGCCATGCCGTAGCAGACGCAAAGGCAAAATATATAATGAGAAAACGAAAAATGGCAAACTAACCGTTTGGGGTGCTTACGAGCGGGTAATTTTGGCTATACAGAATGCGCGCAAATGGGCTGACAGCACATGCAGGGCATATGATAGTGTTTTCTACCATTACATTGCTGAGATTTATAATGACATTGAGTATGCTTCGCTGACAGAAGAAACGGCGGAGCAGATTTGGTCGTCTAAAATTGACATTTTTGAAGGCAGTGATGCCCAGGATCAAAGAGCACGGAGTATTTTCGTGAGCTTTGTAGAGCAGGCGTGTCGAGCGGGACTGTCTCTGATGCGGTTCAGAGACACGGTCCCATTTGTGATTCCGGAAGATCTTAGTCAGCTGACTACGGAGCAGCTGTTGGAGGTACGTAGAGCTGCTGATCGTTGCCAGTGGCGGCCGAAGTCGCTGACAATTGAAGCGGAAATTAAAATTTATAACGAGTTGATAAAGCGAGCATCGACACAGGGCGAGTGCATTGCTTTGCTGGTCATGCTTCTGCTGGGCTGCCGTACATCAGAAGCAGCGGGTTTGTCATTTGGAAATATTCGCAAAATGGCGGATGGTTTGTACTCTATAGAGCGACGGGAAGTGGAAGAGCAAAGCTCGAGGACCGTCAAAACCGGCAGTAAAACCGCAAGCGGTTATAGACTTCTGCCGCAGTTTTATGAGCTGCTGGAAGAGCGCAAGCGTATGGTGCAGGAGTACATGGAGAAAAACGGCTATACCGACTTAGATATTAATGACATGCCGCTTGCTTGCCAAGGTACGAATCTGCTGACACGGTGTACAGCAAAGGAAATGAACCGTATTTTTAAGGATATTTGCATTGATGCAGGTGTCGAAGAAGGCTTTTTCTTTGAAGCTGAGGCAATGATGGCTATTGATAAAGAGGCAGGAGCAGAGTACGAGAATGTGGTAGTAGCCTATATTCTGCGGCATCAAGCTGCAACGGAGCTGGTAGCGACTGATGCTTCTCGGGCTGCAATTTCTGTGCTGATGGGTCACAAAATCGAAGATCCTAATGTAAAAGCATTTGACTATGCCAATGCAGACGGTCAGCGTGAACTGCTGCATATTTTAATGCAGCGCCCGTTATACCGGTATATTTGCGGTGCGACAGATATAGAGCAGACTACGCTTGAAAAGGGTCAATCGGCAGTATGCGGAGGATCGACTCGTTTGGTCGCACAAGAGGACGAGGAGTTTGATCTTTATATTGACACGCTGGAACCGTATGACACAATGCAGATTCAGCTTGAGGGCGATATCCGGTTAATGAAGAAGGATGCAAGAAAGACAACCGCATTGCCGTATCAAAGACCGAGCGGGCTTAGTATGGTGAATGCAGTGACTCAGGTTGTGACAGAGGCCGAAGAGAATGTAAGAGCTGGAAAGCTGGCGGATAAGCCAGTTATGATCGCGCAGTGTGATGATCCTCTGAGCGAATTGCTTACTATTGATGATCTGCATATCGATTGGAAGCCTCAAATCACCAATGGGAATGGAGATCCGATTGCAGATTCTTCGGAAGAAGTGAAAATGGCGGTTTGCGAAGATACATTGATTGCAGTTTTGCCAGGCGGTGCCTTAAAAGAAGTGCCGAAAAAGGAGTTCGTTTATAACTGGACAAAGAGGGCACGCCGTGATGAGAAGATTTTTGCGGATAAGACCATAGACCGCGTTAAAACGATATTGCCGTTTTCACAATCTGCGGATAAAATTGTAATTAGCAGAGAAGGAACGGCATGGTATTTGCTAGCCGAGGTCAGTGCAGAAGAATTTTTACAGGCAGATGCGTGGGAAGAATGCCGCAGAGCGTTGGCAGCGGGCGGTATCATGATTCCATGTGAAAAGGATGCAGATTCGCTGATTTGTGGAGCGAAAAATGGCGATATAGTACGCTTACCAGCAGACAAACTGTGTGCATGGCAGGGCCAGCGGCAGGTCGTACGTATAGGCGAGGCACCTCTGGCAGCAGCTTGCTTCTGTAAGGCTACTGATGATATTCTGCTGATTAGCGAAAAGGGACAGGCACTACGTACGCATGTTTCGGATTTGTACAAGCGCGTAGACATTGGCGGTGGACTGACCAAAGGTATGCGTATGAAAACAGGTACAGACGATAGATTATGCTGCTGTTTGGTTTATCAGCCAAAGCGTAGTTTAACAGTTGTTTCTCAGCAGAGGAAGCTGCTTGTGCTGCGTGTGGACAGTGAGGAAAAGGCGCAGCTTAGAGCGCAAGGACATGTCGGTGAGGGCGTTTGCCTGGTGCGTGTAGAAGGTTCGGATCGCTTGGCGGAGGTGTTGTATACAGATCAGGCAGTGTTACTGTTGTCAGACTCCGGATATGCGCAGTGTCGTGACGTTAGTGTGCTGAGAGAGAAGGGACGCGGTGCAAAAGGCATTGAGGGCATGAAGCGTGGTCAGATTATAAGAGCGGTATGTGCGAAAGTTAAATAATAGGGAAGGCGCAGCTTTTGAGATATCTGCTCAAAAGCTGCGCCTTTAGGCTTGAATGAATGTAGTTAGACTTGCTATTTTAAAGGAGATATAAAAATAAAGCGAAGAAAAAGTTTATAAAAACCTTTTCTTCGTTTTTAATACCCTGCTGACGCAGGGAGAAATTGATGTGGAGACAACTGTTTAGGATCAGCATAAGGATCACCCCCGCTTACGCGGGGAAAATAAGTTGTCTACACTCCCCGATACTTACGATAAATGCATTGTGAAAATAACAACTTTTCGCTGCCGGGTCACCCCCGCCTATGCGGGGAACATATTTATTAATGATAGTATAGCAGAAATTTTATATCTTTGCAACTTTAAATTACAAAGATATAAATTAGATTCTGGATTTAATAATTAATGTTTTGGTAACCAGGGAAAAAACGTGCATCAGTGATATTGGTTAAGTTATATGTTCGGTAGACAGTACGATTTATATAAATATCTTTTGGAGGGTATTCGATCATTTGTTTGATATAATTTGTGCAAGATATTTTATTTCCTAAATATTTATAGTCGTCTGAAATATCTTGTATATTAATAGATTTAAACTGGCTGCTTATTGTGATGCGCCCATGTTCTTCGCTAAGAATTTCCTTCAATGTTTTGTGGGGATCTCGAGCTATACATAGATCGCTGCGGAATATTGGGTTTGGGCATGACGGATCTAAACTTCCAGTATATTTATTTCCTGATGAGCCAGTAATAGTGACTATTCTAGGCATTTGCTTCACACCAGTAGTGGTTAAGCGCGGGCAGTCGTATGCAATTATTCGAAATTCATTCTCAATATCAGTAAATCGATTATCCAGTTCACGACATAGAAGAGGAAAGGCTAATGTATTATAAAGGTTGAGAGGGAAGATTATATCGGACTGGTTAGAAAATAGATGTTCTAATGAACACATACAAGCTGCATAAAACGGATTTGACCCATCTTGTCTGATATCTCGAATACTATTTGCGTATGTCATTTTTGTCCCAAAATATTCATGACCAATAGCTGCTTGTGTAATTTTGTCTATTTTTACATTAAGCGCAATAAAATAATATTCATCATCAAAATTGTTGAGCCACTCCAGAGAGTTTTCATTAAGTACATGAAAATATGTCAGATAAATGTGAGGGATAAAGTAATCATTTAATATTGAGTATAAAACTTGCGGGGTATGGAAGTCATCTACGGGGAAAATTTGTAATAGAGCTTTGACTAAATTTTTCTCATAATAGTCTGAAAATGCATATCCTGTTATAGGGGGCTTTAAGAGAGCGGATAAAATATCTCGGCAATCAACGATGCCACGTTGTATTTTACGAGCGTATGCTTCGTTTTTAATTCCGCGAATTAAAATCATTATAGCGTTTCCTTTCTGATTAAAATGTGAATTATCTGGATTGGGATGATTTGCAGAGACTGGAAATGGTGGCTCCGATGTGTTAAAACGAAGCGCATTAAATACGCTTCGTTTTAACTATATTGGCCAATCTAACTTTTGCCCGCACCGACTACAAAATGCTATATGTTCACGTTCGATAGTAATTTTACAGCGAGGACAAAGAGGGTATGATGAATACCGCCCGAGCGAATAGAACGACATAGATTTTGTTATGCTCATAGGTACTCGATATTTTAGTTCACATAAGAGAAAGAGTATATTAAAAATATTTTGACATAGAGATTATTTGTAGTATCCATAACTGCCGATAGAAGATCCTGTTTCGAGTAAGGTATTACCACTGTAAGCTTCTAATTCAACATAGATACGGTATGAATATCCATGTTCAACAGCCCAGTGTTTTTTGCTAACTGCAGCATAATGCATATTTGCTGTGTCAGTCCATGTTTTTAATGTAATCCATTTTTGATTTTTTAATTGCTGTAGGTGAAGTTTACATACGGTTTTAGTTACTTTAGGTGATGCTGCACTACCAGCTCCAGATACTGTTGCAATACCTAAAGATGAAATGTCAATATCACCACTTACGGTTGAAACATAGGTCCAACACGGTTGTACAGTCGCACTGGAGCAAGTGAATACGCCAGCCATTATCAAAATAATGGCAACTATTGATTTGGTAAATCTATTCCTCATAAAGGTTACCTCCTGTATGTCGTTCTATATAATTAAACGAGTCCTTTGCAGAAAATCTGACAAAAAATTATCGAAAAAAATGTTCCCATAGGTTAACTACGGGAACATAATGATCGTATTCATGGAATACTTTCTAATATTTTAATAATCACATCTTTGGTAATGTTACCAGAGATTGAATAGAAGATATTATTAATGGTATATATGGCGATAATACGATCTTTGCGTTCGGATATAGTAACGTATGCATTATTAATTTTTAACTCTGTAATCTGTCCGTTTTCAGTATCTATTGATAAATGGGAAGAATGCAACTCGCACTGTACTTCGTAATATGTACCATTCCCATTTGTAAGTTGGATATAAATATTTTCTTTTGGTATTTCACGGATAGAGTCTATAGCAAATCCTTGTGGAATATATGTTGGCAGATATTTATCAAAAGTATCTGAAATAGAAGGAGAGACATCATTAAAAGTAAAAGTTGAACTTTTTTCGCCAGAGTTAAATATAAAATTAATAATTGATGTTCTAAATGCGCTCACACTGAACATCATTGCGGCACAGACTAGAATAGCAGCGAGAATTGCAATACGAATCCTAGAACGAAATTTTTTTCGGTATGTAGTAAACTGCTGTTTTTGATTTTCTCGAATTAATTTTTTCATTTGCTTTTCAAAAGCAGGGGAGAATTCATGCGCAGAGCCACCTTCGGAACGTAGTTCTTCATCGGTTTTGAGTTCGACGTTATCGTCATCAGAAATTTGTGATATTGCAACACTAATGAGTTTATCGAAATCCTTATCGGATATTTTCACTGTAAGACACCTTCTTTCGTTAGAATTACTTTAAGTAACTTTTTGGCACGACTGATGCGCTTGTGAACAGTATTAGTAGAAAGATTTAGAGCAATGCCAATTTCTTCAGTGGTGTGATCATATAGGTAGCTTAATTTCAAGACATCTCTATATTTATCCGGTAACTCGCTGATAGCTTGCACAATTGCTTCAACGGTAATCCTGTCGATGATGATATCCTCGGGTCCAGATGAATTATCTGATAAATCCAGTGGTATTTCATAGACGGTATCGGTTGGATGTATACTCCGGTAATAATCGATGCAGATATTTCGAATAATCATTTTCAGATAGCTACGATGTTTATCTGCAGGTATTTCAGCAATTCGATTGATATTCTTGGCTACTCGGATGTAGGTTTCAGCAACCATATCTTCGGCGTGCTGAACATCATGAAGAATGCCGTAAGCTATTTGGAACATACCTTGAGAATAGGTTCTGTAAAGAAATTCGAATAAGCATAATTGGGATTGGCGTTCGACTAATGCGAATGAAATCATGTGTAGGACTCCGTAAATTGTATTGGTATATATATTGTATCAGAAAATCGACAATTTGTCGAAAAGGCTTTATGCCTGTGAAGTTGGGTATTAAGATAAGAGTGTATCATCAAGAGTGTATAAAGAAGATAAGCCAAGTTGATTGCATGACCTATGTTCAGGATTATATCTCTTGTACGTTAAAGATTGATTTGTTTTCACAATTTGTGGATTATCACCAAATATGTCATATTATATTGGAATAGGCACGCTTTTGTGGTAAAATACTATGAAGGCTTTTACAAAGGAACATTATAGATGCGTGAGATACCATGAAATGTTCGTCAAAGGCATTTGCAATAAGAAAAATACTGATATTAATACCAGACTTGCATATGATTTCAGATGCTTGAGCAGACTTCTAAACTGTATTTTATAGACATATTGCATATTGAATGTCTAAATTGGAGATTAACATTAAAGATAAGGTAGAATAAATTCATGTCAAAAACACAGCAGGGGTTCTCTACCAGAGAACTAAAGAAGATTTTTTCGATTGTTTTCGTCGCGTATATTCTTAAGCTGACAGAAGGCTCTGTGACCTGCAGTGGCAATATTGTCCCGATGCTGGAGCTTGGCTCGGGTTTCGATCACGATTTGACCGGACGCGAGAATATCTTTCTCAATGGCGCAATTCTCGGTTATACGGAAGATTTCCTAAAATCGAAATATGATGAAATCGTTGCGTTTTCCGAGTTAGGCGAGTTTATTGATGTGCCGATTCGCAACTACTCATCCGGTATGCTGATGCGTTTGGCGTTTTCGATCGCGACGGTTGTCAATCCGCAGATTCTCATTGTGGACGAAATTCTTGCTGTCGGCGACGCAAACTTTCAGGAAAAAAGCCGCAAGCGCATGCTGGAGCTGATGAGCGGCGGCACGACTGTGCTGTTTGTGTCGCATAGCCTTGAGCAGATTCGCGAGATGTGTGACCGGGTTGTCTGGATTGAGCACGGGCAGGTGCAGACTGTTGGAGAGACGAAAGAAATTTGCGATGAATATGAGCAATGAACAGACTGTGAGTAGAATGCATTTAAGAATGATGGAGATGAAGTTTTGAAAGGCCTTATCTTAGCCGCCGGCAAAGGCACGCGCCTTTACCCGATGACAAAACCGATGAGCAAGCCGTTGCTTCCGGTTTACGACAAGCCCATGATTTACTACCCGCTTGCAATTCTTATGCAAGCGGGCATTTCCGATGTCATGGTGATTGTTCCGCCGAACGAGACGGATACATTCCGTGCGCTGCTAGGAGACGGAAGCCAGTTCGGCATTCAGATTTGCTATGCAGAACAGCCTGTCGCGCGTGGTATCGCGGACGCACTTCTGATCGGTCGAGAGTTTGTGGGCAACGACTCGGTATGCCTTGTGCTCGGCGATAACATCTTCCACAGCGATACGCTGCGTGAAGTGCTCTGTAAGGGCGCACAGCAGCAGAACGGTGCAACGGTATTCGGCTACTGGGTCGAGAATCCACGCCCGTTCGGTGTGGTAGAGTTTGACGAGGATGGACGGGCTATTTCGATTGAAGAGAAGCCGCGCCATCCGAAAAGCAATTACATAATCCCCGGCATTTACTTTTATGACAACCAGGCGATGGAGATTGCAGCTAATCTCACGCCGTCGCAGCGCGGCGAGCTGGAAATCACAGACGTAAATCTGGAGTATTTACGCCGGAATCAATTGCAGGTGCTCCCGCTCGAGCGGGACGTCGTGTGGCTGGACGCCGGTACAGCAGACAGCCTGATGGACGCTGGACAGACCATTCGAAATATCCAGGCTGAGACCGGACGCTATGTTGGCTGTCTGGAAGAGCTGGCCTTTAATCAGGGCTGGCTGACAGAAGACCAGGTACACGAAGCTGGACAAGAGCTCGGCATGACACTCTATGGACAGTACTTGCAGTGCTTATAACGGAGGATAGAAAATGACAGTTTTGTTAGCAGGCGGCGCAGGCTATATCGGCTCACACACCGCTGTACAGCTTTTAATGAGCGGACATGACGTAGTAATCGCAGACGATTACAGCAACAGCTGTCCGGAAGTTGTCAACCGAATTGAAGAAATCACCGGAAAGCGGGTTCGTGCCTACGAGACTGACGTGAAGGACAAAGTCAAAGTACAGCAGATTTTCGCAGAAAATGAGATCGACTGCGTGATTCACTTTGCTGGTCTGAAGGCAGTCGGCGAGTGGGTACAGCAGCCGCTGAAGTATTACCGAAACAATATCGACACCACGCTGACGCTGCTCGAGTGTATGCAGGAGGCAGGTGTCAAGCAGTTTGTTTTCTCGTCCTCCGCGACGGTTTACGGCGAGGAGAATGCGATTCCGTACATCGAAACGATGAAGCGCGGCAGCTGCTCCAACCCGTATGGCTGGACCAAGGTCATGATGGAAGAAATTCTTGAGGACGCGGCAAAGGCTGACCCGGAACTGACTGTCGTTCTTCTGCGCTATTTCAATCCAATCGGCGCACATGAGTCCGGTCGTATCGGCGAGGACCCGCGGGGTATTCCGAATAACCTCATGCCGTATATCGCGCAGGTTGCTGTTGGCCGACGCGATCATCTCACGATTTTTGGTAACGATTACCCGACACCAGACGGCACCTGCCGCCGCGATTACATCCATGTGATGGATCTTGCGGACGGCCATGTAAAGGCGGTCGAGTACGCCGCGCAGCACAAGGGCGTTGAGGTGTTCAATCTTGGTACCGGCACGCCGTACAGCGTACTTGAAATTGTGCACGCATTCGAGGATGCAACTGGTGTTGCAATCAAGCATGAGTTCGGCGCACGCCGTGCAGGCGACCTACCGGAATTCTGGGCGAATGCTGATAAGGCCTCCAAGGTGCTCAGCTGGAAGGCGGAGCGCGACCTGACGGCTATGTGCAGAGATACGTGGAGATGGCAGAGTGGAAACCCGGAAGGATATCGGAAATAAGCGATGAAAAGAAAGGGGAGAATTGCGATGCCGATGGTCAGTGTTATCATGCCGGTATTCAATGCCGGAGACGGCAGTGAGTTGGAGCAAGCAATTCAATCCATTCTTCAGCAAACATTTACTGATTTCGAATTGATTATTTGCGATGATGCTTCTACAGATAACACATGGGAGCATTTGAAGAGGTTGGCATCTCTGGATAGCAGAATCACCTTGCTGCAGAATGTGGTTAATCAGAGAGCAGGCGCGGCACGCAATCGCTGCATTGATAAATCACAGGGACGATTTATCGCGTTTATGGATGCGGACGACATATCTGCGCCTAATCGACTGCAAACGCAGTTGGAATTTTTGAAAAATCACCCCGAAATTGCTTTTGTTGGAGCAAGGGGTGAATTTTTTCATAAAGTTCCCGGTGATTTAAAACAATATTACTGGTTTGTGGATCAGCCACAGGCAAAGGATTTCCTTATGACCTTACCATTTGTTCACGCTTCTATCATGGTGCGGCGTGAGGTGATACGGAAAATCGGAGGATACAGTACTGAGCAAGCCGTTATTCGGTCAGAAGATTACGATATGCTGATGCGTGCATATGCATTGGGATATACAGGAGTCAATATGGCGGATGTGATGTATTTTATTCGACTGGATGAAGGTACTTACCAAAGACGGAAGTACTGCTATCGCTTAAATGAGTGCATAGTAAAATTCAGAGGCTTTTCAAAATTGGGATTGATGCCAAAAGGAATTTTATATGCGATTAAACCGCTGATTGTTGGACTGATACCAATAAAATTGCTGAATAATCTAAAAAAACGATATTACAAGACGTAGCTTGCATTAAGAGGAAAAGAAATGGAATTTGATTACGCAAAAGAACCGGGACGTAAATTGTTGATTAGCAATCGCGAGAGTGATGGTAAACCATTAGTCAGCATAATCACTCCGTATTACAACGCAGGAAAGTACTTTGAACAAGCATTTAACTGTGTGATGAATCAAACGTTTCCGTGGTTTGAGTGGATTATCGTAGATGACGGCAGCATGGATAAACCTTCGTTAGATACTCTCGAAAGACTATCGAAACAGGATACGAGAATTCGTGTTCTGCATCAGTCCAATCAAAGACAGGCTGCCGCGCGTAACGCTGCAATTAAGCATAGTACGACAGATATTATTGTTCCATTGGACGCAGACGATCTGATTGCACCGCCGTTCATCGAAGAATTATATTTTGCATTGCAGAAAAATCCCGATGCGGCATGGGCATATACAGATAGTGTTGGTTTTGGTGCACAGAACTATCTTTGGAAACAGCCTTTTTCGGCTTCCTGTATGAAAACGGAAAATCTTCTGGTGTGCACAGCAGCCATTCGCAAGAGCTGGCTGGAGAAGGTCGGTGGCTATGATGTTTCGGATAAGTCGTATGATGAGGACTGGCATCTGTGGCTGAAGCTGATGGCTGCCGGAGCAAAGCCGGTACATTTGTCTGGAACACTGTTTTGGTATCGACGCAGTGCTGAGGGAATGCAGCAGCAGGTGCAGAAGGATTGTGCATTAAAACAGGCCTCTGCAAAGAAGATACAGGAAACTGCCAACGCAATAAAAAATGATATTCAAGCGAAAGAATACCCATATGGAGGCAAGCCGGGCGAATATGCAGCATCGAAATGCTCCGATTGGGATCGCAAGGTATTTAAGAGCCATGACAAGATCCATGTCATGATGCTGCTCCCGTGGATGGAAATGGGCGGCGCTGATCTGTTTAATCTGGATGTCTGTCGGAAAATCGACAAAGAGCGTTTTGAAGTCAGTATCTTGACGACGGTTCCCGGCGAGCAGAGCTGGCGTCAGCGTTTTGAGGATTATGTAACGGATATTTTCGATTTACCGAGTTTCCTCGAGCCTAAGGACTTCCCGGAGTTTATTAGCTATTTTATTAAGTCGCGAGAGGTTGATGTGCTCTTTCTAAGCAACTCTTACGATGGGTACTATCTGGTGCCGTGGCTACGTGCACAGTTTCCCGAACTGGCCATTATCGATTACGTTCATATGGAGGAGTGGTATTGGCGCAATGGCGGCTATGCTCGTACTTCGGGTGCAATGGGTGAAATTCTCGAAAAGACGTACGTCTGCAACGAGCGCACTCGCCGTGTGCTGATCAATGACTTCGGCCGTGATCCGGAAAGCGTAGAAACGCTGTATATTGGCGTGGATCAAGAACAGTATGACGAGACAAAGGTAGAGGCTAGTTTGGTTCGAAAAGAATTGAACATTGCAGAAGATCGTCCGATTATTCTGTTTCCATGCCGTATTCATCCGCAAAAGCGTCCGTTCCTCATGGTGGAGATTGCAAAGCAGATCAAGCAGAGTATTCCGAATATTGCCTTTGTGGTTGTAGGTGATGGACCGCAGTTTGAAGAACTGAAAATTGCGATTGAGCGCGAAAATCTGACAGAAACGGTCTACCTCGCTGGTCGGCAGAAGGATATGCGTCCGTATTACAAGGACAGCGCTTTGACGCTGATCTGCTCACTCAAGGAAGGTCTTGCGCTGACGGCATATGAATCACTTTCGATGAGTAAGCCGGTTGTTACCTCGGACGTAGGCGGTCAGGCAGAGTTGATTGATGATACGGCAGGACGCGTGTTGCCGCTGCTGCAAAGCGAGGCAGACGAGCTGGATAGTCGGACATTCTCGCAAGAAGAAGTCCAGATGTATGTTAAGGCAATTACAGATGTGCTTGCTGATCGAGAACAGTATCAGAAGATGTGCAGGAATTGCCGTCGGAAGATTGAAGAGGGATTTTCTTCGCAGATTATGATTCGCAAGCTGGAGAGGATTTTTGAGGATTTGGTCCAAAATTCTGTTCAGCAAGAAAAACGTCAAGAAACTGCAAAGAATATCGGATTTTATTCAAGAATTCTGAATGAGTTGCCGACATTGATGAACGAAGTCAATGCATATGAGGCTATGTATAAGAATGCCTACGCCCCAGATACTAAAAATGAGTTGATGCGTATTGCAAACTCTAAGTGGGGCAGACGAGTGATTAAATTGGCGTTTAAGTTAAGGTTAAATAAGCTGTTTTGATAGGAGAAAGTAATGGATAGAGTGCGGCCTAAAATTTCAATAATTGTACCAATTTACAATGTTGAAGCGTATCTTGACCATACATTGTATAGCGTTGTCAATCAAACGCTAAAAGATATTGAGATCATATGTGTAAATGATTGTTCAACGGATCGTTCTCAAGATATATTAGATCGTTTTTTCGCGGAAGATGATAGAATCAAATTGATAAGAAATACCGAAAACATAGGTGTAGGATTATCGCGCAAGAAAGCTATCGAATATGCAACAGGCGAATACATCATGTTCTTGGATGGCGATGATTATCTTGATGTATCCGCTTGCAAAAAATTATATTACACAATGCAGAAACAACCCGTAGATATTATTCAGTTTAGAACGCATATTGTTCCGATGTGCGATGTGAATGATGCTGAGGTGCGTAATTTAAAAGAGTGGCTGCTTCCATATATGGGGGAACTAGAGGCTCGGGTACAGGGAGAGATGGTGGATTTTTGCTTTAATCAGAAAAAATTTACCCCATCATTATGGAATAAAATATATCGAGCGGATGTAGTGAAATATGCCGCTCGTTATTATGCAGATGAGCGCTTTAATATCTCAGAGGATTTATATTTGTTCTATCTGATTGCATTCTTTGCCAAATCATATTATGGAATCGATGAGGAATCATATAATTATAGATTTGGAGCAGGGATTACAGGGGGAATGCGTGAACTATCAGAACAACGATTTGCTGATAAGATGAAGCAAGGTAATATTTTGAAATTATTAGCAGCATTCTCTGATCAGCATGACTCAGTTGCGATTACCACAATGGCACTGGAGCAAATAAAAAATACATTTGCTAGAGATGTAGTGTATAACTGGATCCACGATGGAAGACATCTTAATGGAATTAAATATGTCTTGGATTATTTTGATGGATCAGAATTGTTTAGCGTATTAATTGAGATGCTAGAAGAATGCGCATATGTGGAGAAAAAGGAAATTCTGGATCAACTGAGGCAAGTGCCTTTTCCTGTAGCGAGCAAAACAAAAATAAAAACAATTGGCACCTTTTACTTTCGTATGAATAATGGAGGAATAGAACGTGTAATTTCCAAATTGATTCCGATATGGAGCAATTTGGGGTATCACGTAATATTATTTACAGATGAATTTTCTAATTCGGAAGACTATCAGTACGGTGAAAATATTACAAGGATTGTTTTGCCGAATATTGCAGATGTAACTTCGAAGAGTATAAGGAACAGAATGGTATATCTTGCAAAGATGTTGCAGAGATACAATGTTGATATTCTAATCTACCATGCATGGGTATGGAAAGTTTTGCTTGCTGATATGCTTTCTGCAAAGCTTGCAGGTGTCAAATTCGTAGTACACACGCATAGCTTTTTTGGACAAGGAGAGGGAAGTTGTATAGCGAAAGATGCATGCCACAGTATTCAATTGACACAATTGTATGCTCTATGTGATGGAATAATATGCTTGTCTGAAGTTGATAAAAAATGGTGGGAAATATTTCATCCCCATGTGTATAAGATGAGAAACCCTATCACGTTTGCTTTGGACGATATAACACCGAATAGAATTACAGATAATAAAAATATATTATGGATTGGTCGTATATCACGTGAAAAACGGCCAATAGATGCACTGAAGATTATTCGTCAGGTAGTTGATAAAGATGCTCGTGTCAAATTACATATTGTTGGCCGTGCGGATGATAAGGAATTCTATGAAGAATTTACGAATGCAATAGCAGCATACAAGCTGGATGCTAATGTTCAATTGCACGGTTTTCAATCGGATGTGGCTGGTTTTTACAAAAACGCAGATATTTGTATATGCACTTCGGAGTATGAGGGATTTTTGATGACGTTAGCCGAGAGCAAGGCGTATGGTATCCCAGTAGTAATGTATGATTTGCCTAATTTGGATCTGGCTCAGCAGAGAAAAGGAACTGTGGTTGTACCACAGAGTGATGTCAATGCGGCTGCATTGGCGATAATAGAGTTGTTGAACAATCCAATGAAAAGAGAGCTGATAGCCAAGGAAGCTCGACAGAGCATAGAGTTTTTTTATGAAACGCCTATAGAGAACGATTGGGCGCAATTTTTCAATGATTTTTCTGAAGAACAGATTACATCCCAATATATCGTAGATGCGGATTTAAAGACTGGGCTGTCCATGCTACAAGATTTTTGTGCGCGCGGAATTGAAGAGAGAGAAAAAGACCGACTTTGGTGGATGAGACAGGTGGTAGAGGCACAACCATTTTCATATGCAAAAGATGCGATGAAAGATGAGATGCTAGCCATGTATAGAAATGGTGATATTGGCTTTAAGTACATCATCAAGTACATGATCGCGTGGTTGAAGTACAAGATTAAGGGAAGCAATTAACATGGTGCAAAAATTGAAAAAATACCAGTTCCTCTTTGAGGAACTGGTAAAACGAGATTTTAAGAAGAAGTATAAGGGAACCATGCTGGGAATGGCATGGTCATTGTTATCTCCACTTTTAACGTTGCTGGTCATGCGAATTGTGTTTACGCAGTTCTTTGGCGCTATGATGGAGCATTACACGACGTATTTGTTCTGTGGCAACTTGATTTTTGCTTGCTTCAGTGAAGCGACAGGATTGGGCATGACCTCGTTGCTGGAAAATGCGGATATTTTCTCGAAAATTAATGTACCCAAATATTTGTTTTTGTTCTCTAAAAATATTCAAAGTCTAATCAATCTTGGATTAACGTTAATTATCTTCTTTCTGTTCTGCATTTTAGATGGTATTACATTTACTTGGAAGTTTATCTTGCTGCTGTATCCTGTAGTATGCTTGATTCTGTTCAATATAGGCGTAGGTTTGATACTGTCAGCATTATTCGTGTTTTTTAGAGATGTTCAATATCTTTGGAACGTATTTACGCAGCTGCTGATGTATATGTCTGCGATCTTCTATACAATCGATAATTACAGCTATGGGGTACAATGCCTGTTTTTGACCAATCCAGTGTATTTGTTTATTCGCTATTTCAGAAAAATCGTTATTGAAGCAACAATTCCGACAGTGTGGTTTCATTTGTTGATGCTGGCAGATGTTGTAATTGTGCTGGGCATCGGATGCTGGATTTATAAGAAATATAACCATCGATTTCTTTATTACATTTAACGGAGGCTACTATGCAGGTTTTAACACTGAATAACGTATCAATCCGTTATATGACGGGAGATTTTAAGGATATTGGCCTCAAAGAATATGTGATGCGACGTCTGAAACATAATTATCATGTGACCGAATTTTGGGCGGACAGACATGTAACGTTTTCTCTGGAGCAGGGAGATATGCTCGGCATAATCGGCAGTAATGGTGCAGGCAAATCGACCTTACTCAAGGCAATTTCCGGAATTATGGAACCGACCGAGGGAACGGTTGAGCGCAGGGGAAGCATTGCAGCTTTGCTGGAGCTCGCCAGCGGTTTTGATGGCGATTTGAACGTTCGAGAAAATACCTATCTGCGAGGTGCAATGCTGGGTTATACACGTAAGTTTATGGATGAAAAATACAACGAAATCATTGAATTTTCGGGGTTGCATGAATTTCAAGAACGACCGTTCAAACAGCTTTCCTCAGGCATGAAATCTCGATTGGCATTTTCAATCGCGAGTCTGGTGAACCCAGATATTTTGATCTTGGATGAAGTTTTATCTGTTGGTGACGGTGCATTCAAAAAGAAAAGTGAAGCGAAAATGAAAGAAATCATTTCCGGCGGTGCAACGACGATTCTGGTTTCGCATTCGCTGGAGCAGGTTCGAAAGATGTGCAATAAGGTACTGTGGCTGGATAAAGGCAACCAAATTGCGTTCGGCGAAACACAGCCGATTTGCGATGAATACCAAAGATTTTTAGAGGGATTATGAAGTGCAATAATTACGTATTGATATATACGTAAATAATATGATGGGAGAGGAGTGTATACGATGAATATAAAACAACGAAGTACTTTATCAAATCGATTTTATCAGATAGGTTATTTCTTGGTTGTATTTCTGTTCGCAATTGTTGCGGTATCAACATTATTTTTTTCGATAGGTATCCCTATTTTAAGGGCTAACGTAGTAATAGCATTTTTAGTAACATGTTTTTGGATGCATAAGGAGTATCCTGATGATAGTGATGTTATAAAAATGATAGGTATTGCGTTAGCAATAATTTGCATATGCGCACTTATAGCAACATACGTATATGATTTTTCGTTTGATGGAAATACATACCATAAATCGACAGTAGGGATGCTGCGCTATGGGTGGAACCCGATTTATCAGAGCTTTGAGTCAGCAGCTTTGAGAAATAAGATTATACCGGAATATGATTGGCCGGTTTGGTATGACCATTATCCTAAAGCAAGCTGGATTATAGGCGCGGCATTTTATGCGATTTCGGGTAATATTGAAACGGGTAAGTGCTTTAATAATATTTTGATAATCTCAGCAGCGTTATTGATTGTTTCAGAATTGTTAAAACGCAGTCGTATGGGAATGCCTAAATGCATTGTAATAGGTTTAATTGCTGTATTAAATCCGATTACTATTGCACAATCACAGTCATATTATAATGACGGTGCAATGCAAATGCTGATTTTTATAACGATGGTTGCGCTGATAGAATGGACCTTTGATCGGAAATGCAGATATGGAAAGACATTAATATTTTGTACTATAAATTTGGCACTAAATATAAAATTCTCGGGAATTATCTTCATGGGAATATATTGTGGAGCCTTTTTTATCTGGTGGGTTCTACGAGACTATCGGGTAAATAAAAATATTAAAACCTGTTGGCAGTATATTCGATTTTATTGCATTACCTTATTGGTTACATTTGGATTTACGGGATCAACATCATATGTTTATAACTTGCTTCATAAACACAATCCTTTATATACGATGATTGGAGAGGGCAAGATAGAAATTATTACCTCCATGTTACCTCGGGCATATGAACGTCTTCCTAAAGTGATGCAAGTGATCCAGTCTATTTTTTCAAGGACGAGTAATATTGGACATGAAAGTGTAGATGATCCAATGTTAAAAATTCCGTTCGAGGTTACAGCGGATCAATGGGCCTTAGGTGATTGCTTCGATACACGAATTGCAGGCTGGGGCATGTTATTCAGTGGAATTTTCATCATAGCGATTATTGCTGTGATTTTTGTGGTATTGCATAACTTAAGGTCAAAAGATGTAATATGGAAGAATGAATATTTTATAATTTTCACATTAATTATAGTTACGACACTGATTCAGTCTATTTTTGTACCAGGCTTAGCATGGGCACGTTACTATGCGCATCTGTTTGTGATACCACTTTTAGCGCTGTGTACTTTATGGAACAAATGCCAAAAAACGATAGGACAACTCGTGGGTGTTGTGATAGTTCTTTTGTTGACATTAAATAATGTTAATTATATTGATTATGCGTTGCAACGAGTAAACATTTCACAAGATAGCCGAGCGGAATTACTTTATTTATCGGACATATCTAAGAATCAACAGTTGCAGATATCCTTGCCGGGTGGGGAATATATGCAGGGCTTCTTATTTAATTTGATGGATAATGATATTGACTATTTATATGTGGATGATTTACAGGATGGAACAATTGCATTCAATTGGAGAATATCCTATAAATTGGATGGATAAATGGAAAGAAAGACAGGAAAAATGAAGAACATAATTCGTCTTATGCGACCAAAGCATTATTTGAAGAATGCGTTAATATTTGTGTCGCTATTCTTTGCTGGACAGATTTTTAATCCGATTTTATTAGGACAAGTCTGCTTAGGTGCGTTTGCCTTCTGCTTAATATCGTCAGTGGTATACATATTTAATGATATCCGTGATGTAGAAGAGGATCGCAAGCATGAGGTGAAAAGGCTTCGCCCGATTGCTGCGGGTGAAGTGAAGATTTCAACAGCATATGCGCTTGCGACAGTATTGTTGATTGCAGCATGCGGAATCAATATCGCACTAATGCACTGTGGTACAGGTGTTCAGCAATTGAGCATCGTTTTATTGTTAGCGTATTTCTGTACAAATTTGAGTTATAGTCTGGGCTTGAAGAATGTACCATTTGTAGATGTTTGTTTGCTGGTAGCTGGTTTCCTTTTGCGTGTAGTATATGGCGCAACACTGATCAACGCTAGCGTTTCATCTTGGGTGTACTTAACAGTTTTATCACTTTCCTTTTATTTGGGTTTGGGAAAACGCAGAAATGAGCTGAAAAAAGTCGAAAATGGGAAGAGCAGAAAGGTGCTTAAATATTATACGGCAGAATTTTTAGATCGTTTCATGTATGTATGCCTGACGCTTTCGATTGTCTTTTACGCTTTGTGGAGTACAGATGGTCAAATTATAACAAAATATGGAACGGAAAAATTGATATGGACAGTGCCTCTTGTAATTGTATTACTGATGAAGTACAGTGCGGATGTTGAGTCGGATTCCTATGGTGATCCAGTCGATGTAATAACAAAAGATTATGTTTTACTAGGGCTAAGCGTGTTATTCTGCATTATGCTATGTTTGATTGTATATCACCCTGCGTTTTTATGAGGCAATGGTGTATGAATGTATATGATTTTGACAAGACGATTTATGCGGGAGATAGTACAATCGATTTTTGGAAGTTTTGCATGATAAGATATCCAAGGTGTAGACGTTATATATTACATGCTGTTTTATACTATCTAAAATTCCATTTAAAGCTTTGCAGTAGAGAAAAGTTCAAGAGAGAATTCTATCAATTTGTTAGAGAAATACCCGATGTCACGGCAAGTGTAAAAGAATTTTGGAACGGTCATATCACACATATATGCCAATGGTATCGAGATGTGAGCAAGGATACAGATTTGATAATATCTGCATCTCCGGACTTTCTGATTCTTCCTATCTGTAAGCGTCTCAATGTGCGAGGAATTGCTTCGGAGGTGAATTCTCTAACTGGGGAATTGCTTGGACCCAACTGCCGAGGAGAAGAAAAAGTGAAACGGTTTAATGAGGTTTATCCTAATGAGACGATAGATGATTTTTACTCAGATTCTTTGTCGGATCTTCCACTGGTACGCATAGCTCAGCAAGCGTATTTGGTCAAGAAACAGAAAATCTGTCCATGGCCGTATGAAAGTGACTAGGAGAATAAAATGGATATATGGGATCGCATAATGCAACTACCTGTTTTGCGAATATTTGAACCTTTGTATGCTCGTAATAAAGAAATTTTGTTATATCTATTCTTTGGTGGGATTACTGTCGTTTTAAGTGTTTCAATATATGCAATACAGACGCAGTGCATGAAGATAAATGCGCTAGTTGCAAATGCAATTGCTTGGATTATATGTGTAATTTTTCAGTTTTTCACAAATAAGATTTGGGTATTTCAAAACGCGGCATCTTCAGATAAGACTTGCTTTCGGCAGATGATCGAATTTACCGGAGGTCGTGTGATAACCTTGATTTTAGAAGAAATCATTTTAGCTGTATTTATTACATGGCTTTCATGGAATAGTTTAACAGTCAAGCTGGTAGCTCAAATAATCGTGATAGTATTGAATTATATCATCAGTAAATTGGTTGTATTTCGTGATTAGCATATTGAAAAGGAGAAGAGAATGGAGTATGCTTTTAGAGCAGAGCAGAGCAGAGCAGAGCAGAGCAGAGCAGAGCAGAGCAGAGCAGAGCAGAGC
>OATT01000749.1_pt1 | contig 25599 bp, 16 predicted proteins | sample 1476071 | NCBI WGS metagenome assembly OATT01 (sample SAMEA2579989, study PRJEB22360) | human gut metagenome | biome: human gut; feature: human-associated habitat; material: faeces | place: Denmark | collected 2008/2010 | reverse complement strand
ATGATTTTAATTTGAGTTTGAATTTGTTCATCAATTTTAGATAAAAAAGAAGCAATTTTATTCTGCTCAGATACAGAGGGGATTTTTATTTCTAACGCTTTTAAATCTTTAGAAGTAATCCCTTTAATTGAAGTTCCTTGTGATTGTGTATTATTTAATTTTATTTGTAGAAGATGTGCCAAATATAGATGATTACCATTAAACTTTGTAATATTGAAAAAGTCTTGGCTAGTACATAATGCTTCTGAAGAAACAGCAACCTTTCCAACACCAACTCTTGAAACGATATGAATAGAATTTGGAGGACACAGTTTTGTAGCAGAATTATTTATAGCATCACTTGTAATAAATCTAGTTATATTTATGTTTTGAATATTATTTTCTTCAATGTCAGATGATGATATCCAAGGAATATTCCCATTCCAAAAATCTATATTTTTTGTAGACGGAGTACCACCGCCACACGAATCAACTAGGCTTCCTAATTTATTTGTAATGTATATTTCACTAAATCCCATAAATCTCAAATTAGGAACATTAGTTACATTAAATTTGATAGTATTTATAATTTGCTTGGCCGAAAGGAGGAATAAAAATGGTCAAGAAAAAAACAGTTAAGGAAATAACAAAAATGTGGAAGGAGGAAAAGAAAAAGTATGTAAAAAAATCAACATATGCTACATATCAATTATTGATTCAAAATCATATTGATCCATATTTTGGAGATTTATATGAAGTGGATGAGGCGCTAGTCCAAGCATTTGCTTTGACTAAGCTAGAATTAGGATTAAGTGAGAAGACAGTAAAGGATATTATTATTATGTTGAAAATGATTTTAAAATATGGTGTGAAAAATGATTATTTAGAGTTTAAGCAAATTGATGTGAAATATCCTTCAATGATACAAAATAAAAGTCTTGAAATACTTTCTAAGAGTGAACAAAAGAAGTTGATGAATTATCTAAGGGAAAATTTTACTTTTAAGAATTTAGGTATTTTTATTTGTTTAAGTACAGGTATGAGAATAGGAGAAATCTGTGGTTTGAAATGGGAAGATATAGATGTTCAAGATGGAGTGATTTATGTACGTCACACATTACAAAGAATTTACATAATTGAGGATAAGGTAAAACGAACAGAGTTATTGTTAGATACTCCAAAAACAACTAATTCAGCAAGAGATATTCCAATGTCAAGTGAATTATTAAGAACATTAAAACCAATAAAAAAAGTAGTTAAAGAAAGTTATTTTGTGATATCAAATGACGAAAATCCTATAGAGCCTAGAACATATAGAAATTACTTCAAAAAAATATGTAAAAATTTAGAACTTCCTGATTTAAAGTTTCATGGATTACGCCATAGTTTTGCGACTAGATGTATTGAATCAAATAGTGATTACAAAACTGTATCAGTAATTTTAGGTCATTCAAATATTAGTACAACATTAAACTTGTATGTGCATCCAAATAAAGAACAGAAAAAGAAATGTATTGATAAGATGCTTAAATCATTGTAATCGCATGAAATGTTATTTTAGATAATGGTACGTTTTAGATTGAAAAGTGATACGATTCTGATACACTAGCCAAAAAAGTAGAAAATATTTTATATTTACCTAAAAATAGGTTAATTATAAATATTTTGTGATAAATTTGAATAGTTGATTTACTTCATTTAAGTAATCATTAAAATATTATTGCAACCAATATGAAGAAAAATTCAATAAAGATAATACTGATATAGTATGTTGAATGGTAATTTATAAAAAATTTAAGATTGATACTATTTTTGTTGGTTTATTGATTCTATTTTGATACCATATATCCATAAAGAAAAAAACATCATATAAAATACTAGTGAAATAAAGGAATGATTTTATAAAATACTAACTTGAATAGATTAGTGAAAATAAAAACATTCATCGAGTTCGAATAGTAAATAATGAGCTGAGAAATCGCTTAGCTATGAAGGGTGCCATTCAGTTTGGCACTTTTTATTTTTGTTTCGTATTTTTTCAAATTAGATGATAGAAATAGTATCAAATATTTATATATGTATTTGTCAAAAAGGAATTTAACTTTTCACTTTAGATTTTCAAAAAAATTAGATGAATCTTGCAAATTTATGTAAATTATGATCTAATATTGATATGGAGGATGTATTCATGGAGAATTTTAGAAGACAAATTTTAGAGGATATTTCATTGATAAGAGAAGAGAATAGTTTTATGAAGAATATAGACAAGGATGAGTGGGTTTTCAATTATTGGATTTTAGACAATATCTACAATGTTGAACACGAATTAATAGAAACGCAAATAGTGGAGTATAGTGATATGGGAATAGATTCATTTGAATTTTTTGAGGAAACTAAAGATTTATTTATTATTCAAAATAAGTTTTATACAGAAAATTCTAATTTAACTGAAGAATATATCAAGAATGATTTTTTATTAAGAGCGATTAATGCTCTTAAGAATAATACATATACTCGTTCAAAAGAATTACAAAATATCTTTAACAAATATAAAAATCATTCTGATTTTACAGTTCATTTGGAATTGTATGTAACAAATGATAATGTTAATGTTAATGTTGTTGAACGTATAAAAGAATTTAATCTAAGAGACTCTCGTTATATTGCTAATATTTATTATTTAAGTGATATAAAGGAAAAATATTATGGAGAGCTTATTCAAAAAGTTAATTATTTAACTGTAACTGTAAATACAGTTGTAAAAGGAACTATTTTAAATATAAATAATAGTAATTATCAACTAAAAAATGTAATAGATGCAAGATATGTTTTTACACCAATTACAACAATCTATAAAATTTATAGAGAAGCTATTGAAAAACAGTATCCTATTTTTGATATGAATATTAGAGAATATTTGGGTAATACAGGAGTTAATAAAAATATTATAAAGACATTACTTGATGAAAAGGATAGGATAAACTTTTTTTATTATAATAATGGTATAACACTTATTTGTAATAATATGAGTACTATAAGAACTGTTAACTCAAAATTTAATAGAAATGCAGAATTTAATATTGTTAATCCTCAAATTGTTAATGGTTGTCAAACTGTTAATTCTATTTATGAAGTTTTAAAAAATGTTGATCCAAATAGATTAGAAGAAGAATATAAAGATGTATTTGTTATGTTAAAAGTATTACAAATTGATAATACTAATGAAAGTGAAGAAAAACTTTATAAAGATATTGTTAAGTTTAATAATTCACAAAATTCAATTGATGAAAAAACATTTGTTTCAAATAACAGTCTATTTATTAGATTTCAACGCGAATTGGAAAAAAGGGGATTTTTACTTTTGATAAAACAAAGTGATAAAAATTCATATAAAAATAAATATCAGACAATATCACAATTGAAAGAAAGAAGTTATAAATATCTTTTGAAATTTGACATAAATTTTGAAAAAGTAAGTGACTTTTTTATTCCACTAGAAAAACTATTACAGATAGGATTGGCTTTTCAAATAGGTGGATTTGATGCTTTTACTAAAAAAAGTAGTCTCTTAAAAATAAATTCAAATGCATACAATGTTGCCACTGACTTTTTAAAGAATGATTATGTGACAATTGATGTGTTAATTCAGTTGTGGTTGTTATATGTTAAAGCTGAATCAAAAAAGAAACAGAGTGATGATGGAAGAACTCCAATATCATATTATTTAATTGATTGTTTTTCAAAATATAATTGTAAAAATAGAAATATTTCTTTAATCTCAGTGGAACTTGATAGTTTAGAAAAAGTTAATAAAGTTCTTGCACTTTATTCAGCTGTAACAAAGGCGTATTCGATTGAATATTATAATCAAAATAACATTGATTATAATTTAATGATCAAACGTCCTATTGACTATGCCATAATGGAAAAAAATATTAATATCTATAAATACGTTCTTTGATTAAAAATATCTTTTAGTAATGAACTAAAAGAAAAAAGGACCAATGTTGGTCCAAGGATTAAATGTGTATTTTATTCATACATCTTTTTTTATATTCATTTTTTGAATGAACATAGAGATTCATTGTTGTTGAAGGAGAAGAATGTCCTAAGATTTCACTTAAACAGTTATAATCAAATCCTAATTCAATACAATAACTAGCAAAATAGTGTCTTAAAGAATGAACAGTGACTTCAGTAATTTGAAGTTTTTTTATTATTCTGTTAAATTTATATCTAACAGTTCTTGGCTCAATGTATTTATTTGACTGGGTCAAAAAATAATTTTGATTATCATTTGTTTTTATATATGGAATAAGTGATTCAGGTATTGGAATAATTCTTGTTGATTTTACTGTCTTTGTTGATGAAATAATTATCTTAGTTGTTTTATTTTCTATATCTTGTATTCTTTGAAGTGTTTTATGAACATATATTTCCTTTCTCTTAAGATCTATATCTTGATTTTTTAAAGCACATAGTTCCCCAATTCTTATTCCTGTACAAAGAGTTAATAATATTCCTATAGAAAATGGTTCTTCATCTTCTTTTAAATATTGAGTTAATATCATATATTCATCCTTATTAAGCATTTGTAATTGTTTTCTTTGAATTGGAAATTTAAACTCTAAACTTATAGGTTGTATATATTTGTTTTCAACTGAGTACTTAATAACCAACTTAATAACATTAACTAATTCTTTGACTGTTTTAATAGATAATCCACCTGTTTTATTCAATCGACCAGATTCGAGTTTATCATTTATAAATTTTTGAATAAGAGAATTTGTTATCTCTATTAGATAAATATCTTTAAAATATGGCTTAATGTGATTTTGAATATGATTGAAATATGTAGCATAAGTAGATTCTTTAACTTGTGTTTTTTGCAAATCAAGCCACTCCTGAATAATATTTTCAAATGCAACTTTTTTTATTAATCTTTTTCTTAACATAAATACGTTCCTCCTAAAATTGATATTTTCATTTCAATAAAAGGATAGATTATATTTGTAAAAACTGTTAGAATAATAACAGAAAAAGAAAAAATATCTTTTAGTTCATTACTAAAAGAAAAAAGGAGTGTATGAATGAAACCAATAATTAAATGGGCTGGAGGTAAAAGACAGCTAATCAAAAGAATAATGGATTATTTTCCTGAAAATTATAATGAATACTATGAACCTTTTGTTGGAGGTGGAGCAATAGTCTTTCATTTAGAACCAAATAAAGCTTATATAAATGATTTGAATAGTGAATTAATCAATATGTATAAGCAGATTAAAATACGACCTCAAAAGTTAATTGAACAATTAAAAATACATAGTTCTCATCATTCAAAGGAATATTTTTATGCAACGAGAAAACTTGATAGAAATCATGAAATTTATAGTCAGTTATCTGATGTACAAAGAGCAGCCCGCTTTATATATTTAAATAAAACATGTTTTAATGGGTTATGTAGATTTAATAAAAATAATGAATTTAATGCCCCAATGGGAAGTTATAAAAATCCATTGATATGTGATGAAGAACATATCCAATCAATGAGTCGATATTTTCATGACAGTCATATACAGTTTTATAATAAAGATTTTGAAAAGTTCTTAAAATTACCTTCTAAAGGTGACTTTGTTTATTTAGATCCACCCTATGATCCTATATCACAAACAGCAAGTTTTACTAGTTATCAGGGCAGTGGGTTTGGAAAAGATGAACAGATGAGATTAAAAAAGGTATGTGATGAACTTCATAAAAGAGATGTGAAATTTATACAATCTAATTCGGATACAGATTTTATCAACGAATTATATAAAGATTATAAAATCATTAAAGTCAAAGCAAAACGAAGCATAAATTCTAAAGGAAACAAAAGAACACCAATTAACGAAGTTTTAATTATGAATTATTAGGAAGTGATACATGATGAAGACTGCAGAAATTTGGGAAGAAATATTTGATAAATATAAAATATTAGAACGTATAAATATTGATGGATATTTTGAAATAACTAGTAAACAAATTGGTGAATTTCATGAAGCGAGATTAATGGCAAAGTATGATTTTTCATCTTCTCGTCCAAAAATATTTAAAGAGAATAAACTAGGAATACTCCCAACAACAAGGGGAAAATATATAATAGGTAAATTTCAGTTATATGAAGAATTAAAAGATGTTAAACAAGAACCAGAAGTTGTAAAATTACCATCATATATTGAAACTATAGATCCTGATAATATATATTCAGAAGCAAATGCATTACATGTAGGTTTGATAACAGGGATGCTTGAAAAAACAGTTGGTGAGCATCTCGTTCAGTCGATATCGGGGCGTATGAGTACTGATGGTTTTGATTTTGATATAAAAGTTGCAGATGAGTTAAATGATTATGCGCATGTTAAGGTTGATAAACCTCAAATTGAAATAGACGGAGGTTATGAAAGTAAAAAATATGTTGTTTTAGTAGAAGCAAAAAATAGAAAATCCAAAGATTTTATAGTGAGACAACTTTATTATCCATACAGATATTGGTCAGATAAAGTTTCAAAACCTATTATTCCAATCTTCTTCCTCTATGATTCAGGAATTTATACAGTTTATAAATATATGTTTAAAGATAAGAATAATTATAATTCTTTAGATTTGGTAGATGCTAAAAAGTATGTTGTTGAATACGCTAATGCAAAACAGAGAATATATAAAATATTTTGTGAATCAAATATTAAAGAAGATAGTAATACAATTCCATTTCCACAGGCAGATTCTTTTACAAGAGTTATTAATATGTTAACATTATTAAATGATGAAGGTGGTAAGACAAAAAAAGAAGTGGCAGAATCTTTAGATATTGTAAGCAGGCAAGGGTATTATTATACTGATGCTGGAATATATTTAAAATTAGTAAAAGAAGATGAAAATTCAAATAAATATATATTAAGTGATTTAGGTGTAAATATTATAAAACAAGAGGTGCATATAAGGAATAGCATGCTATGTGAATGCATATTGGAACATAGAGTATTTCATATGATGTTGGAATATTATTACGAATATGGAAATTTACCATCACGCAACTTAATTAAAGAATATCTACTAATGTATTCTAGTATTAAAGCAAGAAGTCAAGACGAATCAAAAATATCAAGTACTATAAACAGAAGAGTTTCAACAGTTATATGTTGGACTCGCTGGATATTAGGGTCTCAATTATGATGTTATTAATATTTTGAAATATATAGTTGTTTTGAGAAATTATAAATTTGATAACATGATTTGCTCGTTTATTTAAAAAATATTAAATTATTAAAATGGAGAATTGTATATCAAGAAATGCTGAGACAACATTTAGATAATAATCTCTGTTTTTTTATGTTTGAATGATTTTTATGTTTTTAAGAGACACAAGGCATATATCTTAAGATATTATATTTATTTTCAATGATGAAAGATTTACGAGTGAGTTACTGTGTAACTGGTAATAATTACAGTTGACAAATAAATAAATCAAATTATAATTTAATTGTATCATAAATATGAAAATGACCATATTATGTGTGAGGTGAAATTATGAGAAATTATGATTATATAAAAAAAAGTAAAAATTTACTGACTCCAGAGATAGTTTCTTTATTGACAACTATACATGAATTTAAAGGTGAACAGACGCTTTTTATTGAAGCACATGCTGATAAACTTACAAGTCTTGTAACAATAGCTAAAATTCAAAGTACTGATGCTTCAAATAAAATAGAAGGTATATATACTTCTGATGAAAGATTAAAAAAAATCGTTCAAGATAAAACTATGCCAAAGACTCGGAACGAGGAAGAAATAGCAGGTTATAGGGATGTACTTACAACAATACATGAGAATTATGAATATATTCCTGTCAAACCTTCGTTAATTTTACAACTTCATAGAGATTTATATAAATTTAATGGTATAGCAATTGGGGGTAAATACAAATCTTCTGATAATGTTATAGCTGAAACAGATGAACAAGGACATAAAAGAGTTAGATTTGAACCAGTACCATCATGGGAAACAGCTGAATCTATTGATATGATGTGCAAAGCTTATAATCAGGCTATTAATGAGAAGTCTATAGATCCACTATTGGTGCTACCGATGGCTGTTTTAGATTTTCTATGTATACATCCTTTTGAAGATGGCAATGGAAGAATGAGTAGATTATTGACATTGTTAATGTTGTATCGAAATGGATATATCGTAGGAAAGTATATAAGTATAGAAAAATTAATAGAACAATCAAAAGAAACGTATTATGAAACATTGCATGAGAGTTCTCTTCATTGGCATGAAGAAGAAAATAGTTATATTCCATTTGTCAGATATTATTTAGGAATTATTGCAGCCGCATATAGAGATTTTTCTTCAAGGGTTCAAGTGTTAGCAATAAATGGATTATCAAAACCAGAGCGAATCGGTGAAGTTATTAAATCACATATAGGTAAAATAACAAAAGCTGAAATATTGGCTGAATGTCAAGATATTAGTGAAGTGACTGTTAAAAGAACATTGGCTAAATTGATAAAAGAAAATAAGGTTATTAAAATAAGTGGGGGAAGATATACCTCATATACTTGGAATAGGGAGAATGAATAAATATGATTACAGGTGAAATAAAAAATAAAATTGATAATTTATGGGATGTTTTTGCTTCAGGTGGATTAGTTAATCCACTTGAGGTTATTGAACAAATTACATATTTAATGTTTATACATGATTTAGATGAAGTTGATAATAAAAATATAAAAGATAATGTATTGTTAGAATTACCATTTGAAAGTATTTTTATGGGCGAAATAGAAGTTGGAGAAAGAAGAATTAATGGTAATGAATTGAAATGGTCTGTTTTCCATGATTTTCCAGCTTCTAAAATGTATACACTTATGCAAGAATGGGTCTTTCCTTTTATCAAAACATTGCATAGTGATAAGGATAGTGCCTATTCAAAGTATATGGATGATGCTATTTTTAAAATACCTACACCACTTGTTTTGTCAAGAGTAGTTGATGCTCTAGATGAAATATATGAATTAATGAATAAAGAAAAAAATGCAGATATTAGAGGTGATGTATATGAATATTTATTATCAAAAATAGCTCAATCAGGGCGTAATGGACAGTTTAGAACACCAAGACATATTATCAAAATGATCGTTGCTCTTATGGAACCAAAACCAACAGATACAATATGTGATCCAGCTTGTGGTACATCAGGATTCTTAGTATCAGCAGCTGAGTACTTAAAAGAAAAATATAAAACAGAAATACTTTTTGATAAAAATAATAGAAGCCATTATATGAATCATATGTTTCATGGTTATGATATGGATAGAACTATGCTACGTATAGGTGCTATGAATATGATGACTCATGGTATTGAAAGCCCAATTATTGAATATAGAGATAGTTTATCTGAACAGAATCTAGATAGAAATAAATATTCATTAATTTTAGCTAATCCCCCATTTAAAGGAAGTTTAGATGCTGACTCCGTGTCGCCTGATTTATTAAAAGTATGTAAAACCAAGAAAACAGAATTATTATTTTTAACTTTATTTTTAAGAATGCTTAAAATTGGAGGAAGGTGTGCTTGTATTGTCCCAGATGGAGTTTTATTTGGGTCTTCTAATGCACATAAATCTATTAGAAAAGAGTTAGTAGAAAATAATAAATTAGAAGCAATCATATCGATGCCCTCAGGTGTCTTTAAACCGTATGCAGGAGTTTCTACTGGAATATTAATTTTTACAAAAACAGAACATGGTGGAACAGATAATGTTTGGTTTTATGATATGACTGCAGATGGGTTTAGCTTAGATGATAAGCGCATTGAAGTAAACGATAATGACATTCCTGATATTATCAATCGATTTCATAATTTAAATCAAGAAATCGATAGAAAACGTACTGATAAATCATTCTTTGTATCAAAGAATGAGATAATAGATAATGATTATGATTTATCGATTAATAAATATAAAGAGATTGAGTATGAGAAGATAGAATATCCCCCTACACAGGAGATAATACAAGAAATACTTGATTTAGATAATCAGATAGCAGCTGAATTATTAGAATTAAAGAAACTGTTAGACTAAATATGATGAAAGGAGTCAAATCTGTATTTTACAAATTCGGATTTGTAGGGATGCATAATGGAAAAGATTATATCTTTAAATGATATTGCATTATTTTCAAAAGGAGAACAAATAAATAATGATAATTTGTTAAAATATGGAAAATATTATTATTTAAATGGAGGTATCAATCCATCTGGAAAGTGGAATGATTTTAATGTGGAGGGAGATACTGTTGCAATAAGTGAAGGTGGTAATTCTTGTGGTTACATAAATTTTATGACAGATCCATTTTGGTGTGGGGCACATTGCTATTATCTATATAATATTAAATGTAATCCAAAATATTTATATTATGTATTAAAAGCTAATCAGAAGAAAATAATGAAATTACGTTCTGGTGCTTGTATGCCTAATATAAAGAAAAATGATCTTGGTGATTTTAAATTTAAATATAATGATGATAAAAAAATTCAAAATGATATTATAATTCAATTTGAAAAATTAGAATCAATTATAACTAAAACAAAAACGTTGATATTACTGTTGGATAATCTTGTCAAATCTCGATTTGTCGAGATGTTTGGAACGCTTCATGATAACGAAAACAAGTTTGATATTGTTACTATTGAAGAAGTTTGTTCTTTGATAAAAGATGGTACCCATCAAACACCTCAATATACAGAAGATAAGGAAGAAGGGTATAAGTTCTTATCATCAAAAGATGTAATGTCTCAAAAAATTGATTGGAGCGAGATTAAGTATATTCCAGCAGACTTGCATGAAAAACTTTATGCAACAATTAAGCCACAAAGAAATGATATTTTGATGTCTAAAAATGGAGTAAATTATGGAGTTGCTGCTGTTAATGACACAGATGAAACTTTTGATATATATGTTAGTCTTGCATTGCTTAGACCAAAGAAAATGATAGAGCCCATATTCTTTAGATGTGTAATTAATAATCCAGAAACAAAAAGACAATTTGATTCAAGCATCAAGGGAGTTGGGGTACCTAATCTGCATCTAGGTGAAATAAAGAAAACGAGGATTTTTCTTCCACCAATGAAATTTCAGAAGGAGTTTGTATCGTTTGTAGAACAGGTCGATAAATCAAAATTTGTAGAATAGTGCTATGAATGTTTACGAGATATTCAAAATGTAGTACTATATAATTATGGTAAATATTGGTAAGGCTGGTGAAAATATGACAAATTTTGATTATTTAAAACAAGAAAGTAAATTTAGTGACTTTGTAGAAGTGGCTATAGCTGCCGAAAAAACATTACATATCGATGCAGCTACATCTATAATAAATTGTCGTAAAGCAATGGAATCTGCTATTAAATGGATGTATTCTATTGATAGTGATTTAATTGTACCATATCAAAATACTTTACATAGTTTAATGTCAACAGATGAATTTAAGGAGATTCTTGATGACGATTTGTGGCCAAGACTGCAATATATTAGACAAAATGGAAATACTGCTGTTCATACTAATAAGAAATTTTCTTTAGATATTGCTAAATTATGTATCGAAAATTTGTATTATTTTATGGATTTTATAGCATACTGCTATGCGGATCATTATGTTGAAAGAAAATTTGATAAATCTCTTTTAGAAATCAAGACAAATGATTATCAAATTAATCAAAAAATAAGTGATATTGATTTAGATACTTTAATAAAAGAAAATGAAATGTTGAAGAATCAACTCACTAAAAGAAGAGAAATACAGCAGGAGTCTTATGTGTCAAAACCTATAGATATGACTGAAGCACATACACGTAAGTTATATATTGATTCAATGCTTAGTGATATTGGATGGGTTGAAGGAAAAGATTGGATCAATGAAGTAGAAGTACATGGTATGCCTAATAAATCCGGTATTGGATATGTTGATTATGTATTGTATGATGATAGACAAATACCATTGGCTATCATTGAAGCAAAATCAACAAATAAAGGTGTTTCGAACGGAAGACAGCAAGCAAAATTATATGCAGACATACTTGAAAAGAAATTTCATAGAAGACCAGTTATTTTCTTATCTAATGGATTTGAGATTCATATTATTGATAATCAATATCCTGAAAGAAAGATAGCTTCATTTTATTCAAAAAGGGATTTAGAAAAGTTGTTTAATTTGCAAAGAATGAGAGTCAGTCTAGATTATGTTATAGTCAATAAAGATATTGCAGATAGATATTATCAGGAAGCAGCTATCAAGGCAGTGTGCGAGAGTTTTGATAAAAATAATAGAAGGAAAGCATTATTGGTTATGGCTACAGGTGTTGGTAAAACAAGGACCATTATGGCTTTATGCGATATTTTGTTGGAGAAAGGCTGGATAAAAAATGTTTTATTTTTAGCTGATAGAAATTCATTAGTTACACAAGCTAAACGCAGTTTTTCTAGTTTTATGCCTAATTTATCTATTGTAAATCTTTGTGAGGATAAAGATAATTATAATGCTCATTGTGTTTTTTCAACATATCAAACAATGATGAATTGTATTGATTCTATTCAGTATGAAGGAAAAAAATTATATACTTGTGGGCATTTTGATTTGGTGATTTGTGATGAGGCACATAGATCAATATATAATAAATATAAAGATATTTTTACATATTTTGATGCCTTGCTTGTTGGATTAACAGCAACTCCTAAAGATGAAGTTCATAAGAATACATATGAAATATTTGATTTGGAAAATAAGGTGCCTACATACGGCTATGATCTCGCTCAAGCTGTTAAAGATGAGTATTTAGCAGATTATTTATCAATAGAAATAAAATTAGGTTTTGTTGAAAATGGAATTATTTATGATGAATTATCTGAAGAAGATAAAGAGGAATATGAACAGACTTTCATAGATGAAGATGGTATTATTCCTAAAAGAATTGAGTCTTCTGCTATAAATGAGACTATATTTAATGAAGATACTATAAAAAAAGTTCTTAATGTACTTATGAAAGATGGAATATATATTGATTATGGTCAAAAAATAGGGAAGACAATTGTTTTTGCTAAAAACCATAAACATGCTGAGAAAATATTAGATATCTTTAATAAAGAATATCCATATTTAAAGGATTATGCTAAGATTATTGACAATAAGATTAACTATGTTCAATCTGCTATAGATGACTTTTCAGATCCTTGTAAATTACCTCAAATAGCAATATCTGTTGATATGTTAGATACAGGAATCGATATCCCTGAAATTGTCAATCTTGTTATCTTTAAAAAAGTGTTAAGTAAGTCAAAATTTTGGCAAATGATTGGTAGGGGAACGCGTCTTTGTCCACAACTATTAAATGGAAAAGACAAAGATATTTTTTATGCTTTTGATTTTTGTGGGAATTTTGATTTTTTTAGAATGAGTAAAGGAAGTAAAAGTTCAAATTCAATAACATTACAAAGTGCTATTTTTAATCTTGAATTTCAAATGGCTTATAAATTACAAGACTTCAACTATCAAACAGAATATTTGATAGGTTTTCGCAGAGATTTAGTAGAAGAAATGCAAACTAACGTTCAAAAATTGAAAAGAGATAACTTTGCAGTTAGACAACATTTAAGATATGTTGAATTATATTCTCATTTTGAGAATTATGATATTTTATCATTTGAAGATACTCATATTGTGAAAAATGAATTATCACCACTTATCTTGCCTAATAATGATGATGTAAGTGCTGTCCGTTTTGATGCTTTGATGTATGGCATAGAATTAGCTTATTTAGATAAAAAAGAATATTTAGGAGCGAGACAGGATCTTATTAAAAAGATAAATGGATTAGCTAGACTGTCTACTATTTCAGAAATACGTGAAAAAAAACAATTTATAAACACTATTTTAAACACTGATTATTTACTTAATGCAGGAATTTATGAATTTGAGAAGATAAGAATAGAGTTTCGTGATTTGATGAAATATTTGCCAACTGACATAACTTATTATGATACAAACTTAGATGACAATATCTTATCTACGGATTGGTATGAATCACAATTAGAGAATGATGATCTAAAAAATTATAAAATGAAAGTTGAATTTTACATACAGAAGCATCAAGATAATGAAATTATAAATAAATTAAAAACAAATCAGCCTTTGAGTAAACAAGATATGCAATTATTAGAGGATATTTTATGGAAACAGTTAGGCTCAAAAGATGATTATTATAATGAATTTGGAGATACATCAATAGGTGAGTTTATAAGAAGTGTTGTTGGTTTAGATATGAATGCAACAAAAAAAGCTTTTTCTGATTTTTTAAATGATTCACATCTTAATAGTGAACAAATATATTTTGTGAATCAAATAATTGAGTATATTGTTCATAATGGTGTTATGATGGATTGGAAAGTCTTAAAGGAATCACCATTTACTGATAGAGGCAGTGTTGGAGAACTTTTTCCAGATTCTTCTTTATTATATGATATCAAAAAAGTAATAACTAAAATCAATAATAATGCAATTTTTATTTCCGATTAAGTTTAAATATTGATATATGTTTATATTCTTGCTATTTAGATGCCATAAAAGAAAATATTAATTGGAATAGCAAATATACTATTAGTAATGTTATATTATAAGGTAAGCAAAGTAAAGTTATTTTTGGAGAAATTGTTTGTTCTGAATTGAATAGATTATTCTAATAATTTGGACTGGTAATAATTTTAAAAAAGGTATAGTTTTTCAAATATATTTACGCTCATTATAGAATTTATTTGTTAACAATTAGGATATTTAATTTCAATTATTTAGGAAATTAATGTATGAAATAAGAAAATTTAGTAAGAGATTATAACAAATGATTTTATAAGATTACAGTAATGGAAATCGGTTATATTTATTTGATATTCTAACTTAGCCGGTAAATATGTTATATGTTTAATATGAGATATTTGTATAAAGACCCAAATTTATAAAATATCTAAAGATGATGTTGGTTTAAATGAAGTATAAAGAAATCATTGACAAAAATATTAGTAATAAGATTGGTACCACAGATATATTAATAGAAAATATAAAAAAGATATAACTGCTAACAAATTTTGAAAGAAATTTGGCTATGGTAATTATAATAAATTTATTTTGTAATAAATATTGCTTAACTATATATCAGGAGGTAAATAAAATATGATTAGACAATATGATATGAAATTTGGGGATGCGTTTTTACTTGACGATGATTCTAATAATCCTTATTTAGTGGATTTTGGATCAACTAAAGGAATTAGTTTAAAAAGTAGAGATATAGTTTATCGATATGATAAAGTTATTGCTGATCTAGAATCATTTGGTGATAATAAAGTTAACTTTCTATTAACACATTTTCATGAGGATCATTATATTGGATTACTATATATGATGAAAAAAAGACATATAGAATATAATTTTAAAAAAATTATTGTTCCAGATATTAGGAATAAATTTATAATGACTAGAATATTATATTCTATTTTCTATGAAACAATGTTAAAGTTGATTTTTCTTGGAAGAAAAAGATCTAAAGTGTTTACAAACTTGTATGAAGTTTCAAGATATTTTCTCGCAGACATCTCAAAACTAAAATTTGTTTCTAGAGGAGATGTAGTAGATAATAATCAAATTTTATGGCCTATTACTTGTTATGAAAGAGACTTATCATCAATAACAAATGAATATGGAAAAATTATACATGAATTAAATTTGACTGTAGTTAATAAGAAGTATACAAAAAAAATAAATAATGAAATCACAAAATGTGTGGATGTGTGGTATGAAATGTTTATATCTAAAGAAAATTTTGTAGATAGTGAACAATTTATAGCTTTTTCACATTTAGATTGTTTAATTGAAGAATTAGTGTCCATAGCAAGGGGCAAAGATTTAAACTATGATGTGTTAAAAGAAATAAGTGATTATTTAAGAAAAGATGTTCATAAATATAATATAGTATTTCATAATATGGAAAATAATAAATATAATTATTTATTTACAGGTGATATTTCATCAACTAATATGAAAAAAATATTTAATAATGTTGGAATTCTTCCTAGTATAAGCTTACATAATAAATACTATTATATAAAAATCCCTCATCATGGAACAAAGACACACTTTTTTGATTTTACTAGTAAGCTAAATGATAGTGCTGTATTGTTAATAAGTAGTGGAAAATCAAAATATAAACCAATCTATGAATGCTATTATAGTATGTATCAAACATATGGACATATATGTAGCAATTGCAATCATTGTGAAACTTTTAAAATACATAATAGCTGTCTGTGTGTAAAAAATAAAATAGTGTTTCCAAAAGAATCACTAGATATTTGAAATATGTTATAAGTATTTATGCTATAACTTATAATTATTTAATTAGAGTAAGTAAGTCAACTCCTAAGAAAAATAAGAAAATTATAAGTTATTTTAAATGATATAATAATTTTTGTTTTAAACTAAAATATGAGAAAAACAGAAGTAAGATTATTTTTAAATATGGGTAATAGTAGAAATATATGAATGATCTGTCTCTTTAAATAAAGAGATTTGCTGGTGTGATAGTGGAATGATTAAACTTCGTATTATTAATGTTTTAAACGTTAAAATTTACAATTCTGATTTTTATTATCAATTAAGAAGAATATATATAAATGTTTTAGCACCGATGAAGTTCTTTAGTAGTTATAATGAAAAGAGGACAGAACAATGATTATTATGTTATTTGGTGTCACAAATGTTGTAAAAACAGCGTGTGGTATTAAATTAGCCACGGAATTGAATTACGATTTTTTGATTTAGATGACGAGGTTAGAAAGTATTAACATACAACTTTAGAAGCAATGAATAATGATTACAATGATGAAGTCAGACATAAAATGAAAGGTCAGGTCCTTAAACAACTGGTAGGACGTTATCCTCAAAATTCAGTTATTGCTGTTACACCCCTTTACCATGCAGAAAATTTTAATGAACTTATTAAACAAGAAATTATTCTTGCAATTGAATTACAGGATACACCTGAGCATATTTTTGATAGATTAGTTTTTTCAGATGAAAATGATATTGTATATAAAGATGATGAATATAAAAATGAACATAAAGAATATTATCTTTACGATATTAATGAAGATATTATCTTTTATTTTGATGTATTTAAGAATGTTGAGTTAAAGTATTTTATGAATAATGATTCACCAAAAGAAGTGGCTAAGGGATTGGTAAAATTAATTAAGAAATATCTTTAATATAAAAAGTAATATTATTTTAAAAGACAGGTGTTGATAGGAGTAAATGATGTGATGAAATTTGAAGATAGAGTATTAAAATATGAATTTCAACTCAATGATACAGATGATGAAATTATAGACTACATAAGGAAGAATAGACATCAAATCAATAAATTATCCATTCAAAAGATAGCAAGTGATCTTTATACAGTTCCTAATTCAGTTATGCGTCTCACTAAGAAATTAGGATATACAGGATTTTCTCAACTTAAGGTTTTAATTCAGCAAGAAGAAAATGATGAGAATCAAATTGCAAAATCTCAAATTCCAAAGAATGTGATTAAGACAATTGAATTAATTGATTATGATAAACTCTATGATGCTGCTAAGAAAATGAAAATGTGCAAAACTATTCATTTCTTAGGAGTAGGGGATTCTTTGTCTTATTGTGAAATGATGGTAAGACATGTGAGGTGTCTGGATAAACGTGCTGAATATTATCAGAGTTATCATGATATTGATTTTCAATCAAGACATTGTGATAAAAATGACTTGTTGTTTATTATTAGTGCGAGTGGTGAGAATCAAAGATTAATTGAAGTTGCTAAGGATGCTAAAGAGAGAGGAATTATAACAATTGGAGTGACTCATTTTAGTAAAAATGGATTGAGTCAGGTTGTAGATATCCCATTATATTTCTATGGTGAACCAAGAAAAGTAAATGGTTATAACGTAAATGATAGAACAGGTTTGATGATTCTATTAAGAGAGTTAAGTGAAGTTTTTTGGAGAACTTACTGTGTATAAATACACAGTATTTTTTCTTTTTTGATAAATATGGTGGAAATATAAGGAAATTTCGGTGTATAAATTTGAATGTGATATGATAGTCATTGTAAAGAAGACATGTCGAAAAATAGCGAAGAGGAGAGAGAAGATGAAATTATCTGCATTAACAAGTGAATCATTGATTACATTAAATAGTAATTTACAAACAAAAGAAGATGTTATTAAGACTTTAATTTCAATGTTATATAAGGAAGGAAAAATTACAAACGAAGAAGAATTTCTAACTGCTGTTATGGAACGAGAAGCAGTCACACCAACTGGTATTGATTCTGGTTTAGCAATTCCTCATGGGAAGTCGCCTGCTGTTAAAGAAGCATCGTTTGCTGTGATGACATTAAACAAACCAATCTTAAATTGGGAAAGTGTTGTGGAAACAAATAAGGTACAATATATATTCTTATTAGCAATTCCACAAAATGATGAGGGGTCAACTCAGATGCAATTGTTAGCTGAAATGATGACAAAGATGTCTAATGAAACTTATACAAAAAAGTTATTTGTTTCATCAACAGTTTCTGAGTTTTATCAAAATTTGGATAAGGATACAAATCTTCAAGACATTAAAACGTTCGATAAATCTATAGTTGCTGTGACAGCATGTGCTGCTGGAATTGCTCACACTTATATGGCTGCTGAAGCATTGGTAAAAGCTGGACAGGAAATGGGTGTCAATGTATATGTCGAAAAACAAGGGGCTAATGGTATTGAAGACAGACATACGAATGAAAAACTAAAAAATGCAACTGCTGCTATCTTTGCTGTTGATGTTGCAGTTAAGGAAGAAGAAAGATTCTCACATTTGCCAATTGTCAGAACAAAGGTTTCTGCTCCATTAAAGCAAGCTCATGAAATTATTCAAGACGCATTGGATAAAGCAGAGAAAACAAAGAGAGGTGAATTCGTGGAACATGATGATAAGGAAGAAAAAGGTTTTGTTGAAACTGTTAAAGAATCAGTTATGACTGGTATTAGTCATGTTATTCCATTGATTGTTGCTGGTGGTATGATTGCAGCAATCTGTGTTATTGGTGCAAGATTGTTTGGATTTACAGATTTATTAACAACTGAAGGAACATGGCTGTTCCAGATTAAAGCAATGGGGAATGGTCTTTTAGGGACATTGATGGTACCAGTATTAGCAGCTTACATGGCATATAGTATAGGTGATAAACCAGCTTTGGCAGCTGGATTTGCTGCTGGGTTGTGTGCAAATATGGTTAATGGTGGCTTCCTTGTTGGAATGTTAGGAGGAATCTTAGCAGGGTATACAATCAGATATTTAAAGAAATATATTCCTGCAAAAGGAACATTTGCTGGATTTGTTAGTTTTGTTGTTTATCCAGTATTCTCGTGTTTAATTGTTGGAGTTATCTTACTTCTCATTGTTGGAAAACCAGTTGCATTTATCAATGAAACTCTTGTTAATGTTCTTGGTGGTTTATCAGGTTCAAATGCTGCATTGTTAGGAGTTGTTTTAGGAATTATGGTTTCATTTGATTTAGGTGGACCAGTGAATAAAGCAGCTTATGCATTCTGTGTTGCAGCTATGGCAGAAGGTGTACTCATGCCATATTGTGCGTTTGCATCTATAAAAATGGTCTCAGCATTTGCAGTGACATTTGCAACAAAATTTAAAAAAGATTTATTTACACCTGAAGAAAGAGAAGTTGGGAATTCAACTTGGTTATTAGGATTAGCAGGTATTACTGAAGGGGCTATTCCATTTATGATGGCTGATCCTATTCGTGTTATTTTCTCATTATGCACTGGTTCAGCAGTTTGTGGCGCAATTGTTGCTATGTTTAATATCGGATTAGATGTTCCTGGAGCTGGAATTTTCTCAATCTTTGTATTAACAGCTGATAATATGCCTGTAGCTATGTTTGTATGGTTCTTTGCTACTGTTTTAGGAGCAATAATCTCAGCAGCATTATTGATCATTACAAGAAAACAAAAACTAAAGAAAGTCTAGAGGAAGTGAAAGAAAATGGCAAAACAAGTACATATCGTTCCTCATATGCACTGGGATCGTGAATGGTATTTCTCAGCAGAAGAATCAAAACTATTATTAATCAATAATATGGAAGAAATCTTTGAAAGATTAGAAAATGATCCTGATTACCCTACATATACAATGGATGGTCAAACTTCTATATTAGAAGATTATTTAGCGATGATGCCACAAAACAAAGAAAGATTAAAGAAGTTAGTTCAAGATGGCCGATTAGTTATCGGCCCTTGGTATACGCAAACAGATGAAATGGTTGTTGGTGGAGAATCCATTGTTCGTAATTTGTTATATGGGCATAAAGATTGTCAAGAATTTGGTGAATGTATGAATATAGGATACTTACCTGACTCTTTTGGACAATCAGCACAAATTCCAATGATTCTTAATGGTTTCAATATCTATCGAAGTATGTTTTGGCGTGGTACAAGTGAAAGAATGGGAACAAATAAAACAGAATTTTATTGGAAAAGTGATGATGGAAGTCAAGTTTTAACACAATTATTACCTCTTGGTTATGCAATTGGAAAATATTTACCAACGGACTTTAATGAATTGAAAATACGTTGTGATAAATATATGCCCGTTTTAGATCGAGGGGCATCTACTGATCATATACTGATACCTAATGGTCATGACCAAATGCCATTACAAAAGAATATTAAAGATGTGATAGAACAACTTCATAACATATATCCTGATAAACACTTCTTTTTAAGTAGTTATGATCAGCTTTTTCAAGAATTAGAAAAGAAAAACGATTATGCTACGATTTATGGTGAATTATTGGATGGAAAATATATGCGTGTTCATCGTTCTATTTTCTCATCACGTAGTGATATCAAATCAATGAATACAATGTTGGAAAACAAAATGACAAACATCTTAGAACCACTTGCCAGTATTGCTTATTCATTAGGTTTTGAATATTATCATGGAGCTATTGAATTGATATGGAAAGAAATGATGAAAAATCATGCTCATGATTCTATAGGATGCTGTTGTAGTGATAAAGTTCATTCTGAAATCATGAATCGTTTTATGATTGTGAATGAAAAAATAGATAGGCTTGTAGATTTTTATAAGAGAAAAATAACAGATGCAATTGATATGAAAATATCATTAGATAAATTGGTAGTGTTTAATTTATTGCCTTATCCAAGAACACAAGTCATTGAGGCAGAAGTCACGACAAGAATGAAAGGATTTCAGTTAATGGATGAGACTGAACAGGAAATTTCTTATATTATTGTCAATCAGGAGATTATTGATGCTGGGTTAATTGATAGACAAATTGTTCATTATGGAAATTATGATCCTTTTGTCAAATATACAATTCAATTTATTCAAGAGATTCCATCAATGGGATATAGGACTTTCTTTATAAAAGAATCTCAAAAGGAAAAAGAAATCAAAGTTCATCAATGTCAAAATCTTGAAAATGAATTTTATTATATTCAATGTCATTCCAATGGAACAATTGATATTTATGATAAACAAAATAATTATCAGTATAACAATGTTCTGTTATTGGAAGATGGTAGTGATGATGGAGATGGATATGATTATTCACCTTTAAAAGATGATTATGTTTTGACATCTCAAGATGTAAAAGCCAATATTTCTATACAAAAGCTTGGATATAAAACGACTGCTATTATTGAATACGATTTTGATTTACCACAAGATTTACAGTCAAGAAAATCACAAAAAAAAGATGGTTCTATACATGTTAGATTGAATATAGAACTGAAAGAAAAAAGTTCTTATATTGATATTCAAGCACATATTGATAATAAGATTAAAGATCATCGTTTACGTGTATTGATTCCAACTTTTCTTCAAGGAAAGATGAGTGTCAGTGATCATCAATTTGGTATGATAAAACGACCTGTTTATGATGATGCTATGAAAGTGTGGCAAAAAGAAAAATGGTCAGAGAGACCTGATTCTATTTATCCAATGTTATCTTATGTTGCTATTGAAAATAGTCATATTGCTACTATTACTAATTCTATAAGAGAATATGAAGTGACAGGTAAAGATGATAATACCTTAGCATTAACACTTTATCGTAGTGTAGGCTATCTAGGAAAAGAAGACTTAGTGAGAAGACCAGGGAGACCATCAGGGATTAAAATGGAAACACCAGATTCTCAATTATTAAAAGAAATGACTTTTCATTTTGCATTAACAACTTATCAACAAGAAGAAGATTTATCATTCATTGCTAAAGATTATCTCACACCATTTATTTCTTATCATAAAATGCCATATAATGCTATGAAATTAAACGATGTTGATTTTCAGACTCCCTATAAATATTCTTTATTTCAACAGTTAAATGATAATGTGACATTAAGCACATTAAAAAAAGCTGAAAATGAAAATGCACTCCTTATTCGTGTCTTTAATACAAAACAGGAGGTTCAATCGTTACAAATGAATATTTCATTAGATCAAACTGTTAATTTAAATGAAGAACATATACTATTTGATAATGACATTAAACATAATCAAATGAAATCTTTCTTAATTAAAAAATCATGAAAATTGTTATAGCATGTGATTCATTTAAAGAAAGTATGAGTGCAAGAGAAGCTTGTCATGCAATAGAAAAAGGAATCAAGGCAGTTGACCAAACAGCAGACTGTCTTTGCATTCCTATGGCTGATGGTGGTGAGGGAACAACGGAAGTTTTAATGAATGCTATTGAAGCATTAGCGTGTTTTGTAAAAGTTCAAAATCCATTTGGTCAAGAGATTGATGCCATATATGGTATGAATAAAGAAGGTGTTGCTATTATGGAAGTTGCAACAACATGTGGCATTGATTTAATCTCTAGAGAACAAAGAAACCCAACAAAGGGATTAAGTGTTGGATTAGGTCAAATGATGAAAGATGCTATACATAGAGGTGCAAAGAAAATTATTATAGGATTAGGTGGTAGTGGAACAAACGATGGTGGTTATGGTATGTTGTGTGCTTTAGGTGCACAGTTTTATGATAAAGACAAACAACTTCTTCCTACTGAGTTTACATCTATTCAAAAGATAGAGAGAATAGATCTATCATCAGTTTATCAATTGCTAGATCGATGTGAGATTGTTGTTGCGAGTGATGTTGATAATGTTTTTACAGGTGAACAAGGAGCAACTTATGTATTTGGTAAACAAAAAGGTGCAAATCAGCAACAACTTGATTATTTGGAACAATCTTTAATTCACTTTCAAAATGTTATTTTTAGACAATATCATATTCGGCTGAATCGAATTAAGAAAACAGGGTCAGCTGGCGGAATAGGTGGTGCGCTCTATTTATTAGGAGCTGATATGATGAGTGGGATAGACTTAGTTATGCAAGTCACAGAATTTGAGAAACATATACAAAATGCTGATTATATTATGACTGGTGAGGGAAGTATTGATTCTCAAACCATTCATGGAAAAACAATCTCTGGTATAGCAAAGATAGCCTCTCAATATAATATACCAGTTATTGCATTTGGTGGAAGAGTAACAGAAGAAGCACAAAATCTTTATGATATAGGTGTTACAGCAATGTTTTCTATTACCAATGAGATTAAAACTTTAAATCAGGCGCTTTTAGATGGGCAGAAATATTTACAGATAACATCTAAAAATGTATTTCGGTTGTTAAATAAATTGTAAGTACTAATTGTTTTGTGTTTGAGGAAATATATTTCTATATGTGTGGATTCTACCTTATACAAGGATGGATGAAGCACTTTTTAAATATTTATGAAATCTAGGGCAAATTTATTTTCTAGGAAAGGAGATAATACTATAGGTATGATATCTTTACTATTCCTTTTTTAATACTTCATGAAATTTTTATAACTAATTTCATAAGGCTGTTTTTTTGTTTGAAAATACAGTATTTAAGAAAGGTGTGTTTACATTCCATATTGGCTAAATTACAAACTGTAGATGTAGTTCCTCATCTTTAGTACATCCAAAATTTACATTCCATATTGGTTAAATTACAAACCTTTGTACGATGACTTTGGTTATACATTAGACATGATTTACATTCCATATTGGTTAAATTACAAACACGGTCGTGACGATTGGATAACATTTTTTTCTGAGCAATTTACATTCCATATTGGTTAAATTACAAACTCACACCATCGATACTGTATTCAATAATATATCACAATTTACATTCCATATTGGTTAAATTACAAACTCTTATTATTTGGGTAGTTAAAAAAATACCGTTTCTATTTACATTCCATATTGGTTAAATTACAAACTCCAAACCAAAAGTAATAGGTCAAGTTTCTTCACCATTTACATTCCATATTGGTTAAATTACAAACATCGTTAAGTTGCTAAAGTATTTAGAAAGCAACTACGATTTACATTCCATATTGGTTAAATTACAAACATTTCACCAGTCGGATTATCATCTTTATCATGCAAATTTACATTCCATATTGGTTAAATTACAAACTGCGATAATAAGTGGATAAGAGACTTGCTACAGAGATTTACATTCCATATTGGTTAAATTACAAACCTTTTGACGAAATAGCACAAATCTGTAGAAATATGAATTTACATTCCATATTGGTTAAATTACAAACATCATACAATTGCGGTTGATCCAACAGTCATACCTTTATTTACATTCCATATTGGTTAAATTACAAACGAAGAGCAAGACACAACACAATTAAACTGTTCTCTAAGATTTACATTCCATATTGGTTAAATTACAAACCAAGAGTGGATATCCTACCATCAACAACATATATATTTACATTCCATATTGGTTAAATTACAAACTGGTATATCAGGATATCTATCAACAACATCATCCTTATTTACATTCCATATTGGTTAAATTACAAACTGCCTTAGAGACTGTTTCAACAACTGCCTCAAAGGAATTTACATTCCATATTGGTTAAATTACAAACTTTCTCGACTTCGTGCTAAGAATAGAGTTCATGCCAATTTACATTCCATATTGGTTAAATTACAAACCCATTGAATTACTTAAAAAATGATGGGAGACATATAAATTATAGCATCAATAATTAAAATTATCCATTTCTTTGTATTAATCAATAAATGAAATTCGATTTTAATGAAATAAAACATGTCGATAACCTATAGTTTTTACGCAATAGAGATTGACTTAATAAGAAAAAATAGTTAGAGAATAAGAAGTTAATTACAAAATTTAATTAAATGAAAAATAGATAATGTTATAAAATGGAACATTTATATAAATGTTCCATTTTCCGGTTTCGGTTAGGTTATAGAGGTATCATAAATAAAATATATTTAACATTCCAAATATGGAAGATTTATATTTTATATTTTAGCACAAATAGAAAGATAAAACATTAAAAATAATTATATATAATAACTATTTTATAAATTATATCCTTAT
>OATT01000731.1_pt1 | contig 26158 bp, 28 predicted proteins | sample 1476071 | NCBI WGS metagenome assembly OATT01 (sample SAMEA2579989, study PRJEB22360) | human gut metagenome | biome: human gut; feature: human-associated habitat; material: faeces | place: Denmark | collected 2008/2010 | reverse complement strand
AGGGAGCGACAGCACCCCCCCGCCGAGCGAGAGGCGGCCGCCGTTGCGTTGCGCATGGGCATTGGTGGCAAACCCTATGCAGACAAGCATCAGTAACAAAACTGTTTTCAACGTCTTTTTCATCGTCATTCCTCCTCCAATAAAGCGGTGTTAAATGAATCGGCCGACAGCACATCCTCGTAGTCGATGTTCAGGCTGATATTGCGCCCGCTGATTTGTTGTTCCGTCATTTCGATAGTCAGCAGCTTGTCGTTCGGAAAGGTCATCTTTTTCACGACAATCACGTTCCGGTAGCCGTGCTTGAACGTCTTGCCGTGTTCCAATACCAGGGCAGGAGTCAGCTCGATGGTCTGCGCGTTAGTTGCCTTCGAAAGTTTCTTGTCCGACAGTTTCACCCGTATCTCGTCGATGTCGAAACGGATGTTCGTTTTGTTCTCGATGGAAAAGTCGATGAAGAAGTAGTCGCCCACCGAGTAAATATTGTTCAGGCGCATCACCATTCGGTGCGCCTTGGTCGCCACGTTGCGGATTTTCGCGGGCGAGTTCCACACCCGTCTTGCAAAACGCACCATGTCGGCTGTGGACATCGAGACCGTAGGATTGTTGTAGGCATCCCGTTCCTGTAGCTGAATTTCCTTGTCTGCCACCGCCTCGCTTATCCGCGTGGTGTAGATGAGTGCATACTGCGTGCGATAGCGTTCCGTTACGATGGTGACGATGGCCAGCACTTCACCGTCCTCGTGTCCCGTCTCTTTGGGCTTTAACCGGATGATGTTCTCAATGGGTTGGTCGCCCGCCACCTTGTCTGTGGAAATATCCACGAAGCGGACCGGTTCCGAGGCTGTGATGACGGTCGTTACCTGTTCATTGACAGTCAGCCGTTCCATCTCTTCGTATGTACGCTGAGCCTGTGCGTTCCGTGTGGCAAAAAGTCCTGCCGCCAGAAGAAATGCAGTTATAATTATTTTCTTGTTCATATCGTTTCTGTTGATATTTTTTATTTCTTTATTTCCCTTATTTCGCTTTCTTTAATCCCATGACCACGTTCCAGTTCCTCCCGAATCCGTCGTCCGGCAATTTCGCAATACGTCGGTTCAATCTCGAATCCGATGTAATGCCGTCCCGTGCGGATGGCGGCAATGGCGGTCGTACCCGAACCGATGCAGTTGTCCAGCACCACATCGCCCTCGTTGGTATAGGTGCGCATCAGGTACTCTATCAAGGCTACCGGCTTCTGTGTCGGATGATAGAATGCTCCTGTCTTGTGTTCCTTGGGTATGGAAATGACAGAGGTCGGGTACTTGTCTTCGGCAACACGCACCGGAGCCAGTTTCATTTCACCGTAACAGCGGTTCGTGAAACCGTCCGTCTTGCGCCGTCCATGATTTTTCCGTTCCGGTGGACACGGCATCATCTGAGGATGATATACCGGCTGACGGTCGTAGAACACGATGATGTCCTCATGCTGGCGTAGCGGCATCCGGTTGGCATTCAGGTGACCCGTTACCCGGTCTTTCCGCCACACGAGGTTATACCGCCACATCCGGGGTTGCGAGAGCATGAGCCGCGCCGAGAAGATGCCCTGCGCAAAGAGGATAACGGGGCTTCCCGGCTTGGTGATCCTGCGGTACTGTTCCCACAACGCTTCGAGCGGTATCTGCCTGTCCCAGTGTACCGCCTTGTTGCTACGGTTCAACACGCCGTAAGGCAAATCCGCTATCACGGCATCGACACTGCCGTTCGCCATGAGCTTCATGCCCTCGATACAGTCCATATTATATATGTTGTCAATCTCTATCATGGCTTCCGTTTTTACTGTTTCTCACGTCCGTTCACCAGATAGACGAAAGTGCCGTATTTCAGCTTTACCTTATTTTTTTTGATAGCTTTGCCGATGGCATTGCTCGTTTTCTGGTAGGCATTCGTAGCGGCTTGCATTCCCCATTGCGAGAGACTGTTGCCGTAACTGCCGGTATTCATGTTCAGATTCCCCGACACCGCACCGCTTGCCACATCCTTGCTCGTTTCCCGGAACTGGCTGTTCGGTACATAAAGCCCCTCCATGCCGTCCGTGTCGTAAAGGGACAGGCTGACCTTCACCAGTTCGTCCTCGATGAGAATGCTGGTGATGTTCCCCTTCACACGCCCCGACGAGAAGCCGCTCATGGTGGCATACAGATACGACCCTCGTTTGACCACGCACTCGTTGATCTCCACGTCGTCGAGCAGACGCAACCGCACACGCGAGCCGTCCACCGCTTTGATGTCCTCGTCGATAATGGCCTTTATCAGTTTCGGTTCACGGGCATTGACCGCAAGCGTATTGAAGTAATCCGAAGCCGTCTTTACCTTGCGTACCACTTCGCTGGGCGGTTCGTTCTCTGACGGGGCTTTTACCGAACGGCTCTCTTCCTCTATTTTTCCCTTAACCTCTATGGTTGCCGTCGGGGGTTGCGCCGATGCGGTACTGTCCGTATCGGTCGCCGGTAATACCTCATTGCGTCCTCTCAACCTTGCTTCGGCAAGGGCTTTCTCCAGTTCCGCGAGAGCTTCTTGCTCGCGCGTCTTGGCATCGGCAATTTGCGCTGCCGCAGCCTTTTCCTGCTGTTGCTCATCGAGCAGGGCGATGTCGTCCACCGTGTATTGCGATTCATATTCTTCCTTGTTGTCATCGGGTTCATCTCGTTCTATGTTATCCACTGCGGAGTAATCCTGTATCTTACCCCATGATTTGGCCATGTTCTCGTACTTGCTGCCTATGCCGTCACCGCCTTTAAGCCGGGCATCCGGCAAATCGGGGTTCAAAAACTCCGTTGTCTGCAGCGTCTTGTCCGGAATCTCCGCCGTTTCGGTCTGAAACAGGTCGAAGATGAAGTACGATGCAACCAGAAGCGGGATATACAGGACAGCCGGAAGCATATACTTCGGCTCCCTGAAATTGATTTTATCAAATATCTTCATCATACATCTTTTAATTGAGTTGTACATACTTGCCTTCAATGCTGCAGTTTTTCAGCACTTCTGCGTTTTCCACTCCGAATGCGATCAGGATGCTGCCGCAACCGGGAGAATCGCCGCGTGTTCCGTCCGGGCGGTAAAACCGGATGCGGTGGCGCAGGAATTTCATGCCCGTCGCTTTCTCGAAAATGACGTCCTGAAACATTTTGGAATCGCAACGGTTGAACAACAGCGCGATGCCGTTGCCGTGTTCCGCCAACTTTCGGACAAACTGTTCGATAAGGGGACGCGAGTACGGAGGATTGAGCCATACACGCCCTTCCCATTTCAGGGACAATCCGTCCATGTCCCGGTCATACATGACCTCGGCGGTCGGCCACAACGGACGGACAGGGGCGCAAGGGTCAAGGTCGAACCTGCCTAACGCTTTCAGCACCTCCTTCGGGGTGTACCATTCGTCCGACGAGCGGACTGATTTTTCAAATCGTGTATTCATAAGCACTCCTTTATTGCGGTTCATATTTCTTGTTCTCGTTCCGATTTTCCCTTATTTCACCCCCTTGCAGCCTCTTGTGTCTTTCCCGCAGCACCGAATCCTGCATTTCCGTCGCCGTGCGTGTCGGCCGGCTGTTGCGGTATGCCATCGTAATGCGATAGATGTTCCAAGTGAACCCTCCGATAGCGAAACCGAAGACGATGACCAGAAAAAGTATCCGGTGCGCGTTGGCGAATCCCTGTACCTTGGCGGCAGCCTTGTCGATACGTGTCGCTTGGGCGAACTTTCGTCCGGCGGACACCTCCCGCTCGTAACGGTCTTTGTATTTCGGATCGTTCTTGTCCGGCATCTTTTCACCGAAGAGCATCCGCCTGAATCCCTTGATATTCATAAACTCCGTTGTTTAGTAGTTGATCTTCGTTTTCTGTTCGATGTCCTTGTTCAGCAGGGTACGCCAGTTCACGATAAGCAGCCCATGCGGATTGTTCTCTGTTCGGGGTACACGCTTGAGCTGTCCTGCCGTCACCAGTTCACGCATCAGGATATTGCTCCGTCGCTCGATGCGCTGCCGTCCGTAGTAGGTGAACTCCATCTTCTCCTTGTTGAAAGCCACGCTGTCGCAATAGATGGAGAACACCGAACTCGTACCCAAAATGTTGGAGTAGAAACCCTTTTCCTTGAGCGTGTTGTATTGTGCCAACCCCGTCTCATCGACTAAATACATCGCTTTTTCCATCGTATAGCGGATATATTTGTCATCCGGCGGTAACGTGAAAAAATAATGATGAAACATCTCCACATGGCTTTTGGCTTCCACATCAAGCGTTTCGTCCATTGTCGTGCGATTCACGAGGATAGGCACGTTGCCGTCCAGCACATACACCTTCTTCTGCGCATCCGAGACCATCGTCCGGGCTGTCCAGATGCTTGACAAGCTGATGATGACACATCCCACGAGAAAAGCGGTACAGATGATGCCCACCAGTCTGATTTTGTTTTCCAAATTCTTGATGACCATCGGTTATTCCCTTTTACCGTTCAACATCTGTACATATTCCGTGTGCAGCATGGGTATGACCGCATCCCGAAGTTCCGTCAAAAGATTCTCGAACTCCGCCGAGAATATCTCCACGTAATAGCCCTGCATCTCCACATGGACAAGCACCCACCAGATTCCTCTTTTGCGCTTACCAGCGTTCCGCTGCAGCAGGGCAAGACGCAGCTTGTACGTTAGGTACGTCACTAAGGGGGCGATGTACCGGTCGTCGTACTCGAAGGCTTCGTCCAGTTCTTCATACTGCGGGTCGATGCGGTGGTTCTCCGCCACCTCGCAAACCTCTTTTCTCGCTCGTTCCTGTGCAAAGGACATAAATTTCTCATCCTTGCACCAGCTTTTGATTTTCTCTTGCAATTTCATGTTGTTATGATTTTTATTGGGTTTATATTATCTTTTGCGGATTATCTCATGATGCCGCCCAACCCTCCGGTTGCCGTCATCTTCGCCTGCTGTGCCACGCCCTCGCCGAAGTTTCGGGTAGAGAATGCCGTGTCGCCCTCCGGTATCATCCATGCCGCCAAGTCCGGAACAAGGTTCAGGCACTTGAGAGCTACAATCGAAGCCGCCATCAGGTAGCCCGCCGAGAAGAACGAGTTCTGCAGGTAGGCGGCCATCGTCTGCTCGCTGGCGGTTATCGCCGTCAGGTTCTCGATTTGGATGCACAATACAATGTCAAAGAGCAGCAGCACGTAGAAGCCCACGAAGTAGAGCATCGCCCCGTAGAAATGCACCGTCAGATAGCGTGTCAGCCACTTCGCCCAAGCACCTTCCCATTTTGGCAGGATGCTGAACGCCCACTGTATCGGCCCGAAAATCGTCAGCATTCCCAACAGGATTTGTTGGCAGTAAATCGTAGCCCACCAACCGATTCGGAACACCACGAGGGCAATCAGCATGATAATTTTGTCTATCCCCACGATGACACCTGCCGTCAAAGACGTGAACCACAACTTCGCCGCATCCTTTTCCATGTTCGTCACTTCGTCCACACCGGTCTGCTCCATTGTCGCCTCTATCAGATTGGGATCGGATGTGCCTGTGTGGGCGACATCCGCCTGTGCCTGCAGGTTCGTGTACATCGTGTCACGCACATGGATGAGCTGCTGAACTTCCTCGAACCTGTCCGATATCTGTGAAGCTTCGGCTTCATACAGGTCATGGGTGTACGAACCTATGCAGTTAGGGATGTAGGACAGGAAATCGAGAAAACACCAGTTGTTCCGGCTCCCCGCCATACCCGTGTCCGCAGGCGGATACCACCAGCAGATGATAATCGACACGGCAAGCGGCCTAAACAGCTTCATCACGTCCAACGGCTCGTGCTTTACCATCATCTTGTAGGCGATACCTGCCGCCATGACGATGGAGAACAGTGCCGCGAGTGCCATGCACATCTGCAATATCCACCAATTATTGCAAATGGGTAAAACCATAGGAAATCAAATATAACGAAATCGGTTAAATCCAACTGATTTATAGCTAGTTATGAATGTGTGCCGATTTTTGATTAGACCGTTATATTTGCCTAAATTGAGATATTTTCGTGCGCTTTTTGTCCCGTTTTTGTCCCTTTTGGATTTATCTTTGCAAAGTATGTAAGTGACTGATAAACAATATAGTAACAAATCCAAGAAACGGATAACACAGAAAAGAAAATGGGACGGAAAAAGAAAGAAATCAAAATGAAAGAGCCTGTCCGCATACGCGAAAAGAGGCTCAATGACGGCAATGTAAGCCTGTATCTCGACATGTATTACATGGGTGCAAGGAAGAAGGAGGGCTTGAAGCTCTACCTCGTGCCGGAAGTGAACGCTGCCGCCAAGTTGCAGAACAAGAACACGCTCAAGCTCGCCGAGCAAATCAAGGCTGAGCGCATCATCGACATCCAGCGGCACGGCCTTGTGAATTGGGAGAACGTGAGAAAGGGAAGGATGACGCTTGCCGCTTGGGTGGAGAAGTACACAAAGGATGAGAACGGCCTTACCCCGGCAAGCATGAGGTCGAAGCGGAACGCACAGGCAAGGGTGGAACAATACCTATTATATATAGGGAAGCCCAACCTTGGCTTGAAAGAGGTGGACAAGGATTTCTGCAAGGGCTTCATCGCCTTTCTGAAAACCTGCACATTCAACAACGGGAAGAAGACTTTGGGCAGTACCACCTGCCGCATCTTCATGAATCGCCTTGCCGCAGCCTTGAATATGGCAGTCCGCGAGGGGCTGATTGACAGCAATCCGTTCAAACTGTTGGACGCAAAAGAGAAGCCGCAAAAGAAGAGTGCCATCCGTGAGTTCCTGACCATCGAGGAACTGCGGACGCTTATTGCCACGCCTTGCCGCTATGACATCGTGAAAAAAGCATTTCTGTTTTCATGTTTCACAGGGTTGCGGTACAGCGACATGATGGCGTTGAAGTGGAACGAGATTCACAAGGCGGCTGACGGCAAGACGCTCTACATCGAGCATGAGCAGGTAAAGACCAAGAACACGGTGACGATACCGCTTTCAAACGAAGCCTTGAAGTGGATGCCCCGAAAGTCGAAAGACAGCGAAAGGGTGTTCCACCAACTCCGCATCACCTCTACAACAGTTGAAGTGGTGTTGGGTGAATGGATGCAGGAGGCCGGAATACAGAAGCACATCACCTACCATTGCTCACGACATACGGCGGCAACCTTGTTGCTGACCCTCGGTGCAGACCTCTATACGGTGAGCAAGATTCTCGGACACCAGAGCATCAGGATGACGGAGGTCTATGCCAAGATAGTGGACAAGAAGAAAATTGAGACGATGAACCTCGTGAACAATATGTTTGTGTAACCAATTAGGAAAGGATAAATATTATGAAAGTAGAAATCAAGGAACGGCAACTGACAGCCGGAAACCGCAGCCTGTATTTGGAGTATTACGAAACGGGCTTTCGCAAGAAAGAGAACCTGCACCTTTATCTAATTCCCGACGATGCGCCCCATGCGAAGAAGCTCAATGGGGAAACCTACCGCAAGGCGCAGGAGATACGTGCGCAACGCATCCTGAATCCTCCGACCTTTGAGAAGAAGAAAAAGACGGAGGACAACAAAACCGCCAAGACGATGACATGGCTCGGTTGGTGTGACGACTATATCCAAAGTGCGATAGACAGCGGCAACTGCGAGAAGATGATTGCACACAAGGGCGTTGTCCGCAAACGGATAGCCGCCTACCTGCAACGGATAAAGCAGACGAATGTCCTGCTGAAAGATGTGGACAGGGATTTGGTGAGCGGCCTGTTCGATTATATGCGGAGTTACCGCAACCGCAAACAAATAAAGACGAATGGCGGCAGACTGGCAGCTTATTCCCTCGTGCTGTTCGAGGAAACAGTCAAGGCTATTTTTAACAAGGCGGTGCGTGACGGGCTGATTGCGTACAACCCGGTTCAAGACCTAACAAGGGAAGAACACTTCCACGCGCCGGACAAGCACCGTGAATACCTGACTGCGGATGAACTGAAACGCTTTCTTGCCGTTGAACCGCAAACCGCAATGGAGCAGACCGTGCAGATGGCTTTCGGCTTCTCGTGCATGACGGGGCTTCGGCTCGGCGATATGCAGCACTTGCGGTGGAGCGACATCAAGGACGTGAACGGCGTGCAGATGGTTTCCATTATCCAGCACAAGACCAAGCGCCCCGTCACCGTTCCGCTCAACACATTAGCTTTGTCCTTGCTCCCTCCAAGACCGGAGAACGGAGAGGAAGGCATCATCTTCCCGTTGGTGAAGAAGCCCGACAACGTGGCGAAGTACGTGCGCCGCATCAAGGAAAAGGCAGGGATAGAAAAGGATTTCACCTATCACAGCAGCCGACATTCGGCGGCAACGCTGGCGATAACGGCAGGTGCGGAACTCTATTCGGTCAGCAAGATTTTGGGGCATGGCAGCATCGCTTCCACCCAGGTTTACGCAAAGGTGAACATGGAGAAGAAAGTGGAGGCAATGAGCCTGACGGATGGGGTGTTTTGATGAATAGTCATAGAGGCTTTGTTGAAATGGCATCCCTATATTCAATGATAACAAGGGGGTCGCCAAATCATCGACCCCCTAAACCTATATTTTGAGGATAAGACTGCATACAAAATAATTTTCTGCAAAAACACAACCCGATGGTTGTTTGGTTTGGGATATTTATTGTACCTTTGCAATCAAGACAGGAAAAGGATGTATCTCAATGAACACAACGACAGATAAAACGCTTTCCGTGGCTTCGATACCGAAAGCGCAAGAGGTAGAAAAGGAACAGAATATAAAGGATTGGGCACAGTACTCTCAATGGATTGCCGCCGCCATGTCTAAACGGATGTCGGAACTTGGTTTGACGCAGAAAATGCTTGCCAAAAAGATGAACTGCACCCAGCAATACATATCCAAGGTGTTGAAAGGGAAAAAGAATATGTCGTTGGAAACCATATGTAAGATTGAAAACGCGTTGGGCATTGAGATTATCAAAGACCTGAATGAAAAATGAGTAACGAATAAAACAGGAATATGTCAATACAAAGTGAAGCGGCATTGGAAGCCGGACTTATCGCCACGCTTCGGCAAATGGATTATGAGTATGTCCAAATAGCCGAGGAAGATAATCTTCAAGCCAATTTCAAACAGCAGTTGGAGATACACAACCGTAAGCGGTTGGCAGAGCACGGGCGTACAGAATTTACGGATGAGGAGTTTGAAAAGATACTCATCTACCTTGAAGGAGGTGCGCGCTTTGAAAAGGCGAAAAAGCTCCGTGACCTCTATCCGCTTGACACGGCAGACGGCAAACGTATCTGGGTGGAATTTCTCAACCGCCAACAGTGGTGTCAGAACGAATTTCAGGTTTCCAACCAGATTACGGTGGAGGGCAGAAAGAAATGCCGTTATGATGTGACTATTCTTATAAACGGCCTGCCATTGGTACAAATTGAGTTGAAACGCCGTGGAGTGGAACTCAAGCAGGCATACAATCAGATACAGCGTTACCATAAGACTTCTTTTCATGGTTTGTTCGATTACATCCAACTATTCGTTATTTCCAATGGAGTAAACACTCGCTATTTCGCCAACAATCCGAACAGCGGCTACAAGTTTACGTTCAACTGGACGGATGCCGCCAATGTGCCGTTCAATGAATTGGATAAGTTTGCAGTTTTCTTCTTTGAAAAATGTACGCTCGGAAAAATCATCGGCAAATACATCGTGCTGCATGAGGGCGACAAGTGCCTGATGGTGCTTCGCCCGTATCAGTTCTATGCCGTAGAAAAGATATTGGATAAGGTGACGAACTCCAATGACAACGGCTATATATGGCATACCACTGGAGCCGGAAAGACCTTGACCTCGTTTAAGGCAGCACAACTTGTATCCGAACTGGACGATGTGGATAAAGTGATGTTTGTGGTTGACCGCCACGACCTTGATACGCAAACCCAATCTGAATATGAAGCCTTTGAGCCGGGTGCGGTGGATGGTACGGACAATACGGATGAACTTGTGAAGCGGCTGCACAGCAATTCCAAGATAATCATTACCACCATTCAGAAACTCAATGCCGCCGTCAGCAAAACATGGTACAGCAACAAGATAGAAGCCATACGCCACTCCCGTATCGTGATGATATTTGACGAATGTCACAGAAGCCACTTTGGGGAAAGCCACAAACGGATAATGAAGTTCTTTGACAACGCACAAGTATTTGGTTTCACGGGAACACCTATCTTTACGGAGAATGCCGTGGACGGGCATACGACTAAAGAGATATTTGGTAATTGCTTGCATCAGTATCTTATCAAGGATGCCATTGCCGATGAAAACGTGTTGGGTTTTCTCGTGGAGTATTATCACGGAAGCGAGGAAGTGGAAAAGGGCAATGCCAACCGCATGGAAGAAATCGCCAAATTCATCCTTAATAATTTCAATAAGTCAACCTTTGACGGTGAGTTTGACGCATTGTTTGCTGTGCAGTCCGTGCCAATGCTTATCCGCTATTACAAGATATTCAAGTCCTTGAATCCGAAAATCCGTATCGGAGCTGTATTCACCTACGCTGCCAACAGTAGCCAAGACGATGAGCAGACAGGAATGAATACGGGGCGATATGTCAGTGAAAGCACAGGTGAAGCGGACGAATTGCAAGCCATTATGAACGACTACAATGAAATGTTCGGCACTGCATTCACTACCGAAAACTTCCGTGCCTACTACGATGACATCAACCTGCGCATGAAAAAGAAGAAAGCGGATATGAAGCCGCTTGACCTCTGCCTTGTAGTGGGTATGTTCCTCACCGGATTTGACAGCAAGAAGCTCAACACGCTTTATGTGGATAAGAACTTGGAGTATCACGGATTGCTGCAAGCGTTCAGCCGCACGAACCGTGTGTTGAACGAGAAAAAGCGTTTCGGCAAGATTGTATGTTTCCGTGATTTGAAAAGCAATGTAGATACGGCTATCAGGCTGTTCAGCAATTCCAACAATCCAGAGGAAATAGTAAGACCTCCGTTTGAGGATGTGAAAAAGGAATATCAGCAGTTGGCAACGGATTTCTTACAGAAATATCCAGAGCCAAGCAGCATAGACCTATTACAGAGCGAAAAGGACAAGAAGGATTTTGTACTGGCTTTCCGTGACATTATCCGAAAACACGCAGAAATTCAGATATACGAGGATTACAATGATGATGCGGATGACCTCGGCATGACCGAACAGCAGTTCATGGACTTCCGAAGCAAGTACCTTGACATTCACGATACGTTTATCTTAGTTGATTCTGTTTCACCTGTAAAGTCGGGTGATGAAACACCGGGCGATGAGCGGTTAGAAGATGTGGATTTCTGCCTTGAACTTCTGCACAGCGACATTATCAATGTGGCTTACATCCTTGAATTGATTGCCGACCTTGACCCGTACAGTAATGACTATGCGGAACGGCGAAAGAATATCATTGATACCATGATTAAAGATGCCGAAATGCGTAATAAGGCAAAACTCATAGACGGCTTCATCCAAAAGAATGTGGATGAGGATAAAGAGAACTTTATGGCGCAACGGAAGAAAGCGGATGGCACAAGCGAACTGGAAGAACGCTTGAACCGCTATATCTCCACAGAACGAGAAAAGGCAGTGAACTCGTTGGCACAAGATGAAGGTCTTGCCACAGATGTGCTTGACCATTACCTGAAAGAATATGATTACCTGCAAAAAGAGCAGCCTGAAATCATACAAAAGGCTTTGAAAGAGAAGCATCTCGGATTGATTAAGACCCGTAAGGCTCTGACACGGATAATGGATAGATTGCGTAGTATAATAAGGACTTTTAATTGGGATTGAAATAAAAGATGGCAGCGATAAAAGTAATAAAATCTATCAGACTTGATTCCAAGGGTGTACGTGTAAAAGATGCAAATGGGAGTATTGTGCCATTACATAAACGACAAGGAGATATGGATGGCGCGTGTGCCGTTTATTCGTTAGCAATGGCTATGCTTTGTATGGGAGTTGTTACAAATGAAGATTTGCAGATATACAATTGTGCTGATAAACGAACCCGAAAGGGAAAGCTTCTAAGCCACTTTTTGGAAGAACAAGGGTTAGTAAGAAATGGTTATTCTTTTGTTACTATGGCAAAGGAAATAAGGGCTTCAAACTTTAATATCAACGCAATTAGAAAGAATCCTAAAGAATATGCTGATGTTATCAATGAAATAGCTGATTTTCTTGATGAAGATAATCCCGTTATAATATCAACGGAGTTTGGCAATGGTGCTCATGCTTTGCTTGCCATAGGATACGAAACAGAAGATAATGATGATAAAATAACGAAAATATTATGCTTAGACCCAAGTGAAGAAGCTCCATTATACACCTATTGGAACTGTATTATAGATGTTTCGCGAACAGGTGGAAAACTCGAATATCCATTTGTGTATATAACATCAACTCAATCTTATAAAGTAGCGTTGGGCGATATTTTGGTTTTACTGAAAACGGAGTAAATATATGGATAAGGTAAGAGAACCGGGTTTTGTATATATCCTCACGAATCCAAGTTTTCGTGAGGATTGGGTTAAGATTGGCAAAAGCGCACGTCCTGTTGATGTACGCTCAAAGGAACTCGATAATACAGCTGTACCTTTGCCGTTTGAAATATATGCTACAATCAGAACTATAAAATACAATGAGGTAGAAAAGCTTGTACATGAGTTAATAGACAGTCTTACAGATTTTCGCATTCGTCGAAATAGAGAATTTTTCAATGTCAATCCGCAAAGGGCACTGGAAATCTTTAAAAAGATAGCACTAACTATAGACGATGCGGTTATAACTGAATATACTGATAACAGACCTATTTCAAATAATAGTGGTTCGGTCGTTTATCAAGATGCACATAATAAAGACAAGGATTATACAAAATACTCCCTTAATGGAAATGGTGTTTTTGGAAAAGGTAAATTGGCTTTAGAGGTTATACGTTGTTATGTCCAAGAAAATCAAATTTGTTATCAGGATTTGATTGCCATATTGCCCAAGAAATTGATTAAAACTGTTAAAGAGGTTGATGATTGGAAACGGCAAACAAAAGACAAGAAGAAAGATACAAGGTGGTTTGAACATGATGTACTTGAGAGCTGTGATGGTGTCAAATTTCTTGTATCAACTCAACATGGCAAAAATAATATAGACAAGATATTTGAGCTTGCGAATAAATTTGGGTATGAAATTAAAGAACTAAAATAGATATGAGCGAAGAATTACAACAGAAACTCCGTGACCAACTTTGGGAAGTGGCCAATAAGTTGCGCGGTAATATGTCGGCCAGTGATTTCATGTATTTCACTTTGGGCTTCATCTTCTACAAATACCTTTCGGAGAAGATAGAGGCATACGCCAACAATGCTTTGGTGGATGATGAAGTGTCATTCAAAGAATTGTGGACTATGGAGGGCGAGGATGCCGCCGAACTGCAAGAGGAACTGAAGAAGCAATGCTTGGAGGGTGTCGGCTACTTTATCGAACCGACTTACCTTTTTTCATCGGTAATAGACCGAATAAAGAAGAAAGAGAATATATTGCCCATTCTTGAACGCTCGTTGAAGCGCATCGAGGATAGCACATTGGGACATGACAGTGAGGAAGATTTTGGAGGTCTGTTCTCTGATATTGACCTCGCTTCACCGAAATTAGGCAAGACGGCTGATGACAAAAATACCCTCGTTAGCAATGTATTGTTGGCTTTGGACGATATAAAGTTTGGTGTGGAGGCATCGGAAGAAATAGACATTCTTGGCGATGCCTACGAGTATATGATTGGCCAGTTTGCCGCTGGAGCCGGAAAGAAAGCCGGGGAGTTCTACACGCCACAGGAAGTCAGTCAGATATTGGCAGAAATCGTATCTATTGGTCATGCGCGGCTTCGGAATGTGTACGACCCGACTTGCGGTAGCGGCTCGTTGCTTCTTCGTGCGGCAAAGGTGGGTCATGCCGTGGATATTTATGGGCAGGAAAAGAACCCGACAACTTACAACCTTGCCCGAATGAATATGCTGTTGCATGGCATTAAGTTCAGCAATTTCAAGATAGAGAACGGTGATACGTTGGAATGGGATGCCTTTGGTGATAAGCAATTCGATGCGGTAGTGGCTAATCCTCCGTTCTCCGCAGAATGGAGTGCAGCCGATAAGTTCAACAACGATGACCGTTTCAGCAAGGCTGGACGACTTGCACCGAAGAAAACCGCCGATTACGCTTTCATCCTCCACATGATATACCACTTGAATGAGGGCGGCACAATGGCTTGCGTTGCACCTCATGGCGTTTTGTTCCGTGGTAATGCCGAGGGCGTAATCCGCCGTTTCCTTATCGAAAAGAAAAATTATATTGATGCCATCATCGGTTTGCCTGCCAACATCTTTTATGGTACGAGCATACCGACTTGCATCCTTGTGATGAAGAAATGCCGTAAGGAGGATGACAACATTCTGTTTATTGATGCAAGCAAGGAGTTTGAAAAAGTCAAGACCCAAAACAAGCTCCGTCCGCAACACATTCAAAAGATAATCGAAACCTACCGTGACCGCAAGGAAATAGAAAAGTACAGTCACCTTGCCACGCTGCAAGAGGTAGCCGACAATGATTATAACCTGAATATCCCTCGCTATGTGGACACCTTTGAGGAAGAAGAACCGATTGACATCAAAGCGGTAATGTCTGAAATCAAGGAACTGGAAGCCAAACGTGCTGAACTGGATAAGGAGATTGATGTGTATTTGAAAGAATTGGGAATTATATAATTAGATATAATCATTTGAAGTCGCAATCTGCGACTTCAAGATTTGTAAGCTATGGCTAAAGAAAGGGAAAAAATAGAGGGCAAAGCAAGTAAACCGGTCGCAAATTGCGACCAGTTACCTTTGGCTGCGGAACATCAGTTCTCCGGGCAGGAAGAGATTGCGCAACTTATTATGAATGTAAGAGGGATGCAAGTTATGGTTGACCGTGACTTAGCTATTCTTTATGGTGTTGAAACCAAACGTCTTAATGAGCAAGTTCGCCGTAATATTGAGCGGTTTCCTGAACGCTTCCGCTTTCAATTGACAAAAGAAGAAACGGATGAACTGGTCGCAAATTGCGACCGCCTCAATTCCTTAAAACATTCTACGGTTATGCCTTATGTCTTTACAGAGCAAGGTATATCCATGCTTTCAACCGTTCTCCACAGTCAAACGGCTATAGCTGTAAGCATAAAGATTATGGATGCCTTTGTATCCATGCGCCGCTTCATCGCTACCAATGCCCAACTGTTTCAACGGCTTGAAACGATAGAATATCATCAGCTTGAAATGAAGCAGCATCAAGAAGTGACGGACAAACGCATTGATGAAGTGTTCAGACGGTTGGATGCGAATATTCCACCCATACAAGGTATTTTCTATGATGGGCAAGTGTTTGATGCATACCGTTTTGTGTCTGATCTGATGCGAAAAGCCAAGCGCTCAATCGTGTTGATTGACAACTATGTGGATGACACTGTACTTACGTTGCTTGATAAAAGGGGAAACGGGGTTACAGCAACTATCTACACACAGCGAATTAGTAACCAGTTCCAATTGGATGTTGACCGTCATAACGCACAATATTCGTCCATTGAAATAAAGCAATTCAACAAAGCACACGACCGTTTTTTGCTTATTGACGATGAAGTGTATCACATAGGAGCATCCATCAAAGATTTAGGTAAAAAGTGGTTTGGCTTCACTTTGATGCGTGACATCACGGCAACCGAACTTATCAACAAAATTAAAGAATGATGACTATGGCAGATAATCAAGATAAGAAAGTCCTTAATGTTCCGGCTTTGCGATTCCCGGAGTTTAGTGGGGAGTGGGATGAATATGCTATTGGCGAGATTTTGTCTATTGGAAATGGTCGTGATTATAAGCACCTACATAATGGAGACATTCCTGTATTTGGAACAGGTGGATATATGACCTCAGTAGATGATTTTCTTTATGATGGAGAGTCTGTATTTGTTGGTCGCAAAGGGACTATCAATAAGCCATTATATTACAACGGGAAGTTTTGGACTGTTGATACCTTATTTTATACTTATAATTTTACCGATGTACTTCCTAAATTTGTATATTGCTTATTCCAAACAATAAACTGGTTAAAATATAATGAAGCATCAGGTGTTCCCAGTTTATCAAAAGCAACTATTGAAAAAATCAAAGTTCGTATTCCATCAATGGATGAGCAGGACAAATTGTCAAATCTATTATTCTTGCTCGACAAACGTATAGAAGTACAGAACAAAATCATTGAGAAACTGGAAACCCTAATTAAGGGGATAAGACATAAAGTTTTTAAGCAACTCCGAAAGGATTTTGGCTTTAATTCAACTATCGGTGATATACTTTCTTTTGAACAACCGCAACGATACATTGTATCAAGTGCAGAATATAGCAACGATGACACTTTCATTCCTGTATTAACAGCTAATAAGGCTTTTATACTTGGCTATACAACAGAAACAGACGGCATCTATGATAAAGGCGATTGCATTATAATTGATGATTTTACCTTGGACTGTAAATATGTATCATTTCCATTCAAAGTAAAGTCATCTGCGATTAAAATACTCACCGCAAACAATAAATTTATCCTTAGATACACATATGGGTATTTGAAATCGCTCGAACTCTCTACGGAAGAACATAAACGACATTATATTACCGAAATTCAGCCATATAGTTGCGTATTGCCAGATGAGAATACTCTTAAAACTATTGCTTTAGTGTTTGAAAATTTAGCTTACAAATTGTCGAATGAGCAATCTTTGGCACTCATACTTAATAAACAAAGGCAATATCTTTTATCTAAAATGTTTATATAAGCATTTGCGATAACAAATAAGATTTCTGTACTTGGTAGTAAAATAAGATTTGCTTCTCAACTGACACTTTATCTTCAGTAGAAGAAAGTTTTTGGGCAATAGCAGATTGCTTCTCTATGGTCGGACAAAAGATTTTTGCTTTACCATAATCTTTAAAATAGATGTGTGGTATAGCCATTCCTGTTTTATATGGTTCAAAACTAAATCCTTGCAAGGCGAAGTATATGTATTTTAAATAATAGCCATCTTTTGCTATTAGGCGGTTGAGAGTTCCGATGTAGCTGTATTCTCCAGTCACATACTTAACCGTACCAACCCCAGAACCATCTTTGATTATCAAAATGGATTCACCGTTTACATCTGCTGCTTCTGTATAGCCTGTTATACCAGTTGCTCCATAGACAGGGGAAGCGCCATATTCTGCAACTTGGCTTTCTTGCAATATGGATGAATTACATTCAAGGCAATCTTTTATAAATGTATTAGGCTTTTGCAAAGAAATGACAGTTTCGATAATCCCCTTAATATAACTATGAAAATCCTTAATTCAGGCGATTATTTATAAAGCAAAGATAGATGGGATAAGTAAAGGTACATGGCGAAGAATAGACCTATGTAAAGTTTTGCAAGAGCGGAATGAGAAGAATGTTAATGGAAGAACAATCTGTTCTGTTTCTGTCAGCCAAGGGGTAGTGAATCAGATTGAGTATCTTGGACGTTCTTTTGCTGCAAAACAAACGAGCCATTATAATGTTGTCAAATACGGTGATATTGTTTACACGAAAAGTCCGACTGGTGATTTCCCGTATGGCATAATAAAGCGCAGCAACATCAGAGAAGATGTAGCGGTTTCACCTTTGTATGGGGTTTATATTCCTGTAAATGACAGCATGGGTGTAATTTTGCATTTCTATTTTATGCAACCCAGCAATGCCATCAACTATCTTCATCCGCTTATACAGAAAGGTGCAAAGAACACTATAAACATAACCAACGAAAGATTTTTGGAAAATTCCGTTCCTCTTCCTATTTCAGAAAGTGAAGCCAACACTATAGCTGGAATCTTGAAAACTATCCAAGCAAAGATTGAGATAGAAAAAAGTTTATTGCAATCATATATCAAAGAAAAAGAGTATCTGTTACGTCAGATGTTCATATAAACAACTGGCGTAACAGATAACACTTTTGATTGCAAAGCAATCTCATTATCTGTTTTTCAACAATTAGTTTGTCCGAATAGTTTTTGAGTATTGAGTATGTTTGGCGTTGCTTTTCTATCACTGGAAAAGAAAACTTTTTCTTCATAAAGTCGTTCTTTTGCAAATTAAAGCGTGTGCTACCTTGCGCCAGTGGATAAACGGTTTTTCTAAATAATTGTGATGAAACATAATAAGTCAAAAATGGAGGATATATCTTAGATTCATCGGTTATATGAATACCAAAGCAAAAACTATTCAGATACATAGGATAAGTTTCTCCCAAATATACGGCACCCATTCCAACTTCTTCTGGTGTTTCAGAAGATAACGTAAGAAGAATATCTCCATAACGGACAACTGATTGTTGTTCTGTTTCATTGATTTTGACCAAACCAATATCTGTTGAATCAATAATTTGATTCTGATAGACATTCATATATGTTATGTACGGATAGCCTTCACCAAAATCATCTGCACTTTTCCCTGATAACCCTGAATATGATTGCCCAAATTCATTAAAAGATAGCATGACCTGCTGTTCTTCCTTGCCTATTAAGGTATCGCACATCGCCTGAATTAAGGATTCATATTTCTCAATGATTTTGCTTTGGACAGCAATGCGTTTGTCTATCAATTGGAATAAATCTGATATTTTGTGTTGCTCTTGTAAAGATGGAATATGCAAAATGATTTTTTGTATTTCCAATGAAGTTATTCCTTTTATAGAAGTACCTTGTACTTCTATGGATTTTCTTTTCATTATTTGGGATAAACTATATGCCAAAAATGTAGGATGCACCTTAATATTTATGAGATTACAGAAATCTTGACTTGTGCAAATCGCTTTACTTGATAATGCAACTTTTCCTACTCCTACACGAGATACAATCAAGATTACAGGTGCAGAACAAAGTTTGGTCGCAGAATTAGAAATAGCCTCTTCCGTTATATATCGACTTATTGTTATATCATTAATGTTATCTTCTACAATGTCCGATGATGATACCCATGGAATTGTTCCTTGCCAATATGCTTCATTTGCAGAAGATGGTGTCCCCCCACCAATAAAATCAGCAATATCTGTTATAGGTCGAGTTATCCACTCGCCATTAAACTCCGGGAATCGCAAAGCCGGAACATCACATACTATATTTCTCTAATTATAAGAACCAATTATTTAGAAATCATGATTCATAAGACAGTTAGAGAAATTGCAGGAGCTTGGAAAGAGTACAAGCGTCCTTACGTGAAGCAGTCCACGATGGCTGCATATGTGTTAATTCTGGAGAACCACGTTCTCCCGTATTTCGGAGATAATGATTCTCTCCATGAACAGGCTGTGCAGACCTTTGTCTTGCAGAAATTAGAGAGCGGATTGAGTGTCAAAACTGTCAAGGACATACTGATAGTGCTCAAAATGGTGATGAAGTTCGGCGTTAAAAATGAATGGATGAACTATTATGAATGGGACATCAAATATCCTACAAGCTCATCGAGTAATGAGTTGGAAGTGCTTTCGGTCAATAATCATAGAAAGATTTTAGACTATATCCAAACGCACTTTTCCTTTACTGGGCTTGGCATTTATATCAGCCTTACTACAGGCTTACGCATTGGCGAGGTCTGTGCTTTAAAGTGGAACGACATCAATGTGACGGATGGAACTATAACGGTAAGCCGCACAATCGAGCGTATCTATATCATCGAAGGCGGCAGAAAACATACGGAGGTTGTCATCAATACACCCAAAACCAAGAACTCCTGTCGTGAAATACCCATGAACAAAGAGTTGCTTGCCATGATTAAGCCATTGAAAAAGGTAGTCAATGATGATTTCTATGTGCTGACCAACGATGAACATCCTACCGAACCACGCACGTACCGCAATTACTATAATAGGTTGATGGCAAAGCTTGGCATCCCCAAACTGAAATATCACGGGCTGCGTCATAGCTTTGCAACCCGTTGTATTGAAGCCGGATGTGACTACAAGACAGTAAGTGTGTTGTTAGGTCATTCCAACATTTCAACCACTCTTGACCTTTATGTTCATCCTAACATGGAACAAAAGAAACGCTGCATCAGCAAAATGTTCAAATCTTTGGGAAAGTAAGAGCGTATTTTATTTGTATAAAGCCCATAGGATTACGGTAATGCAACATATAGCCAGTGTTAGTATCGTGAACCTGAGCCATCCACTCGACAGCCAAATACCTTCATTCTTTTGGAGGTGTTTGGCTAACTCTTTACTGTGTTCCTCCAAAAGTTTCTTTTCTGCCTTGATGTGTTGGGCTGAACATTGGTTTACTTTAGCCAGTTCACAGTCATCAACCTTGGCATGGATGACGGTGTGCTTCTCTGCCTTGACAATGGTATTGCTAATACCGTCCACTATGTTGTCGGCACTTTCCTTGGCCGCTTCCAGAGCCTTGAAAGCCGCCCGTTCCCGTTGGACGGTGTGCTTCAAGCTGCCGTGTATGCCGTGCAGTTCTTCTTTCAGGGCACGGATTTCATGTAGCAGATTGCGAAGTCCAACCATTTGGCAATTGACTTCCTGCAACAGTCCGTCAAACTCCTGCAAGTCCTGTTTCAGTTCCTCTTCGGACATATAATTGGCAAGCCGCTCACGCAGGGCGGCGGTATCGGGTTGTTTCATATCCGTTGTTGTTTATTGGGTTTGTCATTTGCGTTTCATTCCTGATTTCTTCGGTGTGCCGAGCCTGCGCAAAGCCTCACGCGCACAACGGCGGGCAAATTCAATCTCGTCTTCCTCCGGGTCTCGTCCCCATTTGAGGTCGGACTGTGAGCCGCCTCCACCGCCGCCGGATGTCACCTCATAGGGTGACGCTATAAGGGTGAAGTAAGCCATCGCCAAGTTCTGCAAGTCCTGCCAGTTGGCAAGTTCTCGGTAGTCGAACTCATCATTGAAGAAGTCAAGCACCTTGTCGGGCAGATAGCGTTTGTAGGTCTTGCCATCATGCTCGAACTCCGTGGGCTGGCGGTTCGGCTTATAGTCCGTGTAGTCCTCGTAAACCGTGTTGTTCTGCCGTATAACGGGCTGTGGCTTTTGCTTTGCTGCATTGGGTACAGGCGGTTTCGGTGTCAGGCTTGCTTGTTTGGTTTTCTGTTTATCCTGTTCGGGATGCAGTTTCTCCCATGTCTGCCTGATGCGTGATGCGGTCAGGTTGCGCCCCTTTCCGAGTTCCGATGCCTTGAACCTTGTGTTGCCCTTGCAAAGCACATAGCCGCGTATCATGTCCTTCTTGTCCTTGCGCAGATGCAGTTCGTAGCCTTTGTCAGCAAGCCGTTCCTTATAACCGTCCCATGACCATCTGTCAAGTTCGCGCAAGGCTTTCATGCAGTCGGCACTGACCTGTGGAATGTTGGTTTCGTGTATGTGCATGGCGGTAGTCCAGCCCCTTTGCCTTGCAACCTTTTCAGCCGCCCGTTGCGCCCGGAGGTGGATGGCGTGGTCGTTGTTGATGTTCCCGTCCTCGTCCACACGGCAGACGATGGCATGGAGGTGCGGTATGCCGCTCTTGGATTCCTCGTGCAGCCAGACGGAGGACTTGCTGCCCGATACGTTGGTGCGTGGAGAAACAACTTTGCCGTCCTTGTCACGGATTACCTGCTCGTCGAAAGCCGCCGCAAAGTCGTACCACAGTTGCCGCCAGTCGTCCAACGTAAAGTTCTCGGTATGTTCCATCGCCGGACTTATCTCCATGCGGATGACATTGTTCTTGATGTTGGGGTGGTTCATGGTTGCGAACTTCATTTCCGTCCAGATACCCGTAGCGTCCATGCCCTGCGGCATGAAGTTGTCGCAGATGCGCGTTATCCTTTCGGGGTGTTTCTTGTTCCTCGATTCGCCCGACACATAGAGCATCGCCCTTATGCCGTGGGCTACCGCCTTTGCGTTGGCTATCATGCGTCGTCCTCCTTTGTTTCTTGGTTTGTCGTTCCTGCCGGATAGCTGTTCACTGTCTGCGCGGACTGCAAGAAGTCGGCGACATGGTTTGTGACATGAGCCACTTTCTCGTACCATTCGAGCATGGTCTCTTCGTGCCGGAACAGGCGTATCTTCTCGTTGTCGCTTAACCCGTGCAGGGCGTTGGCGAAGTTCACCATGTCCGTGCGGCAGGCCGCAAGCTGACGCAATCCGTCCAGTTCCCTGTCGGAAAGCCTTTGCCGTGGCTTGTAGCCGAGTGCCCTTGCACGGATGAAGTCGCTGCGTGTCATGCCGCATTGCTCGGCGGTGCTCTTGATTTGGGAAAGCTCCTGTTCCGTGACCTTGGTGACAACAACCTTGTCGCGCCTTATAACGGGCTTCTTTTGTTCCTGCTTCTGATTGGAAGTATCTTCTTCGTGTACCATAAACGAGAGTTCTTAAAATGGTCGTAAAACATTTACTACAAAAGGGATGGTGCGAGCCTGCGAGCGGCAAGGACAACAGTCTGCCGGACTGTTGCGAGGGCGTCGGGGTGTTGCCGTCCGAAGGCGGTAATACCTCGGCATACCTCGAAACTGAACGCTACCGCTCCATGCCATTCCAACTGTCCGCTTGCCACAGCCAAAAAGGCTGGTGCCAGCAAAATGTCGGAGAATGGAACAACGGAAAGCGTTTGTTTGCGCTATACCGTTGTCTGCTCGGCTCTGACGGCTCTTATTCTTCCCTCTGTTCGTGGGTTAAAGGGTTTGATGTAATACCGCCGTCCACTGTTTCCCACCCGGTTAGGCACGGAAAGGTCATCACGGATGCCACCCTTGAACGGCAAGTGTCGATAAGCCCCATGTCCGTAAGCGTGGCAAGCAGGTTGCGTATGCGCTTCCTGCCCATGTCCCATTGCGAAGAAAGCCGTTCCTCGGAATACTGCGCCTGACCTGCGGAAAGCATGAGCGGTCTGTGGAAGCCTTTGGCTGCGCCGTCCGTCAATGCCATCTTTGCCAACAGGTCGCCAAACAACGTGAAGTTGCCTGTTTCCCTGCCGTTGTCATCGGTCGTTGTTCCGCACAGCCATCGCATTGCACGGTCGGAAAATCTGAACGAGAACGAAGCAATCCCTGACGGGTACATGAAACTGTATGTTTCCTTGTCCATAAAATCTATGACTTTATAAATGTGATATTACTTTTGTTTGAATGGAATGAAGCCGTGCAGGTATCGGCATGGAAACACCGACTTGCTTTTTGTTGTTCCCTGCACGGTTTCACATTGCCGAATGGTGCATAAGCGGAAAGATATTTGCCGAAAGACACATATAAGCCAGTCAATAAGTCCTGTCCCGAAATAAGGGAAGAAAAAGAGGCTGCGTGAACACCAAGCATACACCTTCCACCTTTTGCATACGGTCACTTGTTTACTCCGTTGCCGTTAGCGTTGCCCGAAAACGGTTGTCCGGGTGCAGGCCGCTTGTCAAGGCTCGATACGGCACGGCTGATGTCCGTGGCGTTTACCGCAATGGAAAGCAACGCCTTGTTGACCGTCACCAACTGCCGCTTGTCGCAGAACTCCGTTACACGCTCCAGCAACCCGAACACACGGTTCAACCGATGTTCCTGCGCATTGTCCGCTGTCAGCCGTTCGTTGTCCGTACCGCTGTTGAGATAGCGGTTGAGTGCAAGGCGGTCATCCGCTGAAATGCTCTCTGCCGTAGCCTTGCCGTCAGCGATGGCTATGCTCACACGCAGTGCGTCCGCTTCGTAGATACCTACACTCTCCAAGAATACACGGATGACTTGCGCATCCTTGCCGCTTACCTCACGTTTGCGGCTCTCGTTCTTCTTTTCAGTCGGAACAGCCGAAGCTGCTCCGGCCTGTTCCATGTTCTTACTCTGTTCCATACTACAATTTGTTTTTGATGTGAATTAAAAAATCATTGTCTTTCGTTCATTTCTTGAATCTTGGCGGCTGCTTCCTCTTTGATTTCATCAACTGATTTCGATTTTGCACCACGTACCCAATCAATCAGTTTCTGCTTCTCAAAGAAGATGAGTTTCCCGGCAGGCTTGAAGTACGGCAACTGGTTCAGGTGCGTCATCTTGTACAGGGTACTTTTGGCAACGCCGAGAAAGTTCGCCGCTTCCTCCAAGTTCAACACTTCCTTGGCCGCATAGCAAAGGTTTTCCAGTCTGTTCACCCGTTCCTGAAGCTCCGCAATCTTTCGCTCCTGTTCGAGATTCATTTTCGATGTTCTGTTTTCAGTCATAATGCTGTTGTATATTATTGGTTTGTTAATCGAATTTGACCGCAAATGTATATGGTTTGATTTGTAAAATCGGTAAGTCAGATTCTTGATTTATAATCATTTATCATATTGAAAATCAACAGTTTTAATACATTATACAACGCTGAATATGTCGCTTTGTCCGGTCATTGTGCCATGTGGCATTTTTTACCAATTTGCTGATGGAACACATATTTCCGCATTGCAGATAATGGCAGATGGGTTGTACACTGTTCCAAGGCAATGCGCATCGGCGGCAATACCGTAGTGTACAAATGGCATAAAACGGATTTTAACAGGTCTTTGAAGTAAGCAACACAAGTCTGTGCATGAAGCACTTGCAGTATCTTCCTGAAAATGCACATGTAGTATAAATGTTTGATAGGCAGCATATTTGCTGGATTTTGCTTGTTTTTCACGGGACAAAATTGTACCTTTGCACAGAAAAGAGAAGTCCACGACAAGGGATGTCGGGCTTGAAGCGTTCTTGATTTTATTTTCCTGTGATTTTGTCCCGTTTTTGTCCCGTTTGGGATTTGTCTCGCGGAACAAAATTTCGCAAGTTGTTGGTTTGCAAAGAGTTGCAAATGGAGGAAAGTGCAAAAATGCGCTAACCACCAGTAACCACCAAAAAGGTCCCTGCGCACCGGTAAAAGTCGCGTCAGTCAGAAACTCGTTGGTCTGAAAGATGACATCATCTATTTCCTCCTCCAACAGGTTGATGCCGAAATCCGAAAGTATATCTCCGTTTGCCATAGCCCTGTCTTTTTATTTCCCTCTGTTTACACTCTCGTTGTCATCTTCGCCGTTTCCGTTGCTGCCCGATTGCGAACCACGCACCGCAAGGCGTGATTCCTGCCACCGGCTCATGGCATTGCGGACAATACCGCCTTTATGCAGGGTACGGTTGTCCGTTGCGTTCAGCAGTGCATTCGTCACCGTTGCGTTCTGACGCTTGGCAAGGTAGCCCACTAAAATCTCGTTCTGCCGTGCCACATCCTCGTAAATGCGCAGATACTCCTTCTTTCGCTGGGCATTGGGCATATAGGCGTCTTTCGTGGCTTTGATGGCACACTGATAGACGTGGTAGTATTCCGTCCACCGTTCCTTGTCGGCCGGAGTGCCACCGGACAGGAGAATACGGTCGATGTTGCGCCGGAACCGCTCCATCTGTCCGCTGACCTTATCGCCCTCGGCAAGCCATGCGATGTCCACCTGCCGGTCGGCAACGTTCAACGCCTCGACCTTCGCCCGCTTGACCAAGGCCGAATCAATGGCTTCCGCTTCGTCCACCTGGTTGTAGAGATTGATACCGGCAAGCGTGCGGAACGAGAGCTTGTTTTTGGCCGCTGCCGACTTCTTGTATTTGTTGTGCAGCACGGAATAATAGAGGTCGGGCGAGAGTGCGCCCGTACCGGTCTCCATGACCGTTACCTGATTCTGCTTCGGCGAATCATGGTTGTACGTTACATACTGTGCGTGTACGGCTGTCGTTACGGTGACCGCCACCGCCATGAGTAATAGTTTTCTGTTCATATTCTTCTCTTTTTGTCGTTAATAATCCAGTCTTCCGGCTCCGCGCCAACGCCCGAAGGCGTCATCGAGAATCTCCCGCATGGTGCGGGAGCGATATACCTTTGCCTTCCAATAGCCGATACGCACCTGTATATACCGCCATGTCTCGAAATACGCACGGTTCAGATGCCGCTCGATGTTGTCCAATGAGCGGTTGATGGCCTCCAACACCATCAGCAGGTCGGAGGTCGAGCAGGCTGGCGACCCCGGGGGCTACAGCACCAGGGGGCTCTGAATATCGA
>OATT01000696.1_pt1 | contig 27579 bp, 28 predicted proteins | sample 1476071 | NCBI WGS metagenome assembly OATT01 (sample SAMEA2579989, study PRJEB22360) | human gut metagenome | biome: human gut; feature: human-associated habitat; material: faeces | place: Denmark | collected 2008/2010 | reverse complement strand
ATGGGAATAATTCAAAATCTTATATAAAATTTCTTCTAAATTATTTGCATAATACCACTTTTTATTTTCATAATCAAAATTCTCAATTGGTGTGTCCTTTGAAAAATGATATTTAAATAAGTGTGTATCTTCACCAATAGAAAAAGCAATATTATAAAAAGATATAAAATCTTCAAATAATTCTAGTGGTGATACTTGTTCATATGTTAACCCTAATATTGCATATTCTGACTCAGTATATTTTTCAGGTAAATCATTACCTAATATATCATCTTTTGTAATTTGAATATCTTCTATATTTTTATTAATGAAATCTATTCTCTCTTTTAATCTTTTTTCCAATAAAGGTTCAGCAAGTTGCTCTAATGCTTCAGCACAAATTAACCTAGTAACTGAATATGCAATATCTCTGTTTTTAATATATTCCTCCAATTCTAAGACTTTCAAAAATGTTGATACTCTATACTCTAATTCAACTATACTAAATGTACTGCTCCATGAAATATAATCTTGAGCATCTGGTTTTGTTCTTAGTTTCTCAACATACTGATTTAGCTTATTAAGAATACTTTTATAATACTTTTCATCATCATATAATTCTTTCTTTTTCATTTGTTTTAGCTATGCAATACACATAACTATCCTCCCTTCTCATAATACAGCCATTTACATATGTCTGATTAAAGACATATCTACAATCTAATTTTACTGTAATAATAAAGAAAAGACAAGAATTATATTACAGGAGAGTATCAATATGATTATTTATGATCGTTTATGGAAGTATTTAAAAAGCAATAACATTTCTCAAAATTCTTTAATTAGAGAATATGGAATTAGCACATCTCAATTACATCGTCTAAGAAAAAATCAAGTTGTATATACATCTACCTTAGACAGATTGTGTAATATTTTAGAATGTGATTTATTTGATATTGTAGAATATATTCCAGACAATAAAAAATAACTTGTTTTAAATTAACCTATATTATTTATGATTCTAAAATATTTTAAAAAGAAGAAAATGATTAACTTTGTAATCTTTTTTCTTCTTTTTTAGTCCCTATATTTAATTAATTAATAGTTATATAAACTGAGATTTAGCAGTTGCCAATAAAATTATTCTATATACTCTTTCCAAGTTTTATCATATAATTGCTCGCAACATACTTCCCTTAGTAATAGTCTAAAAACTCTTAGAAAATTGATATTAATAGTTCCATCGTCTTTTTCGTATATATAACGCCAATACTCGAAAGCGTTAGAAATACTATCTAGCAATTCATCAAACATACCCTTATTATTGGAATTAACTATTTCTTGCATTTTTAGCTCGACTAATGACGCAGTTTCACAATCCTTTTCTTTGAATAATTTCCATAATTTTTTTAAATCATGACCATCACACGCTTTTTTACCTCTCATTTTCCTAACAGATACATCATGAATAACTAATAGTGTTTTAATAAATACCTCACAGGCAAAAGCAGAATTGACAATACCTGACACAGTATGAGATTTAAATCTATATTCAATAATATTATTAGGCTCTATTTCACAACACTTTGCACAATCAGAAAAAGCGCAAGCCTGTTTAAACATACGATGTGGATCTAATACATTTTTTTCTCCCATATAATATCCTCTTCTACAAATTCTTATTTCATAATACATATCAAATTATATAGCATATTATTTATATTAACAATCATTTTCAGTTTTGTAAAAATATTTAATAAATCACAAAAAATATATAATACTTTTCAATATGATTTCCATTACACAATTTTCAATGTTATTCATCTCTTGAATCCATTCTAATTGATTCTTCTCTTTAAGTTCTTCAGTAATATTTCTATTCTTCTTATAATCATCAATAAGTCTATTGTATAATTGATTAGCCTCAGTATCTATACTTTGTAAATGTTCATTTAATGTGTTGTTAGTTAACATATTAGTATAAATGATTTTATGATGTTCTTTAAGAAAATATAATCTCATTCTACAAAATCTTGTTAAATTCAATTGCTTTACAGGTTCTACCTTTAAATTAGGATATAATAATCCATCAATTTCAATATATTCAATTTTTTTCATGCTTTCTTACCCTCTTTCTTTCAATTGGTTCTATAAATCTTGATATATTTAATGATCTTTCTTCAATTTTTTGACACAATGCTAAATTTTTTCTAAGTTTAGATATTTGTGGTGTCAACTCTTTAGCTTTTTCTTTTAGTTCGTTTCTCATAGATGTATCATTATATTTTCTTATATCATTGCGGTATTTTGTTCGTTGTTTTTCTAATAAATTTATTTGTATTTGCAAATCATTCATATAAAAATTCAACTCATCAATCGTGCTTATATTATGAGTACATAAAATAATAGTTTGCTGAGATATTTCATCTAATTTTTTTACTGCTTCTCTTAATTCTTTTTTATATTCAGGACTTAAATGGGTTCGATTATCTCTTGGAATGATTTTTAAGACGTATTGATAATGAAGAAACAATCTCTGTAATCCTGTTAATTTTCGTTGTTTATATTTTATAAAATAAGATTCTATATTAAAATTATATTTTGAATAACACGACCTATTTATCCCATTAGATTTGTTAAGATCTAATATGCGTTCAAATACCTTTTCTTTTTCATAATCATGACCTAATGATTTTAATCGAACAAATCTTTGATGCATTGGATGTTTCACTGAAATATTTTTTTCACTAATTTTAATTTCATAGCCTTGTAATTCTAGTTCCCTATAAAATTGTCTGTCAGTGTAACTTACATCGATTGCACTATCAACATCTTCACGTATCATTTCTCTTAATGTTTTAGCATGAAAATACTGTTGTCTTGACTTTCCTATATTTTTCTTTTCCTCAACAATTGATAATCCATATTGTAAACATAACTCATCAGATACTTTTCTCATATTATAAATATCTTTATAGGTATTACAATATCGTTTGCCATCTTTAAAAGAAGTTGAATTAACCAAAAAGTGATTATGAATATTGTCTGTATCTAAATGTGTAGATACAATGACTTCAAATCGATCACCCCATATTTTTTGAGCAAGTAATACACCTAATTCATGTGCCAAATCTGCATCAATTTCATCTTCCTCAAAAGATTGGTAACCATGAAATGCAAGAATTTCACTTTCATCATGATAATGTTTCTTTGTATTTTCCATACTTTCTTTTGGATTGTCAAAAGAACAATTCATATAAGTCACATATCTTTTCTCCATCGTTTTTTCTTCATTTATCACATATTGAGTAACTGTTTTTAATGGATTGGATACATAATTAACTAAATGATCTAATCGGCTTTTAACTGACCACATTCCAGTTGTTGCCATTAACTTACACCCCTTACTGCTAATTCAGTTGAAGATATAAGCGATTTTAATTGTGCTAATACCAACAGAGTATCTTGCTCTATTAGAGGTTGATAGTAAGATAATTTGACTAGCTGATTTAAATTATTTCCAATTGAATTAAATTTATTAATAAGTTTTTGATAATCAATACTTGGCTGTTCTTTAGGAACACTTTCTAATAAAACAGTTCTTATATATTTTTCTCGGCTGGTATATCCTGCCTTAGAAACATAGCTATTTAATAACGATAATTCATCATTGGTAAAACGAATCTTGATTTCTTTGTTACGTTTCATAGTTGCGCCACTCTCCTTTCATCGGGTCTTAGGGGAACCCTAAATTTGTATTTTGCCCCCAAAATACGTTGCTTGCTAATACAATAATCATCAAAAAGTATTCTTTATCTAATCAAATATCCATTTTCAAATAATGACGATAATGACGCAATGACGCTTTTTTTGCTTACCCCATTATCATCTATTCTATCAGTACTATTTTTTCGTCATTTCGTCATTTGCGTCATTGTCAAATCTATCCTCACCATAAAATACAAGTTCTATCTTTCTTGAAAATGATGTTCTTGGTGGAACTGTATATCGAATAAAATACATTTCTAAGACAGTCTTGTGCTTATCTAGCAAACTTCTGATATGCTTACCATTACAATTAGTAACTCCAGCACCAACTGCAAGTTTTTCACATGAACCTATATATTTACCATTTTCAATAACATAATGAATAATATCCATCAAATCCGAATCAATATCAGCCTTATCATTTTCATTCTCTATTTTATAATAAGTCATATTCTTGTCTTGTATCATGTGAATGATGTCTGCTGGTATTCCTTTACCATCTATATAAAGCATTTTGATATCTTGATCTATCTGATTTCTTAACAACATCATTAATCCATCAGCTGCAGCTAGTGTACCAGCCGAGCCACTAATATTAGCAAAAGTATTACTATAATTAATATTCTTAATCGTATGCATAACTAAAATAATTGCAATGCCATATTTTAATCCAAGTTCATGATAGTAAGTGACTTCTTTATATTCAATAGTATATGTTCTATCGTTATTCATTCTAATCTTTTCAAAAGTATCAATGATGACTACACCAAGATTGGGATTAAAATGTAAATAGTTGATTATCTTCTGCTCTAAATCAAAGCCAACTTGATACGCTGGTGTGATTTCAATATCATATCCACATGCAATATCAAAAGATGCTTTTTTTAATCTTTCAATTTGATTATTCTCTGGATCTTCTAAAGCAATATAATATACATTCCTCTTTTCACATGTAAATCCTAAAAATTCATTGCCTTCTGCTACTGCATTGGCTAACTGCATGCATAGAAATGTTTTACCCATTTTTGAAGGTGCTCCAAATAAAGTAACACCAACCGGCAACAACTGCTTAATAATGTCCATATTTTCTTGTTGAGGTGATTGACTCATTTCTAAAGCACTTTTCCAAGTGACTTGAAAATCATTGATTGTACCTTTTAAAAATTCATAAACAAATTCATTTGCTTTAGCTATTGGTTTGTTCATAGAAATATAATAATTTCCATTTTCCAATTGACTGCCAGCACCTAAAATACAACTTCCATTGCTATAAACATTGATACCCTCATATAAATTAAATTGTGTATCTATTTCTTTATCGACTTGATAATAGAAATGCCATCCACCAGTAGGTGTTCTTACAGTCAAAGTAATAGGAAATTGTTTAATATAATGTTCTACTATTTCTTTTCCGTTCTTTTGAGCATCAACTTCAATAACAATCATACCTTCACCAGTACTAACACCAACATTATAGTCAGTGTTAGTAAACCATTTAGTGATTTGTTCTTTATTAGTTGTTGCCTTTTCTTTTAATGAAATTAATGCTTGTCCATTTTTAGAATTGACTTTTATAGGAAATACTTTACAATTAACTTGAGCATAAGTTAAAGCATGATTCAAAAGGGATTCCATCGGCTAAAATGTGTCCTTTCTTGCTTTGATTTGTGCTTCTTTTTTATTTTTCAAATTTCTTATAATTTCCAACATATATTCAAGGATTTCCAAATCATCTACATCTAATTCGTCTAAATATTGTATTTCATTGAACAACTGAATATAAATTTCTAACTCTCTTTTTAAAGAACGATATACATAGGGATTCCCATAAATAACAATTTGTAAATTATTAACACATTGAATTAAATAATCTTGCTTTTTCATTCCTGACATTTTGACTTTTCTATCTAACAGAACACTTTCTTCGGGCGACATTCTAAAAGATACAATTTTTGAACGAAATCTCCCTCTATAATCACAATTTTTTACTGACACCTGTCATCGCCTCCTCTTTTTCGCTATCTAATCTGTTAGCAATCTCTGTACCTTTTGTAGGAAACAAATGAGCATAACGATATGTGATATCAATACTTTCATGCCCTACTCTTTCTGCAATTGCAAGTGGTGTAAATCCCAATTCAATAAGCAACGATACAGAACTATGTCTTAAATCATGAATACGTATACGTTTAACTCCTGAGACCTTACATCCCCTATCCATTTCATGATGTAGAAATGATTTTGTCACTTGGAACAATCTTTGATGTTTTTCAATTTTATAAATTGAATTGATATAATTTTGTACTTCTTCTGTTAAAAAGTGAGGCATTTTAACCTTACGTACACTTTTAGGTGTTTTGGGCTCAGTTATATAATCCTTACCCTCTAATCGTTGATAAGATTTTGTGATTGATAGAGTATCTGTTTTGAAATTAAAATCAGCAGGAGTTAATGCTAAAAGTTCTCCTAAACGGATACCACACCAATATAAAATCTCAAATGCTATATAACTCACCTCTTTATCCATAACCGCCTCAGAAAATTTCATGTATTCATCTTTTGTCCAAAATTTCATTTCACCATATTGCTCCTTACCCATATTTCCAGCCTTTCTTGCGGGGTTATCAGTTAAATTATAATACTTACATGCATAATTAAATATTGCACTTAATTGATTGTGGATTGTTTTTAAATATGTTTGACTATAACAATCTCCATTACTATTGCGATATGACAACATTTCATTTTGCCATTCTAAAATATCTGCTGGGGTAATTTCATTTAATTTTCTTTCTTTAAAATAAGGAAGAATTTTATCTCTAATTAAATATTTCTTTGTTACATTGGTGTTATATTTCAATCGAGCTAAACAATCACGTTCATAAATCTCAATAAATTCAGAAAATTTCATATCTGTTGAATGAGATTTTTTTAACTTAAATTCTCTTTCATATGCTTGTGCTTCAGATTTCTTTAAAAATCCACGTTTTGTATGTGGCCGATTAATACCTTGCCAATCTTTGTAGTAACATTTTACATACCATGTTTTATTCTTATCATTTTGATAAACAGGCATTTCAATCATCTCCTTTCGTTGGTATCAGCCCATAAAATCTTTCATAGAAATATTGTCGGTTAGTCTGCCCTTCTACTACCATATATCCTTTTTGAGCAAGTTCTTTGTTCAACTCACGCACAATTTTATAGCCATAAGATTTTGACTTTCCCATAACCTTTGCTATTTCTGATGCTTTTATGAATAATTCTGTACTCACTATCCCCACCTCCTAATCTTTAAAAGTTAGCACACTATCATAATACTAATCTTTATAGATTAAGTCAATATGTTTTCTAATTTTTTTAGATTAATATTTAATCATTTTAGTTTAGTATATTCTTTACTTTTATGATTTAGGTGATATAATTTAGGGGAAAGGGGTGACTATATCATGTCGTTTGGACAAAGATTGAAACGAATTAGAAATCATAGAGATTTAACAATGAAACAACTTGGAACAAAGATAAATATTCCTGAAAGACAAGCTGATGTTAGAATATCTCAATATGAATCTGATCACAAAACACCAAGAAAAGATATTATTGAAAAGTTAGCACATATATTAGATGTAAATGAATTTGCTTTAGACACACCAGATTTAACGACTAATTATGGTGCGATTTTTACTATGTTTGAATATTATTATACATATGGACTTCATCCTGTTAAGATTGATGGGAAGATATATCTAGAATTAGATAAAAACATTGCAGACAGTTCCTTCATTAAAGATTTAAATGAATGGTACGATACATACGAATCTTTTCAGGCAGGTAATATCACAAAAGAGCAGTTTATTGATTGGATGTTGAAATATCCTGAATTTTCAACGAATTATGCTAATCCATTACCTAGAGAAGAATGGTTAAATGATAAAGAGTAGTATAAAACAAATAAGCAGTCATAATTTTCTTGATACAACATTAAATGGTTTGGAGGTTATTACAAGGTGAATGAATTTTATAATAAAATGAAATATTTTGAAGAGACAGAAAAAATACCAGCAAAAATATACTATCATTATACTTCCTTAGATGCGTTATTTAGTATTGTTACAAGTAAAACATTTAGACTTACTAGTTTGGAATCATCCAACGATAAAAAAGAACTTTATTATACACCTGAAGAATTCCTAAAAGATTTAGACAATGTATTAAATAACGAAAAAAATATAAGAACAAAAAAAGTTTTTAAATTGATTAAAGAAAGTATCTCTTTAAATAAAAAAATTTTAATCAATGTTGTAAGCCAAAACCCTTACCTTATGCACTCTGCTTATCTGATAAGAAGGACAATCTAACTCACTGGGATAGGTATGCTCATGGTTGCACTGGAGTATGTATTTGCTTTAATATATCTTCTCTTGATGTTTATTTAAAGAGAATGTCCATATCACTAATAGGAGATGGCATTTATGATATAGAGAAGATTTTTTATTCAAGACAGCAAAAAGAAACAGTCATAAGAAATTCTCTTGTTAATTTTGTTAATTTATCAATTGAGCATAATAAAAAAGAAGGAATTGATAGCAAAGAAAGCTTGAAAAGGAATGGATATATATATGCTGCTACTATCTATTCTAGGCTTAAAAAATTTTCAAAAAACAATTCATTTGTAGATGAAGGTGAAGTCAGATTATACCACGATGCCTTATCAATTAAAGAAACATTACATCTCATAGATTTAATGGCTACTGATTTCGATCAAGAGTTGCATACGAATATTAAAAATAATTTTGAAAACTTTGTAGAATCATTACATATTATAGATGAAAATTTTTGTATAACCCAAAACGGTATAAGAAGTTATAAAAATTTAAATTTAGAAGAAGTGTGGGGTTCTGGTACAATACCTGAAATTATTTTGGGACCTATGTGTGTGCAAAACAAAAAAGAATTAAGACGTTTCTTAAAAGCAAATGGACTTGAAGGAACAAAAGTTACTGATTCTATTGTACCTATTAGATAAATATCATTTCTATTAATCACCACTATAATCACACAAAAAAGATATATTTTAAGGTCAATTTAAGGTCATTTATTATTAAGTATGCAAAAAACGCCCTATCTAAAGGCGTTTTTTCATATTAGATACTATTCAAACTCTATTGTTCCTGGAGGTTTAGATGTAATATCATAGAACACTCTATTCACACCACGAACCTCATTAATAATACGTGACATCACTTTATTTAAGACTTGATAAGGAATCTCAGCAGATTCAGCTGTCATAAAATCAATCGTATTGACAGCACGTAAGACAACTGCATAATCATAAGTTCTTTCATCACCCATAACACCTACAGAACGCATATTTGTAAGAGCTGCAAAGTATTGTCCAATTGAACGATCAAGTCCAGCCTTTGCGATTTCTTCTCGATAGATAAAATCAGCATCTTGAACAATCTTGACCTTTTCTTCAGTCACTTCACCAATAATGCGAATACCAAGACCTGGTCCTGGGAAAGGTTGTCTAAATACCAAATATTCAGGAATACCTAATTCTAAACCAACTTTACGAACTTCATCTTTAAATAAATCTCTTAAAGGTTCAATAATTTCTTTAAAATCTACACAATCAGGTAATCCGCCGACATTATGGTGTGACTTAATCACTGCAGATTCACCACCTAAGCCACTTTCTACAACATCAGGATAAATTGTACCCTGTACTAAGAAATCAACTGTACCAATCTTTTGAGCCTCTTCTTCAAAGACACGAATAAACTCTTCACCAATGATTTTTCTCTTTGTTTCAGGATCTTCTATACCTTTTAATTTCTCATAATATCTTTGTTGTGCATTGACTCTAATAAAATTCAAATCATAATTACCATCAGGACCAAAGATAGCTTCAACCTCATCACCTTCGTTTTTACGAAGTAAACCATGATCAACAAAAACACAAGTCAATTGATTACCAATGGCTTTTGATAATAAAACAGCCGCAACTGATGAATCAACCCCACCAGATAAAGCACATAAAACTTTTCCATTTCCAACTTTTTCTCTAATTGCTTTGATTTGTTCCTCAACAAAAGAATCCATACGCCAATCACCTTGACATCCACAAACATTTAAAACAAAGTTTGATAACATCTTTGTTCCTTCTTGTGTATGTAAAACTTCAGGATGGAATTGAATTGCATATAAATTTTGATTCCTATTTTCACACGCAGCAACTGGACAATCAGGAGTTGTTGCAGTGATCTCAAAACCTGGGGCAATCTGAGAAATATAATCAAAATGACTCATCCAACAAATACTATCCTTAGCAACATTGCTAAAAAGTGGAGAATTGTTGTTAACAGTTAAATTTGATTTTCCATATTCTCTCACATCAGCACGTTCAACTTTTCCACCCATTACATGCTGCATTAATTGTGCACCATAACATAAACCTAAAACTGGAATTCCTAGTTCAAATAACTCTTTTGAATATGTCGGTGAATTCTCTTCATAACAACTATTTGGTCCACCTGTTAAAATAATTCCTTTCGGATTCATTTCTTTAATCTTTTCAATATCAACTTTATATGAATAAATTTCACAATAAACATTACATTCACGCACTCGACGAGCAACTAACTGATTGTACTGTCCTCCGAAATCTAAGACAATCACTAATTCTCTTTTCACACTTTCCCTCCTCTAAATCACTTCTTTTAATATAATTGTTTGTTCTCTATCAGGACCAACTGAGAACATTGCTATTGGACAATGGACCAATTCACTAATTCTCTTTAAATAATTTTGACAATTCACAGGTAATTCTTCAAATGAAGTGACATGCGTAATATCTTCACTCCAGCCAGGCATTTCTTCGTAAATAGGTTCAACCTTATCCAACTCTTGAATAACTGCAGGTAATGCATGAATGATTTCACCATTCAACTGATAAGCTGTACATAACTTTAATGTTTCAATACCAGTTAAGACATCCAATAACATTATAGATAATCCAGTTAAACCACTCATTCTTCTTGACTGATTCACAACAACAGCGTCAAACCATCCAATACGACGTGGACGTTTTGTCACTGTTCCATATTCTCTTCCAACCTCACGAATACGATTTCCTACTTCATCATCAATCTCTGTTGGAAAAGCGCCTGAACCAACACGTGTTGTATACGCCTTGACAATACCAACAACTTCATCAATATTGACAGGACCAATTCCTGCCCCTTCACAAACACCATTGGCACCAGGATGAGAACTTGTGACATATGGATATGTTCCATAATCAATATCTAACATTGTTCCTTGTGCACCCTCAAACAAAACTTTCTTATCTTGTCTAAAATATTCATCCAATAATAAACCAGTATCAGTGACCATTGGTTTTATCATTTTAGCATATTCTTTATATTCTTGGAAGATATCTTCCACATGAAAATCTAATTCTGGATATTCTCTTAATTTTAAAGGCAAAACTTCTTCAAGTCTTGAACGAAATAATTCTTCATGAATAAATTCTCCCATACGAATACCAATACGTGCATATTTATCAACATAAGTCGGACCAATACCTTTTTTTGTTGTTCCAATATTTTTATCTCCACGCAATTTTTCCTGCATCGCATCTATTTCCAAATGATATGGTAAAATGACATGCGCACGATCACTAATCTTTATACCATCAGTAGAAACACCAGCATCATTCAAATACTTCATTTCTTCTAGTAATGCCTTAGGATTAATCACCATTCCATTTCCTAATATCACATTCCCAGATGTAAAAATTCCTGAAGGAATTAATCTTAAAGCAAACTTCTGACCATTAAATTCAATTGTATGACCAGCATTATTTCCACCTTGATAACGAACAACGACATCAGCCTTTTGGGCAAGGTAATCAGTAATTTTCCCTTTTCCCTCATCCCCCCATTGGCTTCCTACAACAACAATTCCAGACATAATATCTTCCTTTCTTTATAACATAATCTCAATGATTTATTTATTCTTTTCAGTCAATTCATTGACGAATCAACAGACTTATTATATGATACTTTTATCTATTAGTAAAATTAATATTTAACAAATATGATATAAGGAGTACTAATATGAATATCAAACTTGAACAATACAAAATCTTTAACGAAGCCGCCTCAACACTATCCTTCTCTTTAGCTGCCAGAAATCTATTTATATCACAATCTGCAGTTTCTCAAGCCATCCATACTTTAGAAAAAGAATTAAACACACAATTATTCATTAGACAGTCTAAAGGGGTCCTCTTAACCAAAGAAGGAAAGCTATTAGCACAAAAAATATCAGCTGCCTTGGCACTGATTACAAGTGCTGAAAACCAAATTGTCAATCAACATGAACTCACAAAAGGTGAACTCACAATTGGTGCTGGAGATACATTAAGTGAGAATTATATTATGCCCTATCTTGTCAAATTTAATAAGCTTTATCCCCAAGTCATAATTAAAATGGTTAATCGTACCAGTTTAGAAATCATTGAGTTACTCAAAACAGGTCAAATAGAAATTGGTTTTATCAATATGCCTTTACATGATGATACAATCATCATCCAAGAATGCCTCCAAGTTCATGATATCTTTGTGTCCAAACAAGAAGAAAACAAAGTTTATTCTTTACAAGATATTTCTCGTGCTCCTCTCGTTCTTTTAGAACGTTCATCTAATTCACGTCATTTTGTTGATAATCACTTTGCGAATAACGGGGTTCTTTTAACCCCTACAATTGAACTAGGTTCACATGACTTACTCTTAGAAGCTGCTAAAAATAATCTTGGTAAAGCATGTGTTATCAAAGAATTCTCATTAGATGCCCTTCAAAAAAAGTTGATTTTCGAAGTCCCTTTATCAACACCGATTCCAAAACGCAGTATTGGTTATGCTCATTTAAAAAGAAAGACTCTCACTCCCGCTACGTTAAGATTCATAGAACTTATTGAAACATAGAAAAAGGAACGATACCCCTAATCATCGTTCCTTTTTCTATATTATGATCTATAGAGCTGCTGTTCTCTATATTTGTTGGACTGCTGCCTCCAACAAGTGATCATTTATATGAGTAAACTCATATGAATACTTTTGTTTGCTGAGTGTATGTCGAGGAATATTATATGACATACATCATCCCTTAGGACAATTCCCATTATATGTATATTTTCTATTTACGCAAGTAAAAATTAAAAGTTTGTACATTTTTATAAAGATTTTTCACAAACAAATCATTTGTAAACTCTTACATACTATAAAGATAGGAATAGTTTTTAAAAGTACCATATTTTTGATATTATAAAAAAAAGAAGCACAAAGCTTCTTACAAGATAATCACATGAGATTCTTGTGTAAATGTATGTAGAGGACCGCGATTCAATGCATTCATTAAATCATCACGGGTATTGCCATCTTGTAATGTGACAATTGCACCTTGATCATCCTTTTCAACATTTTTTACCAATGAGTCTAAACTCGATAATAAATCCTTAACCAACTCATAATGACAATTATCAATCTTATATCTCATTCATATCCCCCGATTCTGTACTTCAAAAAGTACATTGTTATTATATACAGAAATCAGGAAAATACAATTTTTTCATTGCATTTCACATCAAAATACAGCACAATTTTCAAATTATGAAAATAAAAGCGTTTACACACCTAAAATATGGTATTTACCATTTCTGAGATAAAAGATATTTATATAACTGTGCTACAAATCTAGCCTCTACTTTGCCATAAGAATACCTTGCTTTCACAAAAGTAGGTACTTCAAATACATAGTCATCATTAAATTGAAAAACAACAACTTCTCCAAGTTTTTCCTGTCTCGTTTCTACAACAATTCTTATTTGTGGTTGTATTGAAAAGAAAGGTTTTAAAAATTCATCTTTTAATTGAAATGTTCCTTTGTATTCAATAGATAAAGATGGAAGTTTCTTTAATAGAGCCTCTTTTAAATCTTTTTCAGCAATCATATATTGACCAATACGCTTTTCAATCTCTGTCTTTGTTGTCTCCATCATTTGATCAGCTTGCTGTTGTGAGTGCGTTTTCACTGCTAATCTAATTCTCACAGTTTCTTCACCAGCATAGAGGGCAATAGAAACATCACCTTGTGCATCAATCAAATCTCTTAGAATTTCATCAACTCGACTTTCTCCAATAAACATTGTTGTATATTCAAAAGTAAAGATTGTCTCCTGTTTATATTGTGAAAGATAAGGTAATAACGAATGTTCAATAACATATTGTATCTCCTTAGGTGGTCCTGGTAAGTTCACAATCATCTTACCATCCTTTTGCATCACACATCCATTTGCTGTACCCATATCATTTTCTAGTATATAAGCATCAGCTGGATAATAAGCTTGTTTAAAATTGTTACTTGAAATAGTAGAAGAACTTGAACAATACTTACATTTCTCTTCAACTTTTTTCGCTTCCATTTCATTATAAACCATGTCTAAATCTAAATATTGAGCAGATAATTCTTTAGTTAAATCATCACTGGTGGGACCTAATCCACCTGTTGTCATAACGCAATCAGCTCCACGATCAAAAGCTAATTTTAAGCAATCATACAAACGTTCTGGATTATCACCAACAACTGTTTGAAAATAAACATTAAAGCCTAAATCTTTACACATCTTTTGCAAAAGTGTTGCATTTGTATTAACGATTTCACCTAATAATAATTCTGTACCGACATTTATAATCTCAACATTCATATTGAATACCTCCAAAGTTACTTACAACTTTTCTTTTCTCTATTCATTATGTGTCTATTCTATACCAATTATGAGTATTTGTGAAATGAATTTATTAATCATGGTCTTTGATTTTTAAAAGTTCTTCTACAAACTGTTGTGATTCATTTATCCATGGACTATGACCTGAATGTTCAAACCAAACAATTTCTTTATAGGGTGCCTTTAAAATACGCTCATAATCTTCTACTAATTGAATAGGTGCATTGATATCATGCCTTCCTAGAAAAAAGTAGACAGGGACCTTCAGTTCAGCATGTGTTTTTCGCAAATCAATATCATATAATTGGGGATAGACATGTTTAAATGTCGTGACAATTCCTCGTAAATAATTGACTTTATCAATGATTCCATATTCTATAGAAAAAAATATCTCTCATTGTATTATAGCCACCATTATGAATTTGAGAATTTTTAGTCATATAAGAGGACAAATAATTTAAATATTCAGCACTCTTCCATACCATATCTGAATCATAATAAGGTGGATATCCATTTGATTTTAATTTTTCAATCTTTTGAGTATCTTGACGAATCTCTGCAATTTCCAATGCTTTCTCATAGTCTAATTTTTCAGTTTCCAAAAAGTCAACCATTTGACCAGTTCCAATAACTGCATGATAGTCTTTTGGATATTCTTTTGCTAAAAAAATACCTAATGCACTTCCCCATGATTCACCAACAATATATATTTTTTCTTCTGAAAATTTTTCCTTTAGATATTTTGTTAAAGCATGTCCATCATCAATATAAGTTTGAATGGTTAAATCAGATTGCTTGATTGCTTTATAAGATTTACCAGATCCAGGCTGATCCCATCCCACAACAATAAAATGCTTCTCAAGTTCTGATAATTCGTAGCGAGTTGCTGCCATTTGGCTTCCTCCTGGACCACCTGCCAAAAACAGTAACACTGGATTATGAGTGCTTTCTCCTCTTATACTAATCCATTCTTTTCTACCATTTAAATTGACTTCCTTGAGTTCAGCAATGCTCCCTTCAATAACTTGATTATGTTTGTTAACAATGGATGGTGTATCAGCAGTTATCTGTGTCACCATTGTTAAACATATAGTCATTACAATTCCTCCAATGAATAGAAAACCTCCTTTTATTAAACGTAGAACCATTTTTTGATATTCTCTTTTTACACCTTTTATAAACAATTCCCATTAACAAAACCAAATTATATATAAGCAATCCAATACAAATCAACAACAATAACCCCCAAAGAATTATATAAAACATATGTCTCCTCCTTTTTGACCAACGGTCAACTTTTCTTTATTATATACATTTTTCGACCACTGGTCAACTTTTATAATTTATGCTATAATGAGTCAAGGTGGTGAAGAACATGAATAAACGAGATTTAATCTTAGATAGTCTTGAAGATTTGTTAACTGAAGAAAAGGGAGCATCATGCTCAGTGAGAGAAATTGCTCAAAAAGCTGGAATCGCTAAAGGGGGAATCTATTATTATTTTCAATCTAAAGAGGAGATATTTGATGCTCTCGTAGAAAGAACTTATCATAGTATTATTCTACAATGCCAAGAACTTCTTAACCAATCACAAGATAATGCCATACAAAAACTCAATCTCTTGTATACATATTATCGAACTTCATTTGTGTCTTCACAATTAGATGAATACTTGCACCAGCCTCAAAATGCTTATATACATCAAAAATCTTTAGCAAAAATTTTATTGTCTTTATCTCCAATTGTTTCCCAAATTATCAAAGAGGGAATCCAAGAAGGATTATTACATTGTGACTTTCCTGATGAAATCAGTCAAATCATTTTGTCTATCTTTTGTTTCTTGTTAGATCCAGGAATATTTACTTGGAGTCCCCTACAGGTCCAGAACCAATTAAAAATGCTCGCAACACTGATTGAAAATGGTCTACATATCCCTGAAAAAAGCCTTTCTTTTTTCTATCAGACAAATTTCTAATTATAATAATAAATATACAAACTACACAGGAAAAGAGACAATAAAAATATGTCAAACAAAAAAATGATTCTACACTTTACACTATTAACATTTATCATAGCCTATTCAACATCAGGTCTTTTAATTATTCTCGGACAATATGGATATAAAGTTTATAATTGGGTCAATACATTACAACAATTTATAATGAATATCCCCTTTGCTATTTATATTCTATCACCAGCCATTGCATCATTTGCTATTCTAAAAAAACACAACAAGATAACAGATATCAAAGAATGGTTAAAAACTGTTTTTTATGCAAAAAATAGTCTATACGCTTATTTATATGTTATTGCCATTCTTACATTGTATTTCTTAATTCACATGTTTGTAACTGGGAATACAAAAATAGCACTTCCTTTTTATACATTTTTCTTGTCTTTACCAGGCTGTCTTATAATTGGCGGTTTAGAAGAATCTGGTTGGATGTACATATTACAGCCTGAATTCAATAAGAAATATGGTTATATTTTATCATCAATTTATACTGGTATTATCTGGTTCTTCTGGCATATTCCCCTCTTTTTTATTCCTGGAACAAATCATGGTGATGGTCTTATCAACTTTTGGATGTTTGCAGTACAAGTTATGTCGTTTCGTTTTTTGATTGGGGCTATCTATAAGATATCAGGAAAAGGTTGTATTTTTATGTGTGTATTATTTCATACAATGTTTAATGCAGCATATCCTCTTTTTGGGACTATGACAATGACTTGGCTTGGAACAATCATAGCCAATATCATTATTGTATTGATTTCAATTGTAACAGTTATTATACACAATCAAAGACATGAACAATTCATAAAATAAGCTATTTTATAAGAATTCTAAGCAGTTTATATTGACTGCTTTTTTATAATAAGATAAATCAATCTCTAAAATAAAAAAAGTAGCATTTCTGCTACTGTAATTTCCCTAATCCTAAGACAATGACTCCACCAAATACAAATGCCAATAATGAAGTCACTATAATAAACACATCATATGTAGCATCAAATGGAATCAAAACAAGTGAAGAAGCAATGATTAATCCTAAGATAAAACTTAAGAATCCAGCCTTATAATGCTTAATGAAATAATCACACACTTTGGCACTTAAAGCAATTCCAATCAGAACACCAATACCAATAAAACACAAAGGAATAAGCACATTCAATTGAAAAGTTGTCACATTAGCTAAATAAGATTTAAAAAGATAATACTGACCAATAATTAACAATACCATAGAACCACTCACACCAGGCATCAGCATTGTCGCTCCACCTATCATACCAACAACAATCATAGTTAAACATAACATAACATCAACTGTTGGAAATGCCGGATTGACATTCACACTACCTTCACCAGGATTTAAAAATTCTAATGCAAAGATAATCGCTAATCCACAAATCAAAGGAATAATCTTAAACTTTTCACCCTTCATTTCCCCTTTTAAAAATAAAGGAATACTTAAAGCAATAAGTCCAATAAACCAATACATTGTTTGGGTAGGATAATGATTGAATAAAAACTCTAAAATTTTCGCAAATCCTATTAATCCAATAGCAGCACCCAATAAAACCTGAAATAAAAATAAGATATCATCTTTACGATGAGCATTTTCTTTCTTTAAAATACCTGAGATAGCCTCCATTGTTCTATTAAAGATTCCAAGTATAACCATCATAGTTCCACCACTTACACCTGGAATTACATTTGCAATTCCAACAGCAATACCACCAATTAAATTTTTAATCATGAATCCTGTCTCCTTTATTAAACATTAATGGTATTATACATAATTTGTATAGAAATGGCAATAAATCATTTTAACAATCTCCTTAGATCATCAGAAGTCCAAAAAGATTGAGTATACTCAATTAATTCATCTAACACCTTATGTTTCAATCGATAATAACTTGCTCTTGAAAAATAAGGTATCCACCAGTCAGGATTATAAAAATTCAAATATTCACTCTCAATAAAGGAATAAGATTCTTTAGACATATGTGAGTGAATCTGATTAATCATAGAAACAAAATTCTCTAATTCCTGTTTTCTCTCCATTTGTTGTAAAATCATTGCATCAGGTTTTTGATAATTCGTATCTCCTTCTTTAACTTTAAAAATATCAATCTGAGGATAATAATTATAATGCTGACTCAAATATAAAATATCTAATTGAGCCCTCTGATAACTTTTATAAATTTTTTTTGCCAACTTATCTTTTTGTTTTAATGTTAATTCTTTTTCCATAAAAAAATACCTCCTACTATATATATTCATAAGTAAAAGGCTATTTTTCTTTTTTAAATTGTAAAATTTTCAATTAATTGCTCAATTTCTTCATTTTTAAGTCCGATTTGTAACAAGTATTCTTTACTACTTCCATAATGTTCTCTTAAGTAATCAAGTAATTCCATCATATATCTTGGAGAAGATTTCAAATATTGCTTGGCTTCTTCATTCTCCATCATTTTTGCCAATTCTTCATTGATTTCAATATTATTTTCATAAGACTCACTATAATCTTTAACGATATCATACTCATGACATCCCATAAGATCAAGTAACAAAGCAGCTGTTATTCCTGTACGATCTTTTCCAGCTGAACAATGAAACATCACACCATCATATGGATACTTTAAGAATATATCAAATAAATCCTTAAATTTATTTTTCATTCCTTCCAACATATAAATATAAACGCCACCAAGATCTTTATACTGCTTGACTTCTTCTGGTACAATTGAGGCTTTCGTAGAATCAAAAAGATTCACTTCATAAAAATCAATATCCTGATCATCTACAAAAGGATTGACTTGTTGTTCTTTTTCAAAATCACTTCTTAAATCAATAACTGCTTTCACACCATAGTCTTTTAATGCTTGAATATCAGCTTTTGAAGCATTAGCTGGTGAAGATGCACGAATATATTTATGTGATTTTGTATATGTTCCTGCCTGTGTTTCATATCCACCTAAATCTCTTGTATTAACCATCTTTTCTAAAACTATCAAACGTTCTTCTCTTGTCATATATAACATCTCTATTCCCTCCTATTCTTCAAATGGACGAACACGCAATGTCACTCCAAGTTCATCACATATATTTTGACATTTCTTTATTTTTTCTTCACCAATGATATCAACAACACTCAAGACAACATGTGGTACATAATCCTTACATCTCACTGCAAAATCTAGCATTGCCTGATAAGAATCAATACCAAAACGACTTCTTGTTAATTCATAATATTCTTGAGCATCAGGAGCATTCAAACTGATTGAAATCGTATCAATACGTCCTTTAATCATCGGTGTTATATCTTTTTTATGAATTAAGTTTCCTAAACCATTTGTATTCACGCGAATTGGCAAATCCTGACGATATAATTTGAGAATACCTGCAATTTGAATCATATCATCGACTCTCTCAAATGGTTCTCCAAAACCACAGAAAACAACTTCTGCAAAATCATCTAAATCATACTTTTGAAACTCATGAACAATCTCCTCAACAGTAGGCTCCTGTTTTAGCCATAATGTATTTGATTCAGTCATTTCTTTGGTTTGACGTAAACAAAATGTACATGCACATGGACATCTATTCGTCATATTTACATAAACATGTACATTTGCTAAAGAATCTAATTCACCAATATCTATATAACTATTCTTGTATAATGTATATAATATCATCTTCACTCTTCTCCTAATTCGTATAAGTATTCCTCAAAACATAATCCATAATAATTGGGAACTTGTGTTTTTTCACAATAATCAATACATTTGGAAGCAAATAGGGTTGCTCTTTTAACACTCTCATAAAAACTATATCCATTTAAATAACTGCCCGCAATAACTGAAGAAATAACATCACCTGTTCCACAACGATCTTCACCAATACGATCAACCATAACAATCTGATAATCTTCACCTTGATTATAAATAAAATTTAATATCTGTTTGTCATTAAAAGGAATACCTGTTACAACAATATGTTGTGGACCCTGTTGAGAAAGTTGCTGACACATTTCCTCAAGTTCATCAAAAGTTGGTAAAGTTATTGGATAAGGTCTATCCACAAGTGTAACCAGTTCTGTTAGATTAGGTGTCATTAAATCAGCATATTGTACCAATTGCTTCATTTTTGCACACATCTCAGGCGTATAAGTTGCATAAAGCTTACCATGATCACCCATAACTGGATCAACAAGTACAAATACCCCTTCCTGTTTAAATGTCTGTATAAAATCGATGACAATATCAACCTGCTCCTTTGAACCTAGAAATCCTGTTGCAATTGCATCAAACTCTAATTGTAAATCCTTATATGTCTGAATATAATCATTCATTCTTGATGTGTAATCATCAAAATAAAAAATTGGAAACTGTGTATGAGTTGATAAAATAGCTGTTGGAATAGGCACAGCCTGTATTTTCATTGCTGAAATAATGGGAGCCATAGCTGCAATAGAACATCTTCCAAATCCTGTAATATCATTAATTAAAGCCATACGTTTTTGTCGTTGCATTTGATTCACCTCATTTTTGTACATTTTATCATATTTCAAGTCAAAAGAGAATGAATTTATGTTATGATAAAAGACGAGGTGAAAATATGAGAAAAGCAAATCTTTCAATGACTGAAAAATCATCACTATATAACCATATTGACGAAGAGTTAGTTCAATGTATACAATTTGAAAATGAAACATTAACCAATAGACAAGAACAAGGAAAGGAATTTAAGAATTGTTATTTTGAAAATATTATATGTGAAGATGTCGATTTTGAAAATAGCTATTTTATGGATATTATTTTTAAGAACTGTGATTTATCTAATGTCAAATTCTATTCATGCTTATTTCGAAGAGTTGAATTTATAAACTGTAAGCTCATGGGTACTGATTTTTCTGAGTCTGTTTACGATAATGTATCAATCAAGGATTGTCTTTGTCGCTTTGCAAATTTTGCATTTATGAAAAATAAAGAAGTGCAGTTTATCAATTGTGATTTTCAAAATGCCAGTATCATTGAAACAAATTTAAAAAAAACATTGTTTCAAGAATGTACTTTCCATCAATGTGAAGTTCAACATTCATCATTTTATAATATAGATTTATCAAACTGTGACTTATCAAACATTATAACAACACCAGAAGATATCAAAGGTGCTATTATTGAGAGTTATCAGGCATCATCATTAATACATCTTTTAAGAGTCAAAGTGAAAGAATAAAGCCAATCTTAACAGATTGACTTTTTAATTATAAATACTTATTAAATTCTTCAACAGGAAGTGGTTTAGAAAAAATATATCCCTGAATCATATCACATCCAATTGTTTGTAAAAATTGCTGTTGCTCCCTTGTTTCAACACCCTCAGCAACTGTATATATATCAATACTTTTTGCCATATTAATCACTGATTTAATAATCTCATAACTTCTAGCCACATTATAGTTTTCTTTTAAGAAAAAACGATCTAACTTGATGACATTAATTGGGAGGTCTTTTAATAAATTTAATGAAGAATAGCCACTACCAAAATCATCAATTGAACAAAGAAAACCATGGGCCTGTAATTCAGCAACAATAGTTTGAACTCTTTTGATATCTTCTAATAAAATGTTTTCTGTAATTTCTAATTCTAATAATTGATCAGGAATTTGATATTTTTCTTTGATTTTCACATATCTCTCAATAAAATCATGTTGATATAAATGCAAACGTGAAATATTCACCGAAATAGGAATAATATTTTGATGATGCGATATACGTGATGATATATATTGACAAACTCTTTCAAAAACATATTCATCTAATTTTAAAATAAATCCATTCTTTTCAAAAAGTGGAATAAAATCATTAGGCATAATCATTTGCTGTTGAGAATCAATCCAACGTACCAATGCTTCTGCACCTAAAATCTTCTCACCATTCACATTAAATTTAGGCTGTAAGAAGAAAACAAATTCTTTATTTTCTAACGCTTTATCCATCTTTGATTCAATATCAGCCTCTTTTAATAAATGTTCCCGCATCTGAGAATGATAAAAGTAATAGTACTCATTCACATTATGTGATAATGCATTCAACGCAAGATGACTGCAATCTACCAAATGATCCATCGTATGTATATGCTTATCATCTTCCTGACAACAAATCCCAAATTTCATAACAGTTTCTCTTTGAAATTCATTTTTATAAAGAATCTCTTTAAAATCTTGATTAATTTGCTGACATATTTTGACGATATCGTTTTTATCAGTATAATGACACATAAATAAGAATTGATCAGCATTCATATGGCAAGCTATACAATGTTCAGTTACATATTTTTCTAATAAGGCTGCTAATTCTTTTAAAATAAAATCACCAAACTGATATCCATTTAAATCATTGATAATTTTAAAGCCATCAATATCTATATAGATAACTGCCCAGTTTTTATTTTCTTGAGCAAGCAATTGTTGCCCTTCCATTTTAAACTTCTGATAATTATATAATCCTGTAAGATGATCATAAAAAGCCAAATTTTCAACAACTCTTTTATGTTTTCTATGATTTAATAAATACAAGAAAACAACGAATCCTAAAGAACCTATAATAATCAATGACAATATAATAGTATGTATAATAATATTATTCGCTTGTTCCATTATTGCAGCATTAGGAATAATAGAAATAACATACCACTGTTCTCCTATTGACATTGGAACATAACAAAACACATTTGTATTATCATGATAGTTAAACAATGCCATGCCTTTTTGCTGATGAGCCAAAGCATTTCTAAATGATTCAATATCAGTATTATTATTTTTCTCTAGATCAATAATATCAAATAGATTCTGAAAAGTTCTATTGGCATTCTTATGATTTGTTCTTATTAGGACATCTCCATCTCTATTAACAATATAAGAAAATCCTAAATTATTATAGAATGATAAAGAAAAATTATCAGCAATATAAGAAACCTGACTTTCTTTAATCAAATATCTATGACCATCCCTAACATAAGTTCCTATAACCTTAATTCCAGTCTTATCATTAAAAAAAGGATCAATAATGCCACTTTCTTCTTTGTACAACTGACTTAACTGTAAGATTTTATCATGATCAATTGCATGTTCACCAGTCTTATCAATATATTTATTCTGAAGTGTGTCAATATAGAAATAATTTATATATTGATGACTTGGAATTTCTGCAATATTCTTAGCTAAATAATCTTTTGAATTCACAATATTATTTAAAACATTCCTTAGATTTTCAATGTCCTTCTGTAAATAAATATTCAATGATTTCTCTTCTTGCGAAGTCGTTTCTAAAATATCATTAACTGATTGATCCCATAAAGATTCCTGTACATAATCAATATAAGAAATCATTGTGAATGCAACAATAACAATCGCCAAAATACTGCCTAAAATAAAGATAGGTTTTTTTTCTTTCTTCACATTCATCTCTCCTTATTTATAAGATCTAATGCTGCTTCTACAGTTTCACCCTGCAAAAGCAGTTGGACACCTGCTCTCGTATTGGACCACATTTCATAATCAATTAACTGATTACTTCCAAGAATGCTCTGTTGATCATTCAAATACTTATTAAGTGGTTGAACAGCTTTATTAGTAGATAATTGATTATTGTTTAAAGGACTAAAAGAACATTGATTATCAACAAATTTCCACATTTCTTCCGTTTGAGTCATATACTCAATAAACTTTTTAGCTTCTTCAACATGTTTTCCTTTGGCATTCACACAAAGTCTTGTATCAATATTCGTTACCAAAACTTCTCCATCACTTAAAATAGGATAAGGATGAACTTCAAAATTTAATTCAGGAGCCATCTTTTCCACTCTTATTGCTGCCCAAGCCCCAGTAAGCATAAAAGGATTTTCACCTTGACTAAACTGTTTTAAATCATCTTGGGTTTTTTGTGTTTTGAGAGTTTCTTTGGCATCTACAAATTTATTTTGTATAATCTTTTCTACAAGTTCATATCCAGGTCTCATATAATCTTTTAAGATTTGTGAATCATTGTTCATTTTTTGAATGATTTCTCTATAATTTTCTTTTTGATAAAGTGGATATAATCCTTTCGCAATGGCTATTGTTTTTAAGGATATGTCATTATTAGCAACAAGTGGTGTTATTCCCTGATCAACAAAATATTGACAAACTTTCATAAACTCTTCTTCATTTTTGGGAATGTCTTGATGATGTTCTTTTAAAAGATCTAAATTGCAATACAGTCCAAAAGCAGAAATTGTTGATGGAACATAATAAATCCGACCATTCTCCTCTTTCATCTGCTCTAAAGACCTCTGACTGAAGTTTGGAATTGTTGAAAGATTAGATAAATCTTCAAAATATCCACTCCTTTTAAATTTCTGAAGATGTTCTTTATCAATCATAAAAATATCATCAACATTATCATTATTCAGTCTTTTCGAAAGAACATCATAATAATCTGTTCCTTTTACACTTTCATATGAAATTTGAACATGAGGATGATCTTTCATATAATTTTGAAGTGTCTCTTCAATCGCAACAACATTTATTGCTTCACTTTTATAACCAAAAAATGATAAATTTATAGTCTCTTCATCTTGAGGAACAATTATATTCTTTGATTCGTTATTTTGACATCCCAAACAAAGCATCAATACAGAAAACATTATTATGACTTTGGTATACTGTTTTATTTTCACATAATCATCCTCTCTTTTGGTATAGACTTTTTCAATTAATTATATCATTGGTAAAATTGAAAAGCAATTGAATCAAAGAACTCATAATCATTTAACTAGCCCATCATTTAACCATTCATTTCTATAAATTTTCAATTAAAATCTTTTTTTAATTCAAAATTTTACAATGATTATAATCAAAAAAGGAACAATTTCTTGTTCCTAATAAGCTCTTGCAAAATATACAATATGTTTAGCCTTTTTACCACATATAGGACATATGCCATCAACTTGTGCTTCTGTATCAATACAGCGAGATGTAGCAGCAGTCTCTTCTTTGATTCTGACTTCACACTCTTCATCGCCACACCAAGGTAATTTAATATAACCACCCTTAGTATTTAAAATATCTTTAAATTCTTCAAATGACGTTGCATTTGTTATATGATCATTTCTAAATGCTAAAGCTTTTTGATACATTTCTTCATGTATATCATCAAGTAATTGTAACAGTGTTTGAGATAGATTCTCATCTAATGATAAAGTGATTTTTTCACCACTAATACGTTTGGCAACTACGCATTGACCATTTTCTAAATCTCTTGGACCAACTTCTAAACGTAATGGAATACCACGCATTTCTGCTTCTGAAAATTTCCATCCTGGTGATTTATCAGTTGCATCAACTTTGACTCTTATGCCTTGTGCTTTGAGTTGTTGTTCTAGTTCATAAGCTTTATCTAAAACACCATCTTTTTGTTGTTGGATAGGAATAATCATTACTTGCGTTGGGGCGACTCTTGGCGGTAATACCAATCCATTATCATCACCATGAACCATAATAATTGCTCCTAAAAGTCTTGTTGAAACTCCCCAAGATGTTTGATGAACATATTTCTGTTTGTTATCTTTATCTAAGAATTGAATACCAAAAGCTTTTGCAAAACCATCTCCAAAATAATGAGAAGTTCCTGATTGTAAAGCTTTACCATCATGCATCAAAGCTTCAATTGTATAAGTCTCTTCAGCACCAGCAAATTTTTCTCTTTCAGTCTTTTTTCCAGTTACCATAGGAATAGCTAAAAGATTTCTTGATGTTTCCTCATAGATATCAAGCATTTGCATCGTCTCAGCTCTTGCCTCTTCTTCTGTTGCATGAATTGTATGGCCTTCCTGCCATAAGAATTCAGAACCTCTTAAGAAAGGTCTTGTTGTTTTTTCCCAACGGACAACACTACACCATTGATTATATAATTTAGGAAGATCACGATATGAATTCACGATCTTTGCATAATGTTCACAAAACAATGTCTCAGAAGTTGGACGAATTATTAAATTTTCTTCAAGATTATCTAATCCACCTCTTGTAACAACTGCACATTCTGGTGCAAAACCTTCTACATGATCTGCTTCTTTTTGTAGTAATGATTCAGGGATTAACATCGGCATATAGACATTCTCATGTCCAGTTTCTTTAAATTTTTTATCCATGTATGCTTGAATCATTTCCCATAAAGCATATCCATACGGTCTATAGATTATGAATCCTTTCACACTTGAATAGTCCATCAGCTCGGCTTTACGACATACATCAGTATACCACTTTGCAAAGTCAACGTCTCTTGATGTGATTGCATCATTTTTCACTTTGTTATTTGCCATTTTTATACCCCTTTTTCTTTCAATATTTACTTTTCTATTATACAAGATTTTATATAAATTGCAATCTTGATATCACATATTCTATTGAGTTGTCATTATTTTCACTAAACCATATTATTCATTCTCATTAAAGTCCCGTTTTATTTTTAAAATCAACCTTTTTTCTCATAAACTTCCTGACTTTATATGGAACAATAGACTTCTCTTGAGAGTGCACTGAGAGAAAAATGTATCCAATTGAATAATAGGTTAAGACATAGAAGAATTTTATGTTCCTATTATGACAAAGCATATCCTTAATATCAACAAACAATTAACCATGTGCCATAAGCAAGATGAATAACCAGATATTAAAAAATCAGGAAACCAAGTCCTGATTTTTCTTTGAGGAACTCACCTAAGTGAAGCCTTTGTTTTACATTTACGCACTAGCGCTCATTTCAAATTTAACCTTTAACAACAATTCTTAATCTTTTTCAATATGTAAAGTACTTCCCATCTTCCCCTTTTCAACAACGATTTGAGTGTGAATCCTTTCTTTCAGCTCATCAACATGTGAAATAATCCCAATCACTTTATTGTCATTTTTCAAATCTAACAACACAGATAATGCCTGATCAATTGATTCGCTATCTAACGTTCCAAATCCTTCATCAATGAAAAGTGTATTTAA
>OATT01000678.1_pt1 | contig 28162 bp, 22 predicted proteins | sample 1476071 | NCBI WGS metagenome assembly OATT01 (sample SAMEA2579989, study PRJEB22360) | human gut metagenome | biome: human gut; feature: human-associated habitat; material: faeces | place: Denmark | collected 2008/2010 | reverse complement strand
TTAGTTTACATTAATAATTTGAAATTGTAACGTGAAAAACTTTATCTTTATAATCATGGTAGAGAAGTACTTAAAGAGTGGCTTAAAAGATCTGTGATAAAGGATGAATTGAGATATGAAACACTTTTAAAATTGTTCTTTGGCAGCGAGGTTGGGCCAGAAATTACGATAAATCATATAAATGAATTTGAAGATAAAATAAGGCGTCAGTTGGAAGTTTTAAAAAAATATGTAGTGCAATTGGAAAACGTGTCTATTTATGAAGAAGCACATAAATATTTTATATTAACTGTGAAATTTGGGATAAATTCATATGAAGCTTATCTAAAATGGTGCAAAGAAGCAAAGGAAGTATTAGGAGCAAATATAAAGGGGGAAAAATGATGAATAATATCAAATTCGGATTTTCATGGATTGGATTAATTGTATTTTTATTACCTATGCTTATAAATATTGTGTATGTAATTTTGCCACCGAAAAATGCACCAACTACACAACAAGAAACAAACAAAATACTAGAGATTATTGAACAGTCTACAAGAATGTTATATATGTTGGCGATTGTATTTTTAGTTAGCAAGGAAAAAGTAGATTTTACTAGTGCTTGGATGTTTATAGGTTTAATATTCCTTATTTTATATTATATGGTCTGGTTTAGATATTTTTTAGGTGGGCGTGATGTAGACTTATTGGGTAAAAAGTTTTTATTTGTACCTATGCCACTTGCCGTTTTTCCTGTGATTTACTTTATTTTTGAGGCAATTTGGTTAAATAACTATATAGCAGTTTTGTTTATGTTAATCTTCGGAATCGCCCACAATATAATTTCTTATAATGCTTTTTCATAGTATCACCTCTTTTTATTAAGGAGGAAGATTCTATAAAAATACTTTTTACTGTTTTTATAAAATGTTCCTCCTATATACTATAACACACATAAATATATAAGTAACAAAATAGCTTTAAATAAATTTTATTTAAAACTATCTAATCGGAGTATAGTCTAACTCAGATTCTTCATCAGTTCTTTCAATCTTAAAAATAACAGGTCTTATTCCATCATTACAAGATCAAATTGCAACTCCTTCTTTGTCGATCCAATCTTTATAATAAAATATGTCGCACCCATGAGATAGTGCAAAAACATATTGATACATAGCCTTCCATGCCTCATCACATAACCCATCTGGCTTTGCATAATCGCCATAAAAAACATCGCCAACTTTGTGCATTGGACATTTGCCAATGTTTTTACATCCGTATTCTTTCGCTAAATCTTCGTGAAATGTCGTTTTTAAAATCTCTATTTTACATTTTTTCATACTCAAAATCCTCCTTTTTTATTCTTAAGATAAAACCTCTATAATAAAAACGCGATAAAATAGAAATAATTGTATTAATTCATATTTGAATTAATTATACTAATTGTTTTATACTTATGTAAGTATGTACTTTTTTGTAAGGTACTAACTTAATTGTAAGTATTAGAGGTGAGAAAAATGAGTATGGAGAAATTTAGGGACAAAGATTTAAAAGATATAAAATCTACTCCATTTGGATATACATTATCTATTATCGGTGGTAAATGGAAAATGGTTATAATGTTTTGGCTTGTGGAATATGAAACGCTTAGATATGGCGAATTAAAAAGATGTATCGGACAGATAAGCGATAAAATGTTAAACAGTCAGCTAAAAGAATTAGAAAGTGATGGGATAGTGATTAGAAAAGAATACCCACAAGTACCACCGAAAGTTGAATATTCACTTTCAAAACGAGGATGGTCGCTAATGCCTATATTGGAGGAGATGTGTAAGTGGGGCGAGGAAAATCAAATATAAGAAATTATTAAATCTATATGGTATATCATTTACACATACTGTAATTCTTTTTAACGACTTTGTGATAAAAGTGATACAAAGAATTATCACAAAGTTGTTTAAAAGAATCATATGACCATCGCAAATTGACCTTAATTTTAGAAATTACATCTAAATTTCAAAGGTCAGTTTGCGATGGCTTTATTTTTTAATTATACATTCCATGTTTATTCATATAATTATAAATTTGTTCACCGTGTTCTTGTTCTTCCTTTTGAATATGGTTTAAAACTTGTCTTATATTTGTATCTCTAAATTCAAAAATCGAAGTATTATATGTAGATGAAACATATTTTTCTGTTGATAGAGCATCCTGGCATAAAAGTTTATCGCCTTCGTTGTAGTTCATTTGAATTTGGCCTTGTAAATTTCCTAAGTTAAATTCAGATTGTGTATTTTGCTCATTTCCTTGACCTTGGCTCGCGTTTTGGTTTATATTTGGCACTGTTCCGTTTAGAATTTGATTTATAGTGTCTAAGTGTTGTTGTTCTTTTGAAGCTAAGGAATTAAATAGATTTTTTAACTCTTGGCAATTTGTTTTTTCTGCATGGTCTTTATATTTTGCGACACATAAAGTTTCATGTTCTTTAGCGTCTTCTAAAAGACTTTTTTCTTTAGTATTTAAATTTAGCATTTTATCACCTCAATAGTATTTTGTATAAAAATTTTTAAAATATACATATAGATTACTGTTTTTTAACAAATTTAATATAAGAAAAATGTCACTTTTTGACGGGAAATTTTATAAAATATTAGTAAGAGATATTTTGTCCTTTATTAGTATTTACAAGAACTATAATGGTTTTATATTTTATAAAGTAAAAAATTAATAATGGACATCAGGAAGGTGATAAAATGGCAATAAAAGTATGGGGTATTGATGTGAGCAAGTACAATCACCCAATAGATTGGAAAAAGGTCAAAAATGCTGGTGTTAAATTTGCGATTCTTAGAGTAGGATTTGCAAGTACATCAAACAGAAACAAGCTTTATGTAGATCCTTATTTTGAAGAATTTTATAAGGGTGCAAAGAAAGTTGGAATGCCTGTTGGAGCATATTTTTACTCAAGATGTAATAGTGTAGAGACAGCAAAAAAAGAAGCAGAATTTATATTAAACGCTATAAAAGGTAAACAATTTGAATATCCAATTTGGCTTGATGTTGAAGACACAACAACTTTAAAGTCAGCAAGTAGATCAACACTTACAACAGCTGTTGTAACTTGTTTGGAAAAAATAAAAAACGCTGGATATTATGTTGGAATATATTCAGGAAAATATATATTGAGAGACCAATTAAACGATGAAAGATTGAAAAAATACGACCACTGGATAGCACAATATGCAACACGCTCAACTTACACAACATATAAAATATCAATGTGGCAATTCGGTGGGGAAGTAAACTTCCTAACACGCAAAAAAATTCCGGGAATCGGAAATGACGTAGCCGACCAAAATTACTGTTATAAAGACTATCCAACGATAATAAAAAATGCAGGATTAAATGGGTTTAAACAAAATCATCTAAAATTTGAACTTCCATTTTATATTAAAACATTAGGCAAGGTAAACATAAGAAAATTACCAAGTACAGATTCTCAAATAATCTACACAGTTCCAGGAAAAGGTATAAAATATAAAATCACAAAGATTTCCGAAAATGGTAAATGGGGCTATGCTTCATATCGTAAAGGATGGATTACTTTAAATAAGAATTATGTTGAAAAAGGTTAATACACAGATAGGTTTACGGAAATATATGTAAAAATACCCCGTGTATGGACTTTTAAAGGCCGTTCATACACGGGGTATTGTATTTGTATTAATAAGTATAAAATCTAACTTAAAACCGAAAAATCTATGTCATAAATATAGGTATTTATATTACCACCACTTAATATCCTTATCTTGATATAGAGATAGATATTCTTTATCTAGTGAAGCTTCATGTGCTATATAAGGAAAATATTTATATAATAAAGATGGTGACTTAATTATACTAGACCATCTATTTTCTCGCTTAAAAATCCAGTGAATAATGATACGAATTTGATAATCTGTAAACTGTGATAGTTTTGGTACTAATAAGTTAAAATCGTCTATCCAATTATAAAGAAGTGAAAATTCCTGTTTAGAATTTGGTGAAGAACCAAAAATAGATATATAGAAAAATATAGCAATATTATAAATATATCGTTCCTCTTGGCTTTGCTGTGAAAGATAGTCTTGAAAATCTTTATACGGTTGCTCAACTTCATTTTCCTCTTTCATCTTAGCTTCATATTCTAATTCTTCATAACTTTTAAAAAGCTCATTAAAATTTTCACCATATGTAAAATAAGAAAACTTCCCACCAGAAAAAACAGTCTTTTTCTTCAAAATTCCCAATTCACACATACGCTTAAGTCTCTTATAAATCGCATCCTTTTTCAAATATAAAATCGGCAAATCATCGATTAACCCTTGGTAAGAAACCCAATAATACTTCTCACCATCAAGCGTCATAGAACGCATTCGATTTGAATCGATAAAATCAACAATCCATCTAAGCATATGTAAATCAACAGAATCTAGGTTGAAATTTACAGCAGCTAGTTGAGAAAAACCAGAAATAGTATACTTCATAATTGAACACCCCTTTTATTTGAAAATTTGAGAATGTGTTTTATATATTGCTGCGTTTTGTTGTGGTTGTTTAGTGAGGGTTGGTAGTGAAAAATTTTATATATATTCTCTTAAGTTAATTATACTTAAAAAGTATGGAAAAAGTCTTGTTCTAAAGCTTCACTTTTTGAAAAAAATTTATATTTTTTTTAAAGAGTTATATAGTAGAGGAGTTATTTGATCCATGTTTTCATCAGTTTTATTCGTATTTTGGTTTGGATAAAGGGGAAGAAAATACGGTAAGGGTGGACTTTTGAGGCAAGTGATAGGGTGTTTTTTGTCGAATGCGTGGATTTTGGTCAGGATGGTGTGATTTTTGGAGACCACGTGAGGACTTTGGAGTTGAGTGGGAATGTTTTTAGATATATAGTGGGTTCATTTGAATCGAGTGGAGGTGCTTTTGGAGAACTCGTGGGTATTTTTGAGTCAATAGTGGTAATTTTTGAAGATTAAGTAGGTTCGGTTAAGTCTAGGTGTGTTGATTTTGGTCAGTTTGGTAGGTGCATTTGGGTTCAGTGGTTGTTTTTGTGGAGATTGATGTTAAAATAGATTATATATAATATTTATAAAAATTAGGAAAAGAGAGATATATTGAAATAATGGAAAGCAAAAGAAGAAATAAAGGAAACTATTTAATAGAGAAGATGCCAGAATTAGCTAAACAGTGGCATCCTACGAAAAATAAAGATATATCATTAAATGATGTAACTTGTGGTAGTGGAAAAAAGGTATGGTGGAAGTGCAGTAATGGACATGAATGGCAGGCTATAATAGGTGATAGGGCTAGAGGCAATTGATGTCCATATTGTGCTGGAAAAATAGCTACATTAGAAAATTGTTTAGCAACAGTAAATCCAAAACTAGCTGAAGAATGGAATAACAAAAAAAATAAAAAATTAACGCCTTATGATGTAACTAATTTTTCGAATAAAAAAGTATGGTGGAAATGTAGTAATGAACATGAATGGCAAGCCCCTATAAATAATAGATCAGCAGGGAGAGGGTGTCCTTATTGTGGAAATAAAAAGGTATGTAAGGATAATTGTTTAGCAACAATAAATCCAGAACTTTCAAAAGAATGGGATTCGATAAGAAATGGAGATTTAACACCAAATGATGTTATGCCAGGGAGTCATAAAAAGGTATGGTGGAAATGTAGTGAAGGTCATACATGGGAAGCAGGTATAGATGATAGAAACAGAGGTACAGGATGCCCATACTGTGCAAATCAGAAAGTATGTGAAGACAATTGTTTATCAACAGTAAATCCAAAGTTAGCACAAGAATGGCATCCAATAAAAAATGGTAACTTAAGACCTACAGATGTTACTAGGGCAAGTAATAAGGTTGTGTGGTGGAAGTGTAAGAATGGTCATGAATGGAAAGTATCTGTCAATAACAGAAGTAAGGGTGCAGGATGTCCATATTGCGCAAATAAAAAAGTATGTGAAGATAATTGTTTGGCAACTTTGCATCCAAATTTAATAAAAGAATGGCATGCTATAAAAAATAAAAAACTAACACCATATGATATAGTTGCGAATAGTGAGAAAAAGGTATGGTGGAAATGTGGTAAAGGACATGAATGGCAAACATCAGTATATCATCGAGTTTCAGGCAAGGGATGTCCATACTGTGCAAATCAGAAAGTATGTGAGGATAACTGTTTATCTACAATAAATCCCCAATTAGCAGAAGAGTGGCATCCAACAAGAAATGAAGGTTTAACACCAAATGATGTAGTATCTAAGAGTAGTAAAAAAGTATGGTGGAAGTGTAGTAAAGGACATGAATGGCAAGCTGCAATAAGTGACCGAAATTCAGGCAAAGGATGTCCATATTGTGCAAATAGAATGGTTAATGAAGAAAATTGTTTAGCAACTACAAATCCAAAACTAGCAGAAGAGTGGCATCCAATAAAAAATGAAGATTTAACACCAAATGATGTAGTGTCTAAGAGTGGTAAAAAAGTATGGTGGAAGTGTAATAAAGGTCATAGTTGGGAAGCTACAATTGCTAGCAGAAGTATCGGAACAGGATGCCCATATTGTAATGGATTCCAAACATCTTTTCCTGAACAAACAATTTATTATTACTTAAAAAAAATATTTAATAAAGTACATAATAGGTATAAGTATAAAGGTGTAGAGATTGATATTTTTATTGAAGATATTAATTTTGCAATAGAATATGATGGGGCACAATTTCATTCTACTAAGGAAGCTATAACAAAGGACACAAATAAAAATGAAATTTTATATAATAATAAAATTAATTTTATTAGAGTCAGAGAAAAAGGATGTCCTAAAATTGATATGAAAGGTTTTGACTATATTGAATATAAAATGAAAAGTAATTATAACAATATAGGAGAAATAATAAAAATTATTTTAGAAAAAATAAAAAAATTTAGTATAGAGTATTCAGAAGCATGTATTGAATTAGAAAAAGAAATAAACATTGAAAGAGATAGGTTTGAAATTTTAGCACAATATAAAAATTATGATTTTAGTAATGTAAACAGGGATAGATTTAATGAATTATCTAAAGAATGGGATTATGAAAAAAATAAAGATTTAAAACTTGAGAATTTTAGTACTGCAAGCAAAGAATATGTATGGTGGAAATGTAGTAAAGGACATGAGTGGAAGTCTATAATAAAAATTAGGTATGATGGCACTGGATGCCCATATTGTGCAAATCAAAAAGTATGTGAAGATAACTGTTTAGCTACTGTAAATCCAAAGTTAGCAAAAGAATGGCATCCAACAAAAAATGGAGATCTTACGCCTTATGATATTATACCAGGAAGTAAGAAAAGAATTTGGTGGAAATGTAAAAAAGGACATGAATGGCAAGCAGTTATTTCAAGTAGAAATAATGGAGTAGAATGTCCATACTGTTCAAATAAGAAGGTATGTAAAGACAACTGTTTAGCTACGAAAAATCCAGAATTAGCAAAGGAATGGTACCCAACAAAAAATAAAGATTTAACACCAAATGATGTAGTAGCTAATAGTGGAAAAAAAGTATGGTGGAAATGTAATAACGGACATGAATGGGAAGTATCTGTGCATAGTAGGAATAAAGGTACTGGGTGTCCATATTGTTCAAATCAAAAAGTATGTGAAGATAATTGTTTGGCGACTTTATATCCAGATTTAGTAAAAGAATGGGATCAAAGTAAAAATGGAGATTTAACACCATATGATGTTATGCCAGGGAGTGGAAAGAAGGTATGGTGGAAATGTAATGAAGGGCATGAATGGGAAGCTAGAATATGTAATAGGGCATCAGGTAGTGGTTGCCATTATTGTACAGGACAAAAAGTTACAAAAGATAAAAGCTTAGGGAGTTTGAATAAAGAACTAAGTAAGGAATGGAATCAAAGTAAAAATGGACATTTAACACCATATGACGTTGGGATAGGAAGTCATAAAAAGGTATGGTGGAAGTGTAATGAAGGACATGAGTGGCAAGCAAAAGTATATGCTAGAAGTGCAGGAAGTGGTTGTCCTGAGTGTTATAAGGAGTCAAGAGTAAAAAAATAAATATTTTAAATAGAGCAACATCTATGTAAAAGGTGTTGTTCTTATATCTTTGAACTTTCAATTGTTAACTAATTATTTTTTAATGAACAAATTATAGGTTTAAACAATTGTAGATAAAATATATAAATTTAAGTATAAAAGTGCAATAGTATAATATTATGTGATAAAATGAAGAAAAGAGTAATTTTAGGGGTATATTTTGGGGGATAAGTCGAATAATTAAATTTGAGTATAAAAATTATTTATAAGTATAGTAATGAGAAAGTCCTCTGTTTTATACAAAACTCTAAATTGTATAAAAAAGGGCTTTTTTTAAATATATAAAGAATTGTATAAGCATATTGTATGATTAAATTTAGCAAGATAAGATATATTTCTGAAATATAAAAGGGGTGCAAAAAATGGAAGATTGCTATGTAGAAAATTCTTGTTTAGTTCAGTCAAATGAAATTTTAGATTTATTTAGTAGTATTCAATTATTTAAAAACAATAGAGTAATTCATAATATAGAAAGTTTAGGGTATCCATATAATGGGGAGCTAAAAAATAATGAAATGTCTTTTTATAAGATAGAACAATTATCATTTGATGAGGATTATCCACATAGAGAGGCATTTGAAAATGTATTACTTTCATTAGACAATGAAGCTTTTAATTTTGTTTACATATTAACAGGAAATGAAAATGGAATCGAATTATGTGTTGGAGTTGTTAAAAATAGAAATGAAAATCAAGTGATTTTAGATAAGAAATTGTCAGCATCAAATTATGGTGAAATTGTAGCTAGTGTATTTGATGGTAATTTCAATGGAAGTAAACTAAAAAAATTAACAGGTAAAGAGTTGACAGATATGGTTATAGCATCACCTAAAAAATATAAAAATGCAGGTGTTATAATGGGGATTCCTTCGTTAAGTGAAGTTAACTCTGAAAATAAATATGATTTTCAAGGAATAGATAGACTTATAAATAGTATGCTTGGTTTAGAATGGAGAATTGAAATTATATGTGAGCCTGTAAATAAACGAGAAATACTAGAACTTCGAGAAGATATATATGAATTATATAATCGTTTATATGTATGTTCAAAAATGTCATTACAGAATACAAATAATAATGGACAAACTATTTCATTTGGGAAAAATATATCAGATTCTAAAAGCAAAAATTGGGGAAGTAATTTAAGTGATTCTGATACAAAAGGCAAATCAAATTCTAGAGGAACAGAAAACTCGAGTAAGACACGTCAGTATGGAGCATCTAAAGGGATAAGTAGAGATCATTCTGAAGGAAAAAATTATGGTTACAACATGAATAGAGGTTCTTCGGAATCAGTTACAATTGAAATTGCAAATAAACACTCCCAAGAGTTAATGAAATATATAGATGAGGAACTTTTAGAGAGAATAAAAGTTGGATTTAGTAAAGGTCTTTTTAAGACTTCTATTTATTATATGGCTAAAGAACCTACTCATGCAAATAGATTAAAAGTAGGAATTATGTCTCTTTTTCAAGGAAATAAATCTACCTATAGTCCATTAGTTGCAAATAAAATTGACCTAGGTAAAGAAGAAAATTATTGTATATTAAATAACTATCAAAATCAATTTATATATACAAATGAGTATTCAAGTGACACACTAATGTTGCTTGGAAGACCATATTATAAAAATCTATTAGAATTATCAACTTACTTAACAACAGAAGAAATTAGTTTAATAGCTGGATTACCACAAAAGGAAGTACCAGGATTGTCATTAAAAGAAGGAGTTAATTTTGGTTTAAATGAAACTAATATCAAAAAAGGAGAAGTTATTAATTTAGGAGTAATGGTTCAAAAAGGAAGAAAGTTAGATGATATTCCATTTTTATTAAATCGTGCAAGTATGACAAAACATACATTTGTTGCAGGAGTAACGGGAAGTGGTAAAACAACTACTTGTCATCGATTGTTATTTGAATCTAAAATACCTTTTTTAGTTATTGAACCTTCAAAAACAGAATATAGAACACTGATTAATTCTAAGGATTATAAAGATATAGTAGTGTTTACATTAGGTAATGAATCAGTAGCACCATTTAGAATTAATCCATTTGAATTAATAAAGGGTGAAGTTATTTCTGCGCATGTTGATATGTTAAAAGCTACTTTTACATCTGCTTTTCCTATGGAAGCTTCAATGCCACAAATATTAGAAGAGGCAATGTATATTTGTTATGAGAAAAAGGGATGGAATATAAATACTAATAAAAATGATATTTATGGAGAGAAAGCATTTGATAGTAATGTGAATAGTTTTCCAGTAATGTCAGAATTGTTAGAAGTAATGAAAGATGTTGTAGAGAAAAAGGGATTTAGTCAGCAAATGAAAGCAGATTATATAGGCTCATTGGTTAGTAGATTATCAAATTTAACTGTAGGATCTAAGGGAAGTATGCTAAATTGTGCACATTCTATTGATTTTAACTATATAGTAAAAAATAATGTTATTTTAGAAATGGAAGAATTAAAATCACCGGAGGATAAAGCTCTTTTTATGGGACTTATTCTTTCAAGACTATCAGCAGTTATTAAAATGGAACATAAAAAAAATAATAATTTTAAACATTTAACATTAATTGAAGAAGCACATAGATTATTGTCTAAAGTTGAATATGGTGATAGTGGATCAAAAAAGACAGCTGTAGAAACATTTACAGACTTATTAGCAGAAATAAGAAAATATGGAGAGGGATTGATTATCGTAGATCAAATACCAAATAAGTTAGCTCCAGAGGTTTTAAAAAATACAAATATAAAAATCATCCATAAGATACTAGCTAAAGATGACAAAGAAGCAGTGGGAGATACTATGCTTATGAATGAAAAACAGAAAGAGTATTTATCAGCATTAAATGTGGGAAATGCTATTATTTTTACGGAAAATACTGATAAGCCGGTACATGTAAATATAAAACCAATTAGTGATACAAGTGAACAGCAAATAGAAGATAATGTGGTAAGAGATTGTTTTCTAAAGAATAAATCATGTTTTGGAAGTTCTTATGATGACTTAGAAGTAATACCCTTCTACATATCTTTTGAAAAAGTTATTAATGATATAAAAAATAGAAATATAAATAAATTAAATTGTAAAAATTTAAAAGATAGTGTTGATAAAATTACAAAAGATTATGGAATTAGTAGAAATCAAGTATGGAAAAAGTTTATTAATCATAGAGCAATAATGAATGGACAGAAGTATCAAATTTTAGAAAAGTTTTTTGAAGAAACTTTTTATTATGAAGATTTTGGAGAAAAATATGTAACTGTGGAAATTTTAAGTAACTTAATATAGAGTAAGGAGGAATTTTATTATGATAGGTATATCATCAATTATTTCAATAGGTGTATCAATTACAAAAGCATTAGTAAATATAGGAATGACTATGCAAGGCTTAAAAATACTTACTAATACACTTATAGGAGTAGCTAAAGGATTAGGATTAATTAAATCAGAGTGCAAAGCTGAAGATTTAGGCGATAAAGCATTACAGGCTGAAGAAAAAGAAGGAATAGTACCTGAAAATTATCAAACTTATGAGGCTTATGTAAAAGCTATAGATGACTTTGAGGTAGATTTAGAAAAATCTAAAATGATTCCAGAAGAAGAAAAAGTGAGAAGGGGAACTGAAATCGCTGTAGGTTTAACTGTGGAACACTTCCCAAATATACAATTAGAAGACTTTTTTGAATGTGTAGGAAAAAATTTAGGTTATTTTACAGCAGAAAGAATATCAGAAATAATGAAGTTATTACCTAATAATCCTAAGTATATTAATGATATATTGACATATGTAAATGGAACAGAAAAAAATCCAAAAGTAATTGAAAATACAATGAATACATTAATTGGGGTTGAAAAAAAAGTTAATCCAAATGTAAATGATATAGATGCAATGTATAAAGTAGCATCTATAAGAAAATAGGGAGGAAGTAGCAATGCAATTATTATATTTAATTATTGGCAAAGAAAAGTTGTTTTTATATGAAAAGGATAATGGACATGTAGAGAGACAACATATTCAAGGGAACCCATATTTCTCATATGATATTAATAATATAAAATATGATATAAAAAAAATGCTTGATTTATTAGTAGATGAATATAATTTAGATACAGTCGCAGAATTAGAATTTATTATTTTAGAAAATACAGATAAGACAATAACAAATATAGTTGAAAAATTATTGTCAGAATATATAGTCAAAAAGATAGATATAAATGATGCGATACTTGATGTTATGAAAATATTGAATAAAGATAAAAAATTATATATAGATTTATTTGGTATAAATTATGATGGTATAAGTTTTCGCATGGAAAAGAATAAGCTTAAAAAATACGAATTTAATTTATTATCATATACTATAAATGAAGAAAATTTAATCAAATTTATAGCATAAATTTAATTTTGACTACAATAAAAATAGTTAGGGGGAAATATTTTGGAAGAAAATAATATAGTATGTAAATCATGTGGAAATAAAAATAATAAGAAGCGTTATTTTTGTAGTAATTGTGGAGAATTTTTGTATGATGAATCTTTTTCAAATAAGAAAACATATGAATTTTCACGAATGAAGGTTATGAGAATTATTGAAAATTTAAAAAACATTCCACATAGTGATATTCTTTGGAATGATACAATTGATTTGTACACTAGAAAAGTAGAAAAATTTAAGGCTCTATATTCTATTCCAGAGATGGGAGCAGATAAAAATTCAGAATTATGTGAGAAAATGCTTGATTTTTTAGACTTATGTTACAAACCAGAATTTCAAATTGCTTTTGTTGGAACTATTAAAACTGGAAAGTCTACGCTAATTAATTCATTATTAGGAAGAAATTATGCTTCTATGGCAGTGACTCCTGAAACGGCAGCATTAACAAAATTTAGAAGTAGTCCAAAAGATTATGTAAATGTAACATTTTATTCAAAACAAGAATGGAAAAAATTATGGAATTCTAGAACATCTGCAGCTGATGCATTTATGAATGAGTATAGAGAATTAGAGGCAGATAAACAAAAAAGCAAATGGGTAGGTCATAAAAGTATACACAAAGAATTGCTTAATAGTGAAATAGAAGATGAGTTAGCAATTTGGTCATCATCTAAAAGAGCAGAGCATTATTTTGTAAAAGAAATAGAAGTTGGAATTTCTACATTACCAAAAGAATTCCCTAAACAAGTTGTCTTTGTAGATACACCAGGATTATCAGACCCGGTATCATATAGATCTGAAATAACAAAACAATACATTAGGAAAGCAAATGCTGTATTTGTATGTGTTGATGCACAAAAAGTGCAAAAGGATGAAATAGAGACCATTTCATCTGTATTTTCTTTTTCATCTCATAATAAAAATAAAGTACATATAATTGCTACTCATTGGGATAAGCTTAATAATCCAGAAAAAGATTGGAAGGAGCAAAAAGCTTGGTTAGAAAAACGACTTATAGGTAAAGGATTTTTTGATAGTAAAGAAATGGCTCATGTAAATATAATGCATTCTGCAGCATATATATATAATCTTTGCAGGGATTATGACAAAATTTCACAAAGTGAAAAAATGCCATTGATACAATTATCAATCGCATTTGGACTTCAAGATCTTTCTTTAGTTGATGAATATGTACCTAAATTAATGAAAATATCAAATATCGAAAATATAAATAAAATAATTAAAGATAAATTAGCTGAAAATTATAAGTCATTACTATATCAAGATATAGAGAAGAAATATGAAGATATTGTGTTTAATTTAAAAAGGATTGCGAACGAAACAAAAGATGAAATGAAAGAGCTTATTGATGTATCAAAAGCAGATATGGATAAGATGAAAGAAAAAGTAGATGAACAAAAACAAAATTATGATGAGGTAAGCAAATGCAAGCAAGAACTATCAGTTGTATTAAATTCTGTTGAAAAAATTACAGAAAGAAGATTAAATACTGTTATTTCTAAATTTGAAGAATTAAATGCAGGAAGTATAAAATAATGAAAGTAAAAGAAATATCATGTTTATTAGGATATGATTTATTAGGATGTGGAGAACTGGAGATTTCATCTATTAAGTATGCAGATGAAGCAGATAGTAATTCTATAGCTATTGCTTTTAATAAAAAAGATATTGAAAAGACAAATGCAAATGTAATTCTTACAGAACCTAAAATAATTATGACTAAAAAAACTCTTATATATTGCTGTGAGCCGATAGAAACAGCTTTAGTTAAGATATCTAAAATATTAATAAAAAAAGGATATTTAAGAGACTATAGTTTACCCATACAATATAAAAATTTACTTAATAATGTATTAGTTGGAGAAAATGTAAAAATTGGAGAAAATACAATTATTGATCCATTTGTAACAATTGGAAATGATGTAATTATAGGAGAAAGTTGCCATATAGAGTCGGGTGTACATATAGGGAGTGGAACAATTATAGGTGATAATACAATAATTCATTCTGGAAGTAAAATTTCAGCATCAGCATTTTATCATTTTTATGATGAAAAATTAGAATGTTTTGTAGGGGCAGGAAAGGTTATAATTGGAGATGATGTTGAAATTGGATATAATACTACAATCCAAAGAGGCACTTTATCAAATACAGTTATAAAAGAGCATACATTTATAGGTAATCTTATAGATATTGGACATGATGTAAAGATAGGAACTGGATGCAAAATTGTTTCACAGACTGGTATAGCAGGAAATGTAAAGATAGGAAATAATGTGAAAATATTTGGACAAGTAGGAATTTCAAATAATGTCACAATTGGTAAGGGTTCAGTAATTATGGGGAAATCAGTTGTTGCAAAAAATATTGGAGAGTTTAAAAAAATATCTGGAAATTTTGGAAGAAATCATATGGAAGAGTTAAAGATAAATGCTAAAATTAGAAACTTAAAATAGTAGAGGAGGAACAAAATATGGGTGGCGGAGGATGCTGTGTAGCAAACTGTTGTGTTATGGATAATCCTATAGGAGATTTTTTTAGAGGGGAATGGTATTGCAGTGATGGTTGTGGATACCATCCTGGTCCATCTAAAACTGAAGAACATGCTAAAAAAATAGCGGATGAACTAGCGCAAATGAAAGAAAATATTAGAAAATCTACTGAAAAAACAGAAAATGATTTAATTGATTATATAAATAGAAATATGAATACTTTAATAGAAGAATTAAAAATAATTAATCGTAAAAATTTTGGGGGAAAATCGTTAAATATTAATATAGAAGGTATAAAACAAAAAAATAACGATTTGAAAAATCAAGTTGTTGGGCATATTGCAGATATTATGGATGAAAGATTAGTACTTACAGATAAAGAACTATCTGTAATATTAGAGGAATATGATGATAAAAAAAGGGCAAAAAACTTTGATAAATTTTGTAAACGTATAAGAAAAGAGGCCTTAGAAAGTTTAAAAAGTAAAATTCAAACTACTATAAAGGAACAGTCTAATATGGTAAGGAAAGAAATATCCATAAGAATTAATGAGGTAGAAAAAAGTATGGATGAAGTTTTACATGAATATACTGATTTACTTGAAGCAAAGAATAAAAAAGATGTAAATATAGAAGAAAAGCAAATAAAATATATATATAAATATGAATTATGTGATTTAATCTTAGATGAAATTGAAAGTTAAGGTGAATTTATGATGTTTTTTTCAAATAAAAAGAAATTATTAGAATTAGAAAATAAACTAGAAGTTTTAAATGAAGATGTAGGGAAGTATACAGATGAAGTGAAATTAATATCAAAAAATATAGAAGAAATGAAGTTAATTTTATTGGATAGTTATAAAAAAGGGATTCAAAATATTAATGAAGTTGTAGAAATAAAAGTACAATCTACATTAGATAAAATTAATGATATTAATAAAGATTTAAATACTTGTGAAGAAAAAATAGAGAGTATTAATAAATACAATAATAATTTACTAATTAAAATAGATGAAAAAGTATTAGAAGTTAAAGAAGTAATTTCACAAAAAAACATAATAATAAAAGAAGAGATTGAATTAATAAATAACTTAATAAAAAAAGAAGGAAAATCAATATTAGATAAAACAACACAAATAGGAGGAGATTTAAATCTTCATAAACAAGATATTAATAATATTGTTGAAGAAAAAAGTAATGATTTATTACAAAAATTAGATGAATATGTGTTAAAAATAAAAGATATGATTTGTGAAGAAGGTAAATCTATAAATGATGAAATTATAAGTACTAAATCTTTAACTGAGGAAGGAAAAAATGAAATACTAAAAAATTTACTTACTCAGAAGAAAGATATTACAAAAGTATTGAAAAAAGAAATGAATGGAGTAAAAACTTCATATGATAAACTTTCAGATCAAAATGAATTATTAAAAAAATCAATTGAAAAATACTCAAAAAATCTAAATAATATGGAAAATAATTTAGAACACCAAAAATCAGAATTTGATAATTTAGAGGAATCAATTCGTTTATTATTAATTAATAGTATTTTAAATGAAATACCGAATGAATAGGGAAGTTTTATGGATATAATTATTTCGGGAAATGAAAATATTATTAATTTAATTGAGAGTTATTCAAGAGATTTAATTAATGAATTCTCTGAAGAAAAAATAAAGTTTTTAACACAGCAAACAAAAAAAACAAGAAGAAATCAATATAAATGTTCTGAATATAATTATTGTGCAAATATAGATGATAAATATATTATTTATAATACATTATATAATTCTTTAGTTAGAATGAATAATATGGAGTATTTAAAATATTTAGGAAGTATCGAATGTGAAGATGATTTAAAAAATGAATTTATAGAAAATGGTTTATGGATAGAAAATAATTTGGATGAATTTAAAATATATCTTGAATATGCAAATTTCTTCACAAGGAGTATAGATAGACCGTTAAACTTGACTATTGCAACAACATTAAAGTGCAATGCAAGATGTAATTATTGTTATGAAAAAGGTGTTAAACAATATGACATAAAAAAAGGTATTGAAGAAAGTATTATTAATTTTATAAAAAATAAAAATAATAAGTATGTCAATATAAACTGGTTTGGTGGGGAACCTTTAATGAATATGGAGTTTATGGATACTCTATCGAAAAGATTGAAAAATGAAAATATAATTTTTACATCTTATATTATTACAAACGGAAGTCTTATAAATGATTATATAATAAATGAAAAATTAAAATTATGGAATGTAAATAATATACAGATAACTATTGATGGGACAAAAGAGGAATATGAAAGAAGAAAAAATTATTATGACCCACAAATAGGTGAGTATTATAATATACTTTTAAATATAAAGAAGTTAGCTGAAAAGGGTATAAATTTGCATTTAAGAATAAATATTGATAAAAATAATGTTAATGATATTTTAGAATTGATAAAAGAACTGGATTCTATATTTGGAAAATATGATAATGTAGTTTTTTATCCCGCATTTATTACTGGAACAAATAATTCAATAAGTGAAGAAAATAAATTTTATATAGTAAGAAAAATGCTTGAAAATACCAATAATCCTAAAAAATTAACCACAGGTAATAAATTATATTCTTCTCCGAAATTACATGCATGTATGAATAATGATCCGAATTCATTTTCAATTGATATAGAAGGAAATATTTATACATGTGAGCATAATTTAGGAAAACCGAAATATGCTATTGGGACCATAGAAGATGGCCTATTTGATATAGATAGAAGAATTGTCCAAACAATGCCACGTGATGAATGTTGTAAATGTGTATTTTTACCTAAATGCATGGGTGGATGTAAGTCTAATTTAGAAAGTAATGATAGTCCTTGTATGATTGAAAAATATATTATTAAAGCCTATATTGATTTATTACTTTGTGTATAGACTTTGAAAATACATACACAAACGACTCCTTCATTTATTTAGAAGGAGTTGTTATATTATGGACTCAAGTCTGTTGAGTATGTTTGCATACTCAATAAAAAACACCCCCTATGCGGGTGAGGAAATGATAGTTATACTAAAAAAAATCACTTTTCTTATGTATAATGTAGTTCTTTAGGCTACAAATATAATAAAGAAAGGTGATTTTATGGCAACTAAAACGAATAGCTTATCTTATACGAGATGGCTATAAAAATACCATATTATTTTTACATCTAAGTATAGACGAAAAATCATATATAATCAATATCGAGAAAGTATATGCCAAATAATTACACAATTATGTAACTATAAAGGTGTAGAAATAATAGAAGGGCACTTGATGCCCGACCATGTGCATATGTTGGTAAGCGTTGAGGGGTGTTGATTTTGGTCAACTTGGTAGGTGTATTTGGGTTCATTGGAGCGTTGGGCTATTTTGCACATTGTAATTCTATTTAACGACTTTGTGATAAATATATTTATGATATAGTTTGTATGAAAATCACTTTATGTAGATGCTTATAGTGGCATATGCACGAAGTGATTTTTTATATTTATATAAAAATAAAGGATTACAAGATAATTATGTTGAAAAATTAAGATTTAGGTAGTTTAAAAATATTGGGGGTATTTTAATGGGAAAAGTTAAAAGAGTAAATATGCTTAAAACAGCTAATGAATTTTTAGAAAAAAATAAAAGAGGATTCAGATTAGATGGTAAAACTATTGACAAATCAAGAATTAAGAAGGCATTTGAGTGTCTTACCAAATATGAAAAAGAAGAAAAAAAGTTTTTAAAACAAAGCAAACCAAATAAATATAATACTGGAATAAATAATAAATATATTGATAAAGTGGTTGATTCTGTGCAAATAAGAGAAGATTTAATAGAGAGACTTAAGTCAAAAAAAGAAAAAAAGATAGATCACTATATATATAGCAAATATATAAAATTTTTAAATAAAGATAAAGGAATGTCTATAGAAAAATTACCGAGATACTATACTGAATTAGAAAGAAGATTAGAAATTATAAAAAGAATTCATAAGGGATGTAATGCGAGTGATATAAGTGATATGGCCTATGACTTGCTGTTAGACGAAAGCAATATACATAGAGATTTAAGAATTATAAGCGATGGAGAAATGAGCGTAATGGGGCAAAGGGTAAAGGTTGAATATCGTAAACAGAATGATGAAAATGGTGAAGAGTATATATTGTCGACTGCTCATCCTTTGTTTTTGGTACAGAATTTAGAGCAAATAATAGCATTGCTTAATGGATTGAAGTATTCATATGAGATTTATGGATATAAAGAATATGCGAGAGAAACTGCAGTCAGCATTTGGATGCAGTTATCAGATTATGCAACTAACAGGATTTTGAATGAACTTCCAAAAGAAGAATTAAAAATAGATATTAATTGGTATAAAATGATTGCTGATGAAGCAGAAGAAAGAAAAAGAAAGTTAGAAGAGGAAGAAGATTATATTATTGATTCATTTAAAACAGAAGAATTTATATCGAATTTAGGAAAAAATAAAGAACATTCTTATTTAAAAAATCTAAAAAATCCACGAAAATAGGTACCCGGTACCTCAATAACGTGACTTCCATTTGATACAATTAAGATATGAATTATATAAGAAAGATAATTTAAATAAATTTTTATTGTATAAAATGGAGGATGATAGAATGAAAAAATTCGAAACTATGACAGGTAAAGATATAAATGTTGAAGATGGATTAAAAATCAAAAATGACTTAGAGATGATGGTTAATGACATAAATAAAGGAAAAGTAGAAAGAGCACAATTAAAAGAATTATGTGTTGAATTTGTAAGAACTCAAAATAAAGATAAATTTGAAGGGTTCTGGGCAATAATATTAGATGACTATATGCCATCTGATGCAAGAATAGATTTTTTATATTGGCCTACTTATTGTATAACTATGGCAATGATGGTTGCGTATATGATGAAGCTAAACGACGAGATAGACGGTTTTGATGATTGTTTTAAGTTAGGTCTAGAAGCGTGTACTAAAAGGAACTTTAGGGGGTATACTTATGAGGCGCAAGACGGAAGAATAAAAGTTTTAAGTATGTTTATAGAATCTGGTTTATTTGTATTTTTAAAAGAAAATAAAAACTTATGCCCAAGATTTAATGTGTGTATAAAACGTATATTTAAAGAGATGCAAGAAAGACTGGACCAAGGAAATACAATTTGTGATTGGAATTGTAATTATGAAGAAGAGTTTAAACAAATAATTAAACTAAAAGAAAATTCTAAATTAAAATTATTTGTTTATGGAACTCTTATGTTCGACCAATCTAATCATGAGTTACTTAGCCAAGCGAATGTTTTAGGAGATGCTGTAGCAGAAGGGTTTGAATTGTATGATACAGGATTTGGATATCCAGCTGCAAAACATTCTGAAAAAGACTCTATTGAAGGCGAATTATACACTATAGATTATGATTTGCTTAAAAACATAGATATTTTAGAATCAAATGGCAATCTATATACTAGAGAATTTACTATAGTAAAAGATAGAACAGGAAAATCTCATTTAGCTATAATATATGTTTACAATAAAGACGTTTATGAAGAAAATAAAATTCAATATTGGAAAGAAAAAATTGACGATGAGCACCTATGGTATGCAAGTTATGGTTCGAATTTAAATTACAATAGATTTATGAACTATATAAATTCTTGTGATGATACAACACCACCTATAGCCTCAAAACCAGTATTAATAAATCATAAATTATATTTTGCAAGTAAATCCTGTATTTGGGAAAACAAAGGGGTAGCTTTTATAGACCCTAAGGAAGATAAAAATGAACTTACTTTGGGAAGAATGTATCTTATAACAAAAGAACAATTCGAACAAATTAAACAACTAGAAGGAAGTAAGTATCAAAATAAAGTAAGATTAGGGACTTATGATGGAAAAGAGATTGTTACATTTACTGATTATGAAGTAAATGAAGAAAATCTACCTAGTGAAAGATATGTTGAAATCATCCAAAAAGGACTGAGAGAAACATATAAAAATCTTTCTAAAAAGGAAATCATAGAGTACTTAGATTGTAGGATAAATAAAAATATAGCTGACAAGGCAGAGTCTATATAAAGTTGGGAATCTATTATAAAAAATATTAATATATAAAAATACTATAGAATAACTAAGATAAGAGAATGGAGCTTAATAAAAAGAGTAGATAAATCGGTAAGTACAAACTTAAGATTATCTACTTTTTTTTATAGTTTTATAGTAGTTATATAGTAGAGGAGTTATTTGGTCCATGTTTTCATCAGTTTTATTCGTATTTTGGTTTGGATAAAGGGGAAGAAAATACGGTAAGGGTGGACTTTTGAGGCAAGTGATAGGGTGTTTTTTGTCGAATGCGTGGATTTTGGTCAGGATGGTGTGATTTTTGGAGACCTGGTGGTAACTTTAGAGTATAAGGGTGATGACTGTTAAAGACCTAAGGAGTACGTTTAAGTCTAGGGGTGTTGATTTTGATCAGTTTGGTAGGTACATTTCAAAATGGAATAAAATGATAAAGTTAATAATTTAAATAATGTGGGAATCTATATTAGTTTCGATCGAGTGAGGAAGATGCATTTGTAGTATTGTTTTACTTGTTAATAATATATTTAACAATTTTGTGATAAATATATTATTAATGATATTCATTTTTTTATGTGATTTAATGTGATATGGATAGAATCACTTTATGTAGATATATGTAGTATGAGGGAATCTGGTACGCTTAGAAATAGGAGGTATTTAGAGTGAATTTAAATTGAAAAATTATAGCAAATCTTAATAAGAAAAACTTTTTTAGTATATACTTATTATTCGATAATGAGAAATTAAATAGGAATATGTTCCGATTTAAAAGTGAAAATAGATATGTTAGAATTTATAATATATAGAATTATCTGTAAATATATAAACTAAGTGTATAAAGGAGATAAGATGATAAGTGATAATACAATAAGAAAAATTTCAGAGATTTTTATAGGGGATAGTGAAGAAAACTATTATAAATATAAATCAGGACCTAAAATTGTAGAGTTTTTTAATGAATATTTTGGATTTGAAGATGTTTATTATAGAGGATTTCCATCACGTTGGTTATATACTCAAGAAAAAATAAAAGAACTTTTAAATAATAATAAGTTTGATGAATTTATAAATTTAATTTTAAATAAAAGATTTGTAATGAGAGATAATAATTTAAACGATATAGAAGCCATAAGTAGAATTGATAATATAATAGAAAAATTAAATAAGGAATTGAGTATGGATGAATATAAACTTTTAAAAATAAATGGAAAATATAAAATTATTTCTCAGAATAAGGATTTAAAATATATTGGAGAAGGTGGATTTGCTAAAGTTTATGAATCAATTTCTACAAGGGTTATATTAAAAAAATTAAAAGACGAATTTAAAACTGATAAAGGTATTAGACATAGATTTAGAAGAGAATATGATTTAACAAAAAGTCTTGCTGATTTAGAAGGGATAATAGAAGTATATACATTTGATGATTCAAATTATTCATATACAATGGAAAAAGGAGAAAAAAGTTTAGAAGATTATGTAAATAACTATAATTTATCTAATAAAACTAAAATTAATATTATACGTCAGGTACTAGGGATTATAAAAGAAGTACATAATAGAGATATTGTACATAGGGATATAAGTCCTAATAATATATTGTTATTTAAGGACAAATTTAAGGTTTGCGATTTTGGATTAGGAAAAAATTTAGATATGATTCATTCTTATAGAACGATGGGAACACAAGGTATAGGTCAGTATAATTATTGTGCACCAGAACAATTAATGAAGCTTGGAGCAGGTGACAAACGAAGTGATGTATTTTCTTTAGGACGTCTTGTTAATTTTATAATGACTAAAGAACCTTTAAATAATAAACATTTTTTAAGACGATGTATTGAAAAGGCTACAAGTGAAAATACAGATATGAGATATTTAGATGCTGGAGAATTTTTAAATGCTATTGAAGCTGTCATTGTATATAAAAAAGCAAAAGGTAGAGATGCTAAAGTAAGAACCAAAATTAAAAATAATGTGTATGATACTGAGGTAGAAAATTATATTTTTGATTTAGATGGTATGGAACTTTGTAAATGTATTATAGAAATATCTAATATGGATTCAATAGTATTAAATTTTATAAAAAATGATGAGAAGCGAGCAGTGGAAACAATAGAATTAATTTATAAATATTATTTGGAGGTATGTCATGCATGGGAGGATTATGATAAATTTGGAAATATAGCATATAAATTAATTTTTAATAACTATACATATATTATTCAAGAAATGGCAGCTAATATTTTATATTGTACTGCTTATAGCAAAAATAGATTTTCTATGCAACGTAAAATAAAAAGTTTAATAAATAGGGGCATTGACCCTATGATAGAAGATATATTAAACGGTAATAGATAATAATATGATTTTGAGGAATATAAGTTTAATATTATTAGGGAGAATATACAAATGAGAGATAATTTACTAGAAATGCCTAGAGATAATCCATTTCAAAACGATTTATTTGATAGAAAAACAATAGCTGAAAATTTTATGAAAATATTTGAAGCTGATGAAGAAGGAATTATCCTATCAATAGACTCTGCTTGGGGAACAGGAAAGACTACATTTATAAAAATGTGGGAAATAATGATAAATAATAGTAATGAGTATAAAGATAAATATGAAACATTTTATTTTAATGCTTGGGAAAATGATTACATAAAAGATCCTCTATTAGCTATTTTGACTGAAATTGAGGTAAATGAAGATAAAAAGAAACAAGTTTTTGAAAAGATAAAAAACAAAGGTAAAAAAATAGCAAAACCATTATTATCTACAGGATTAAAGGTTGCAACACATGGAATAATAACTATTGATTCTATACAAATAGATAATTACATTAAAGATGAAATGCCTAAATTGGCTGAAAAATTAGGAAATTCTATGTTTGAAGAAGTTGTAGAATTAAAACAATCGCGACAAGCATTTAAAGAATTTTTAGAAAAAGAACAACGAACCTCAGGAAAAACAATAATATTTTTTATAGATGAATTAGATAGATGCAGACCAACTTTTGCAATAGAGTTATTAGAGGTTATAAAGCATTTATTTAGTACAAAGGGTATTGTTTTTGTTATATCTTTGGACAAGGAACAGTTATCATACTCTATTCAAAATATATATGGACAAAATATGAATGTAGACGGATATTTGAGAAGATTTTTCGATTTGGATTTTAAGTTACCTATGCCTGACAAAGTGCAATACTTTAATAATAAGTATAAAAATATTGAATTAAAAAATATAAATCTTGAGACATTAAAAATATTTAAACAATTTTTATTTGGTTTTATAAAAGGATATAATTTTTCTCTTAGAGATGTAGATAAAATAATATATTATATAAAATATTTAATACCTTTAGTTAAAGAATTTCAAGGGAGCTATGGAAGAACATATACAGTAGTTATTAGCTATTTATACGCATATTTAATTTCACTAAAAATAAAAGATTCAAATTTATATAGAAAAATTATAAATTTAGATTATGAAAATAATGAGACAGATATAAAATTGACATTTGAGTTAGATAATATTAAAAATATAAGTTTTCAACATGATTTTGATGATATCATAAAAAATAAAAATATTTTTAATAAATTAAATGAAGAAGTGTTAAGTAAATTTTTAAAAGCACTTAAATGTATAGAGGATTATAATATCAATTTAGAATCGAATGAGTTTAGAATTTCATTTAATGATAATTGGGAATCATTAAGTATGGAATATCTATTTTCTAATAAGCAATGCAATTTAATAAAAAACTTAGAATTTGTAGAAAATATATCATTGGGGGAATAAGATATGCAAAAAGTTAAACAAAATATAAAACAATATACGAATGATTTTAAAGAAATTTATGATATAAGTAGCATATTAAAATATGCAATAATATTAAATATTGCTTTATTTGGAATTGAAAAAAGTAAATTACTTCAAAAAGTAGAATTAGAACCACTAAATATTGCAATAGGTGTCTTGTTAATGATGTTGGTATCAGTAATTATACTACAGCTACATTTAATTAATTCATTAAAATTAAAAATAGTAAATAATGTAGATGCAGTACTATTGATTATTTTAATATCGAGTTTTATATATTTTTTAATATCATGGTTAGTATTAGGATTTAATTTAAGTAGAATATTTACATGTATATTTATTTTAGCCATAGGTATTGTAGTGTTAACTTGTAGAATATATTTAATCTGCAAACAAGATAAAGAACAAAATAAGCATACGAATATATATACTTTAAAAGATTTATATGATGGTAATATAGATGAAAGTGAAGAATTAATATTAATAGATGAAGATTCAGCAGATTATGATTTACTAGATAGAGAAATTTTTATAAATAATTTATATGATATTATAGTTAATTGTAATCCTGATAAGAAATTTGTTATAGGATTAGAAGGTCCTTGGGGAAGTGGGAAGACAACAATATTAAATATCGTTAAGAAAAAAATTAAAGATAATAATGAGAATATAATTATAATAGATGATTTTGATCCATGGTCATATGATAATAAAGAAAGTTTATTTATTGATATGTTTGATACAATTTTAAGAAAAACAGAATTTAAGTATAGTATGAGTAAATCTAAAAATATGATTAATAATCTATATTCAGTGTTGTTTTCAGATGAAAAGAGAGCTAAGATAAAAGCTTTAGGGCTATATAATGAAGAAAATCTTGTTCAAGTAAATAAAGTTAAAAGTATGATAAATAATTATATTAAAAAGTGTAATAAAAGAATTATTTTTATTATTGATAATATAGATAGAGCTGAGAAAGAGAATATAACTTTAATTTTTAAATTAGTAAATAATATATTTGACTTTGAAAATATTACATATGTTTTAGCTTTTGATGATGAACAAATTAAAAAAATAATGAAGCAAGATTTAAAAATTGATTATAATTACTTGAAGAAAATAGTTCAATTAGAAATTAAATTGCCTAAAATAGATAAATCTGTGAATGAAGAACTAGTAAAAAAATGTATGAAAAATTTAATTAAATTAAATGGAGTTGGGGAACAATATTTAAATAGATTTGATGGAATAATAAGTAATATAGGTGAACTTATTGATGATATTAGAGACTTAAAAAGATTTATTAATTCGGTAATAGCATTTACATTTAAAACAAATAAATTTTTAAGTGCAACAGATATATTATCTATAGAGTTGATAAAAATGCAAAATATTGAGCTATATGAGTCTATATGGAGAAACAGAAGATTTTTTATTTCACAAGATAAACAATTTTTTGATATAACAGAAAGTTTTAGGAATAATACTAGGTTTAATAAAGAAGGAAAGAAATATTTTAATGAGCTTTTTTTAAATAAAGAAAATAAAAAATGCTTGAATTTATTAAAATATATGTTTCCCTATGTAGAAAGTTACAGTTCAAATCAAGATTTAGAACAAACTGGAACTATAATTATACCAAATAATAAAGAATATGCAAATATCACTCGAAAAAGAAGTATTTGTAGTGGAAAATTTTTTGAATTATATTTTACTTATAATTGTAATGAATTTATAGAAATAAGCAATAAGGTTGAAAATTTTATAATATATGTTAATAAATTACAAAACAGACAAGAAGTAATAAATTATCTAAAAGAAATAATTAATAAAATTCCAGTAAGTTACCATAAAATTTTCTTTGAAACAATGCAATTTTATATTGAATATATTAAAAATAATAAATTGTTGGATGTACTATATTCATTATATGAAAATATCTACGATATTGATAATTCTAGTGGATTTTTTGAATTAGATGCTAGAAGAAGAGCAACAGTAATTATTTCAGATGTAATATTAAAAATATCAGAAGAAGAATTTAATCAATTTTTAGAAAATATAAAAAAACAATATACAAATTTAAATATTTTAGATCAAATATATTATTGGGTTGAACATAATAATGATTATAATACAAGAAAAATTAGAAGTAATTCCTTAAAGGAAATACTTAAAAAAATGGCATTTGAAATATATGATAATAATATAGATATTTATAAAAATGAATATAGGGAAGGTAATATTTATGCTATATATAGATTACTAGAAGATAATCAAAGGAACATAAAATCATATGTAAGTAATATATTGAATGAAAATAATGTATTTAGATTTCTTTATGATATAATAAGTAAACCCGTGGGAAGTGATGGGTATAGTTATATTTTAAAAAAAGAGGAGTTTGATTTGCTTACAACAGTTGAAAAAATAGATAAATTAATCAATAGAAGAATAAATAATACAGAAGATGAAAAGTTTGTATTAGCTGTATATGAAAAATTTAAAGAAGGCAATACAGACAGTTTTGGAAGAGGTGGGTTAGTATATGACCATGAGGTAAAGTTAAATTTATAAATTGAATATATTAAAATAATATATATAATAATAAACAATTTACTATGATGATGTAGTATTTATAGACCTGCTAAAAAATCACCTTTCTAGTTATAATGTAGTTATTCAAGATACAAATATAATAAAGAAAGGTGATTTTATTGCGAAAAACGAACACTATCTCATACAAGCCTTTACAAACTCCACAGGAACATCCATACGATACAAACCACTTTTATATTTTCAACAACCTCAATAATATGCTTATCAGGATCATATAAACGAACTACGAATGTTCTTTTACAGGATGAACATACTCAATATCATAATTTTGAAGCTTGTCTATAAAGTTATAGAAATCATCTTCTTCAAAATAAATTTCAAAATTATTCCCACCAAAGTAAATTTCGTCTGTATCTATAAAGTCTTTGTATGTTTCAAGTGTTTGTAAACTCAATCCGCTGGTTAAGGGTATAAACTATTTGAAATAAATTTAAAAAATATCAAATTGATATTGAAATTTCCACCAATATGTCTTATCATTATACCT
>OATT01000664.1_pt1 | contig 28587 bp, 27 predicted proteins | sample 1476071 | NCBI WGS metagenome assembly OATT01 (sample SAMEA2579989, study PRJEB22360) | human gut metagenome | biome: human gut; feature: human-associated habitat; material: faeces | place: Denmark | collected 2008/2010 | reverse complement strand
ATTGGAGAGGGTGCTGGTTATGCAGGTGGTATTATGTCGGCCGCAGTTGATGGAATCATGTGTGCAGAAATGATCTTGAGGGAGGATAAAAATGGAAGCTGTTGATATTCATAAAGATAAGAAGAAGAAATCTTTCTCACCAACGAGAAGAATTGCTTTTAGTTTCTTTATGGTTATTTTGATTGGTTCAATTCTTTTATGTTTTTCTTTTTCTAATAATGGAACAGTTATTCCATATTTGGATCACTTATTTATAGCAACTTCTGCAACTTGTGTGACAGGGCTTGTACCAATTGTTGTATCAGAACAATATTCTTTGATTGGTCAATTGATTATATTAGCACTTATACAAATTGGTGGTCTTGGTTTTTTAACTTTACTAAATATGATGTTAGTTGCATTTAAAAAGAAATTATCTTATACAAATAAGTTAATTATGCAAGAAGCTTTAAATCAGAGTTCAATGCGAGCAATTGCTATATATATCAAAAGAGTTATTAAGTATACTGCAGTTATAGAATTAACAGGAGCACTTCTTTTGAGTTTCGTTTTTATTCCACAATTCGGTTTTGCAAAAGGAATATATTATTCGATTTTTCATGCGATTTCTGCTTTTTGTAATGCTGGTTTTGATATTCTTGGCAGTCAATCATTGATTGGTTATCAAGGAAATGTTTTGGTCAATCTTGTCATTGCTGGATTAATCATTTCTGGAGGACTTGGATTTATTGTTTGGGTTGATTTGAGAACATCTTGGCATAAATATAAAGAGAACTTTAAAGTTTTTCAATTAAAAAGATATATATCTGCTTTATCAGTTCATACAAAGATTGTTTTAATTATGACAACCTTCTTAATTGTGTCTGGAATGATGATTATTCTTGCTTTAGAATTTGATAATCCTGCAACCTTAGGGCCATTAGATTGGCCACAAAAAGTTCTAGCTAGCTTCTTCCAGTCAACGACTTTGAGAACTGCTGGCTTTGCAACTGTTGATATGGCAAGTTTACATGTTTCTACCAAATTATTAATGTCAATGTTTATGTTTATCGGTGGATCACCTGCTGGAACAGCTGGTGGTATTAAAACTGTAACAGTTGCTATTATGTTATTATATATTTTCGCATTGATTAAAGGGAGCGATACTGTGAAGGTGATGAAGCGTTCAATTGCTGATCAGGTAGTTAAGCGCTCTTTAACAATTGCTATGGTCAGTTTCTTTATAACAATAAGTGGGTTGTTTGTACTTTCAATTACAGAAGAGGCATTGCCATTTATTGATTTAACATTTGAAGCTTTCTCAGCATTTGCAACTGTTGGGTTATCAGCAAGTATAACACCACTATTGACAAGTGTTGGTAAAGTCATCATAATTATATTGATGTATATAGGTCGTATAGGGCCAATTACAATGGTTTTGATGTTTGCTAAACGTTATAGTCAGATGAAAGGAAAAGACATTTCATATCCTCAAAGTGATGTCTTAATAGGTTAGTATTATGCAAAGTAAACAATATGTTGTTTTAGGTTTAGGTGTTTTCGGTTCTACAATCACAAAAACATTATCACAATTTGGTTGTGAAGTTTTAGCAATTGATAAAGATCCAGAATGTGTACAAAGAGTTTCGGAGTTTGCCACAAAGGCTGTAATTGGGGATATTACAGATCGTCAGTTTTTAATTGATCTAGGTGTTGAAGAATTTGATGTTGGTGTTGTTGCGATTGGAAATCATCTTGAGGAAAGTCTTTTAGGTGTATTGAACTTAAAGGAAATAGGTGTTCCTCATATTATTGCCAAAGCAAAAAATAAGCAATTTAAAGTCGTACTAGAAAAGATCGGTGCTGATCGTGTTGTACGCCCTGAAAAGGAAATGGGTGAAAGAGTTGCTAGATCAATGTTGAGAAAGAATATTACTGATCTTGTGGAAATTGATGAAAGTTATAGTATTGTCGAAATGAAGGTTCCACTTGCCTGGGTGGGGCATTCTTTAAATGGTCTTGACTTAAGAAAAAATTACGGTATTAATATTCTGGGATTAAGAGATATGAAAACACATAAGTTACTGTTATCAATTGATCCAAATTATTTAATTCAAAATGAAGACCATTTCCTAATGATTGCTGAAACTGATAAAATAGAGAAATTTGATTATTTAGTTGAAAAATAATAGAAATGAATGATTGGGAATATGAAAAGATGGATATGTTGCTTCGCAACTAGATAATCCATCTTTTTTTATAACTGTCTATTTTCTAAAATGATTTCATCTTTTGTTTTCATATCATAGAAATGAATATCTTTGGTCTCGGTATCAAATAAAGCATAGGTGTTTTGCCTTGGGTAACTTCTGCCCAATGTTAAACTTCCAGGATTGATAATTATACAGTCCTTGGTTTTTTGAAAATATGGAATATGGGTATGACCGAAGCAAATGATATCAGCAGGATAGTCATTTAATAATTCTAATAATGAATCTGGTTGATATGCATAGTTTTTAATGTGCCCATGAGTTATAGTAAAACGAACATGGTCAATTGTAAAACTTAATATTCGTGGCAGATTGACATAATCATTATTTCCTTTGCAAATATAGAAGTTGTCAAATTCATCAGGCTGATATCCAGGATAAATATCGCCACAATGAATAATCGCACTACAGTGTGGAAATTGTTTAAAAAATTGATGAAGTTCATTCTTTCGTAAATAGTGTGAATCTGAAATAATTAATATTTGACTCATATTCAACCTCCATATGTTTTTTTATTTCAAAATGTGTTACTATAATTATATTAACAGATACAGCAAAGGAAGGTAAGAAAAATGTGTGCTTTGATAGAATTTAAAAATATTATAAAAAGCTATACAATGGGTGATATAACGATTAATGCTAGTGATGGTGTTAATTTTGAAGTCAATAAAGGGGAGTTTGTTGTTATTGTTGGGGCCTCAGGAGCAGGGAAAACGACTATTTTAAATTTACTTGGAGGGATGGATTCGCCAACCAGTGGTTCTATTTTGGTTGATGGTGAAAACATTGCTTTGTATGATGAAAAAAAACTTACAGAATACCGTCGTAATGATATAGGTTTTGTTTTTCAGTTTTATAATCTTGTACAAAATTTAACAGCATTAGAAAATGTTGAGTTGGCTACACAAATTTGCCAAAATCCTTTAGATGCAAGGAATGTCTTAGAAAGGGTTGGACTTGATAGCCGTTTGTCTAACTTCCCTGCACAACTCTCTGGTGGGGAACAGCAGCGTGTGGCGATTGCAAGAGCCATTGCTAAAAATCCCAAACTGTTATTATGTGATGAACCAACAGGAGCGTTGGATTATCAGACTGGAAAAGCTATCTTAGGATTATTGCGTGAGATGTGTGAAACATATCAGATGACAGTGGTTGTTATTACTCACAATTCTGCTTTGGCACCAATGGCAGACCGTGTGATTCATTTGAGAAATGGAAAGGTTTATAGTGTTGAGATGAATCAAAATCCTCAACCAATAGAGCAAATCGAATGGTAAAGCAAAAGAAAACAGCGTATTGGAAAAATTTATGGAAATCTATTTTTAAGTCCAAAGCTAGATTTCTTTCGATTTTTTCTATTGTATTTCTAGGTGCCGCCTTTTTTGCAGGGTTAAGAAATACACCAGGGACCATGATGAAGACAATGGATGCTTATTTAGATGAGTATCGTTTTTGTGATTTAACATATTTATCAACTTTGGGCTTTAGTCAGGATGATATAAATGAAATTAAAGATTTAAAAGGCATATCTCGTATTGAATATGGATATCAATTTGATGCATTAACGATGATGAACAATAAATTGTCAGGTGTCAAAGTTTATACGAGTGAAACGTATAATGATGAGATGCTGAATCAGCCTATCTTAAATGATGGAAAATATCCTAGCAAAAGTGATGAATGTTTAATTGATGTAGAAATTGCTAAAGCAGGAACGCAAATTGGTGATAAAATTGAAATCTCTAATGATCAAGGGAAAAAGACTTTTGAAGTGGTCGGAATTGTGAAAGATGTAAGATATGTTGCAAAGACAGATCGTGGAACAAATACATTAGGAGATGGAACAAACTTAGGATATATTGAAATTTTAAATCAAGATAATGCTTTTTTGGCTTTGCCTAAAGATTTGTATGATTTACGTAATGAAAAGGTACTGTATAATCAGATATCTATTGCTGTTGATGGTGCAAGTGATTATAATCTTTTTAGTGAGGAATATGATGATTATATTGAAAATGTGAATACAAAAGTGAAAAGTGCTCTATCACTTCGTTTAAGTGACTTGTATGAATCTTTGTCATCAGATGCAAAAAAGAAATTAGATGAAGCTCAAACTGAATATGATAAAGGTTTTAAAACATATTCTGATTCAAAGACGACTTTTGAAACACAGATTTTAGAAGCAAAAATTCAATTAACGAATGCAAAAATGGCATTAGCTGAAAAAGAGACTGAGTATCTTAAAGCCCAATCACAAGCGAGTCAACAAACTAAAGATATGATTGGTACAATTGAAGAAACATCTCAAGAACTCAAAAAAGATCTAGAAACATTGAAAACACAATTAGAAAAATATAAAGATAATCCATTAACTGAAACACCTCCAGAGGTACAAAAAATATTAGATGATATTGCATCTATTAGAACACTGTTGGATTCAACATCATCTGCATTAGATGGATTTTCAAAATTAAATGAGGCAGACTTACAAATTCAAAAGGCAAAGTTACAAATACAACAGCAGGAAAACAAATTAACTTTACAAGAACTTAAAACACGCAATCAGTTAGATCAGGCAAAAGAAAAATTAAATCAGGCAGATTTACAGATTCAAGATGCTAAGGAACAAGTTAATCAAATTCCAAAAGGAAAACTCTATACGTTAACAAGGCATGAAAATGCTGGTTTGGTGAATTATGATTCTAATGTAGATTCTATATCGTCTATTGCTGATATATTTCCATTAATGTTTTTCTTGGTTTCAGCTCTTGTTTCTTTGACAACAATGACAAGAATGGTTGAGGAACAAAGAAGTCAAAGTGGAACCTTACGTGCTTTAGGATATTCTAAATGGGATGTTATTAAACAGTATATTGTTTATGTGATCTTTGCAACGTTCTTTGCATGTGTTCTAGGAATTGTTTTAGGAACACAGTTTTTCCCAAGAATCATTTATTATTTATATAGTTTGATGTTGTTTCAAATAGATGCACCAACTTTCATTTCATCAACTTATATGATTGCTTTTCAAACTCTCTTTATTTCTGTTTTTGTAACAATGATAGCAACACTTTCGGTTTGTATGAGTGAATTAAATTTAATGCCAGCCGTATTAATGAGACCTAAAGCACCAAAATTAGGAAAGCGTATTTTCTTAGAGCGAGTGAATACGATTTGGAAACGTTTGTCTTTCAACCAAAAAGTTACAATGCGTAATATCTTTAGGTATAAAAAACGTTTCTTTATGTCTGTTATTGGAATTGCTGGATGTACAGCCTTAATAATTACTGGTTTTGGAATTAAATACTCAGTATCAGAAGTTGTAGATAGACAATATGAAAAGATATTAAACTATGATGCGCAAGTGCGTTTGGAAAAAGAAGTGAGTATAACAGATGCAAAGACATATCAGGAGAATTTATTAAAAAGAGATGAAGTTAGCAACGTAGAATATGTATTGAATCAAAGTGTACAGGTGATGAAAAATAAGGAAGATTTGTATGCGAGTATGGTGGTTTACCAATCCATGGATAATATTCAGAATTTTATAACTTTCAATGATATGAAAACGAATAAAAAAATTGCTTTATCAGATGATGGAATTGTGTTGTCTATTAAAACTGCTGAACTGTTAGGTGTTGACGTGAATGATAATATAGATATAGAAATATCAGGAACGAAATATAATGTAAAGGTTTCTGGTATTATGGAAAACTATTTTATGAATTACGTTTATATGTCTCAGACATTATATGAGAACTTAACATCGTCACATTTGAAAATTAATCACGCTTTTATGACAATGAAGAAGATGACGCAATCTAATAAAACCAGCCTTGAAAATTATATGCAGGATCATCACTATGGGAATCTCTCTTATATTGATAGTAGTGGTAGTGAATTCGATAATCAGGTTCAGAGTTTAGATATTGTTATTGCGATTCTTATTATTTGTGCAGGGGCATTAAATTTTATTGTTTTATATAATTTGACGAATATTAATATTCAAGAACGTAAGAGTGAAATCGCAACGATTAAAGTTTTAGGTTTTAGAAGAAAAGAGGTTTACGATTATATATTTAGAGAAAATATCCTTTTATCTGTTATCGGATCTTTAGTAGGAATGATTTTTGGTTTTGCTTTACATCAATTTATTATTCGTACTGTTGAATTGGATATGACAATGTTTGTGAGAAATTTAACTTTATCAAGTTATGTTATCGCTGTTTTTATAACTTTAGGATTTACAATGTTAATTAATTTAACAATGCGTCATGTTTTAAATAAGGTTGATATGGTTGAATCATTAAAAAGTATTGAATAGACATTAAAAATAAAAGCTATGTTTATCTTCAATAACTTGAGGTTTGATAAAGTGGGTTAAATTAACCCACTTTTTTTTATGGCTTTTTTAGACAAGAAATCTCTATCTGCTTAATATTATTTGTCCTTCTTTTTATAAATCATTAAAGATGATAGTCTTGCTTGAATAATCTGTTACTGTTTCATAATGGAAAATATTACCAGTAAAATTAATAAATGAAATATGATAAAATTTATTTAAAGATTATTATGAAAGAGAGAAAATATAAGATGAAAAAAAATAAAATGTGTATGGAAATGATCAGAAAATATGAAAACTATCTTTTAGCAGAAGAACGTAGTAAGGCAACTATTGAAAAGTATATAAGAGATATTAACAATTTTTATAAATATCTTCCTAATAATAAGCTTATTACAAAAGAAGTAGTCATTACTTATAAACAATCACTTGGAGAACTTTACAAACCAACGAGTGTGAATAGTATGCTTGTTGCAGTCAATGGGATGCTTGCATATATGGGATTGAGTGAATGTAAAGTTAAACTCCAAAAGATTCAAAGAAGAATTTTTCACGATGATAAAAATCATTTAACAAAAGAAGAATATAAACGTTTACTAAATACTGCTGCATCGATTCATAATGTTCAGCTCCTTATGTTGATGCAAACAATTTGTGCTACTGGTATCCGTGTTAGTGAACATAAATATGTTACAGTAGCGGCTTTAAAACAAGGTTGTGCAAGTGTTAATAATAAAGGGAAAATTAGAGAGATTATATTTCCTAAAAAATTGCAAAAATCATTATTAAATTATTGTAAAAGATATGGAATAAAGAAAGGATCAGTTTTTGTCACAAAACGTGGAAACCCATTAGATAGAAGTAATATATGGTCAATGATGAAAAGTCTTTGTGAGGAAGCAAGAGTAGAGAGGACAAAAGTTTTTCCACATAATCTACGTCATCTCTTTGCTTACACTTTTTATGCTATTGAAAAAGATGTTGTTCGCCTTGCTGATATTCTTGGACATTCAAGTATTGAAACTACTCGTATTTATACAAAGACTTGTCTAAGAAAATGTCAAAGAGTCATGGAACGAATGGAATTGTTTTCAATGGAATATGAAAAAATCATTATATCATAGTTCATACAACATAATGCAGATTATGTTGTAAAGTTTTTATTTGCGTATAAAAATCCCTTAAATTTAAGTTTTTCTAATATAAACATAAATATTTTTACATACATGAAATTGTCTTAATTATATTACTTATCATAGCATTTTAAATTTTGTCAAACAATGTTTATTGGTGAACAATGAAATATTTTGGGGAAATCGTAAATTTATCATTTTTTGAATAGTTAGGATATGTTTTTTAACAGAAAAAAGGGCATAAAAATGCCATAAAAACTTTTAAAAAGAATTAAGTGGTTAATTAATTATATATTAATTTTGAAATGCATCAATATATGGTGCTTTTTTCGTATGTTTTAATCCTGTTTTCTATTTTAAACAACATAATCTGCATTATGTTGTTTAAATTCAGAAGAATTTTAAAAGGAGATAAAGATAATATGAAAAAGCAACTTATCAGCACCTGTATAGAACTGACAAAAGAAGTTATGATTCGTCATTATCAAAAGGATGATGATTTTGTCATTAAATATCTACATAAAAACTGTATTTGGATAGGGTCGTGTGCGGAGGAATTTTATCAGGGAAATGATATTATTGCATGTGTGTTAAAAAAGGAAGCGCATCAGTTGCCAGATATTGAATTGACTTCTTTTGATTATATATGTACATCTCATGATACTCATGAATGTGTGATTACGGGAAGACATATTGGGCTGACAACCAATTCATCTGGTGAAATTTATCGCGACATGCAGAGGGTTACTTTTGTGTGGAAAAAAATAAAGGAAGAACTTTCTATCATGCATATCCATGTATCCAATCCTATGAATAATTTGCAGGAGGGTGAAATCTTTCCACATAAAATAGGGAAGTTTACAAAAGGATATATAGAGATGCTGGTGAATCAGGATATCAAAAAAAATGGAACGATTACTATCAAGGATCATACGAATCAGTATCATATTGTTAAAATCAATGAAATTGTCTATTGTGAGGCATTTGATATGAATTGTATTATTCATTTGATGAAGAATAATATTTTTGCTCGTATCACTTTGCTTGATTTAGAACAAAAATTAAACGATAAAAACAGTGATATGTTTAAGCGTGTACATAAGAGCTATTTAGTCAATCGGTATTATGCACTTTCTTTATCTCGATATGAACTTATACTTCAAAGTGAGGCAAAGGTACCAGTCTCTCAGGAGCGATATAATGCAGTCAGAGACTGGCTGAATCAATAGAGGTGGTTTATGCAAAAGGAAGTCTTAATAAAATTGCAGGATGTGTTTACACACGAGCAGTATCGCAGTGTGGGAGTAGCACATTTGTTGAATATAGATCAGGAATATGAGTTCTATTATCAGGGAAAGCGTATATCAAAAGAATGGGCTGATGAAATGGTTATGGGACATCACTAAGGGAAGAATGCTGAATTTAATCATTTAATATCAGAAGAGACAGATACATGAACTATGAAAAAATGATACGACATCATTTAGGCATAATTGATAATGTAGAAATTAAAAAGAAAGAAGTTGAGAATATATGTTTAGGAGAAAAAAACAAAAAGGAACAGGAAAATTTATGATGAAAAGAAATCAGATAATAAAAGGAGAAAAGCTTACTCATATGAAGAAGATATTAGCATTGTTCCTAGTCGTATTTATGATAATGGGAGTGACAATGAGTAATTCCTCTATTTATGCAAAGGGTTCCATGAATTACTTGCAACAGGAAAAAACAGATGAAATATCAGATAGAATAAGAAATATTGAGAAAACAATTAAGTCAGATGTTTCTAATAGTGTCATGCCAGTGGCTGCTGATTATTGGAAAGGTTGGGATATTAATGCAGATCCTAATATGTGGAGAACAGATGATGCTAATCGCATTTTAATAATAGAAAAAGGAGGAACGATTATCATTGATGGTTCAGGTTTAGGTACTGATGTAGAGAACACTATCCATATTAATACCGATGATAGGGTCTATTTGACAATTAAAAATTTAAAAATTGGCACAAACACAAGTGCCCCAATTGATATTGAGTCAGGAATTGTTTTTTTAGAATTAAGAGGGGATAATTCTTTGCAGGTTTGGGACAACAGTTTTCCTAGTATTGCTGTGTCTGGACTCTCTGATTTATATATAGATGGTGATGGAACTCTCCAGGGCAATAGAATTGGCAGTTTAGTAGATCATGATGACTGTGGAGGGATTACAATAGACGGCGGAACAATTAATATGCTCGGGGGTAATGAGAACGCTGCGACAATAGGCGGAAGCCAAAATAGTCATGTTTATGGTATTATCATCAATGGCGGAACTGTTAACAGTATTCGTGGTGGTAGTGGAGCAGCAATAGGAAGTGGTAAGAATGGTAGTGCTAGTAAGATTACCATCAATGGCGGAACCATTACTTGTGGTGGTATTGGTAACGGAGCTGCAATAGGAAGTGGTGTAGATGGCAGTGTTGATGAGATTATCATCAATGGTGGAAATATCCGTGCAGTAGGTCAGAATGGAGCAGGAATAGGAGGTGGTGAAGCCTCAACTCGTGGAAGTGTTAAAGTGAAAAGTATCATAATTGCTGGTGGAAATGTGACCGCAATATCAAGACAATCTGGAGCAGGCATTGGTGGTGGAAAAAATGGAACAGCTGATAGTATTGCAATTACAGGTGGAACAATAGCAGCCCACAGTGAAGGTAGTCCTAGTCAGTCAGCAGATATAGGTGGTGGTTCTGGCTTTCAGGATACAATGGGAGACTTTTGGATCAGTGGCGGTTCAATATATACTTATAGTAAAAAAATGAGTACAGTTCCTTTAAATAGCGATACCAATAGGACTCCAATGTTTTGTGGAGAACTACAAAATCAATCAGGAACCAAGAACATCAAGGTGGATGGAGTGGACTATAAAATTGATGGGAATCAAGAAGGATATCTAAATATTCCTGCTTCTGATAGTTTCTATCTTTATATGACTGGTGGAAAAAATCATGTTGTAACTGTAACAGATGCAAGTGATAAAATCATTCATTATGAAGCGGTGTGGAATAAATCTAGAGAAAGTTTTACAATATCAGATGATAGAATTGCAGGAGATTTTATTGTAGATGGTGGAACAAAAGGAGCAGAATGGTATTACGAGATAGACTCTAACATTTTGTATATTGTAGAAAATGGAAATTACAAGATATATAGTTGTGTTGATAAAACCAAACAGAGAATTCAGATTTATAGTAATGTAAAGTCTACAGTTACTATAAATGATTTATATATTGAGACAACAGACTCTCCTGGAATATTCCTCGGTGACAATACGGATTTGAAATTATCACTTGTTGGTGTAAATCGGGTTGATGCTTCAAAATGTACAAATGGTGCTCCTGGTATTTATGTTTGGCCAAAATCTACTATAGAGATTTCTGGAGATGGAACACTTATTTGTACATCGAAAGGCGGAGCAGGAATAGGTGGGGCTGGAGATGATGTAGATGCAACAAATGGTTCTATCACCATAAATTCAGGAACAATACAAGCCAAAAGTGAGAGTGGAGCAGGAATTGGAAGTGGTGATGCGACAAAGATTGGAGGTGACACTTCCCTTGGTCATAACATTATAATCAATGGTGGAACTGTCACTGCAGAAAGTGTATCTGGTGCTGGAATAGGTGGGGGTAATGGTGCTAGGGCAGAAAATATAACTGTTAATGGTGGAAATGTGAGTGCTAACAGTACAAATGGAGCAGGAATTGGTGGTGGAAGTGGCCAGTTTGGAGCGGACATATCTTTCAATGGGGGAACGATTACTGCAAAAAGTACAAATGGTGATGGTGTAGGAGCAGGTGTAAACAATAAAAATACATGTACAAATATATTTGTAAATAGAGCATCTGTATGGGCAACAGGAAAAAAAGCATTTTCTATACAGGTTTCCAATTCAGCTCTTGACGAAGTAGAGTTGTATAAACTGAAAAATCAAACAGCTACAAGTCATTTGACTGTAGATGGAACAGCTTATAGTTTGGGTGGAGCACATCCAGGAGATAGTAACTATTATTTGTATTTGACAAAGGCTGAACATACAATTGTATCAGATGCTAAAACAGATAACATCAAATGGTACGAAAATGATGGCATGTTTAAATTCAAATCACCATTACCGAGTGTATCCGTAAGTGAAACGAAAGTAGATAGCGTCCTTGTAGGAGGCTCATCTGCCACAAGTCTTTATGGAGACATTGAATATAGTCTTGATGGAAATACATGGCAGTCAGAGGGAAATTTTGATCGTCTGAAGGCAAGCACAAGTTATACTGTTTATGCTAGATATTCAGGGAAAGGTGAGTATGGAGCATCAGATTCCACAACAGTGTCAGCAACAACTCAGAATCCAAGTTATACAATTACGATACCAAGTAGTCTAACAGTTGATGGAGCAGCAGAGAATATTACCACAGGAGGAAGTCAATTCAGTGTGGGTTATGGAGGACAGGTCAATGTTAAGGTGGGGTCAGGAATGAGTAGTACAGGAATTATGACATTAACAAGGACATTAGGAACTGTTAAACCAACGATATCAACACAATTTAAAGTTAATGGGGCTGATTTTACAAATACAAGCACAAATGTTGCAACACTTAAAAAATATGGGGATGCTGTACCAATTTCATTTGTAAATCCAACATCTGCATTAGGAAGCATTCCAGCAGGGACATATAGTGGGATTGTAGTTTTCGTCGTATCATATACGCAGTAAGGAGCAAAAGAAAGATGGAGAAAAAGAAAAATATATTCATAGGTTTCCTGTTTGTGGTCTTACTGGCTGGGGCAGTAGGACTGGGAATGAATTGGGACAATTGGTTTGGCAGTGAGAAAAATCCAGTATCAGATATAGATGATAATGCAGATGACTGGACAGGTAATAAGGAAACGTATACGGGAAAGAAAAATACAAATACTATTGATATACCAGGATTTGGTGCGATTGATTTCAAGGCAAATGTAGCAGAACAGGCAGTCAATCTGTATAATCCGGAACAGAATACCTGTTATTTTAAGATGACATTGCTTTTACCAGATGGAAGAAAACTATGGGAGTCAAAAATGATTTCTCCTGGAAAGGCAATCTACAGCATCACACTGAATCAAGCATTAAAATCTGGAACATATAAAGATGCAACATTAAAGTATGAATGTTTTACAATGGATGAAGCCAGAACACCACTGAATGGTTCTGAAATAAAATTGACATTGAATGTTAGAGAATAGAAAGAAAGAGGGAAAGAAAAAATGAAAAAAGTTTATGTTGGCATATTCAGTATGGTAGTGCTGGGAGCTATGACACTTTCTGTTCATGCCGAAACAACAACACTTAGTTATACACAGACATCTACATATACACTGCAGATACCATCGACATTAGAACTCAAGAGTGCAACTTCTGAAAGTCTGACTATTGGTGTTTCTGCAATTAATATGACCCCATCTGAAAAACTACAGATCAAATGTACAGGTGGTATTGACTCAAGTGGAAATACAACACTGACAAGATCTGGTGGTGGGACAACAAGTGTAAAAGTGACGACAACATCTGGAGGAACAACGGGAATTACTACAGATACAGTATTGGCTCAATTTGAAAATCAGTCAACTATAGCAACTGCTGGAGGGATAATCTACTTTGCACCGGTTGGAAGTGTTGATGCAGGTAATTACAGTGGAGCAGTCGTTTTCACAGCTTCTACTGTAAACTGATATGGAGGATAGAATATGAAGAAAATTTTTAGTGGTATTTTCGCTCTGGCGATGATTGGAATGATGATAAGTCCCGTCAGTGCAGATAATACAACGGTTAATTATACAGAAGCATCAGACTATACGATTAATATTCCTGCGACTGTAACGATAGAGAAGAACTCAATAAAGGAATTTAAGATTACAGCAACGAGGATGAATACAAATCCTGAACAAAAAGTGGTAGTGAAAGCAACTGGAGGGGTAACGAATGGGAAAGTGACCTTGACAAGGGCAACAGGTTCAGCATCCACAGTCTCTGTCACAGTGAGTAAGATATCAGGAGGAACAGGAATAACAACTTCAGATACTCTGGCAGAGTTTCAGGATCAGTCAACTACAGCAATAAATGGAGGAACAATTTATTTTGCAGCAGTAGGAAATGCAGACGCGGGGACATATTCAGGGACTATGACATTTAGTATTTCCCTAGTATCTCGTTAGAAAGGGTGAACAAGAAAATGAAAAAAATGATAGGGAGTCTTTTGGGTCTGGCAATAATCGGAGCAATGATTGTACCAGTCAGTGCAGATGATGCATCAACAACGCTCACATATAACAAGACATCAGAATATACATTAAGCATTCCAGCCTCTGTTACAGTGAGCAGTGTCACGGTCACTGAACAAGCGATAGGGGTATCTGCTGTCAATACATCAAATTCAGATAAGGTTCAGATTGCAGTCAAGAGTGGAGTTGCTGCTGATGGAAAGATAATATTAACAAGAACAGGAAATGGAGCTGCTGTAACCACAGAAGTGACAGCGAGTTTAACTTCTGGTGGTACAGGAATTTCTGCTAATGAAGTGATTTCAGAATTTCAGGATCAGTCATTAATACCAACAAAAGGTGGAAAATTGTATTTCTCAACGATTCCAACAGATGCGGATGCAGGAAGTTATATCGGGACTATTGTATTTACGGCTTCTGTAGTAACACGATAGGGAGGAGAAGGAAATGAAGGCGAATAAAATTTTAGCAATAGGACTAACATTTATACTAACCTGTGTACCAGCGAGGGTGTTTGCTGCCTCTGAACAGGAAGGAACACTCACTTTAAATGCAACAGTTCCAGCCACCTATGAATTATCGATTCCAATTACAAGTATGAATATCAACTATGATGAGCAGACGCAGGCAATTGGAACGCTAAGTGTGAAAGGAAATATTGAAGCAGATAAAAAAGTGACAGTATCTGTAAAGGAAAAAAATAACTTCAAGACAGTATCAAATCCTTCTGATGTTGTAGGAATTCCATTTAAGGTCGTAGAAAATGGAACAGAGTTTTCTAATGAAGTATGGACAGCAGATGAGATAAGTGCTGTAATACCAAAAGAAATATCATTATTTCTACAGTTTGAGACAGATGCATGGACGATGGCTCATAGTGGTGATTATATAGGTTCCATTGTATTCTCTGCAGAATTGAACTGACAAAGAATCTTGAGTGTTAAGGAAGGAGGGGTGACTTTTGAAAAAAAGGAGATACCTGTTAGGCGTGGTAGTATTGTATACTCTCACTGTTTTTTCACAATCAATAAGAGTACAAGCAGAAGAAGTTGGAGGAGGAGAAACGACGATTCATATTCGTGTGCCAGATGTACATATAATAAATCTACAGATAGGTGAACATGGTTCTTTGCGAGTTAATAACTCAACATATAAGGGTAATCAAAAGATTAATATAGAAAGATTGACAAATCCACATTTTGAGATTCTGGTAGATACAGGATATCAGATAGATACAGTGTTTTATCAGGGTAGGAATGTAACTGGTGAAGTGAAGAAAAATATCTATACTGCACCTGTTTTGCATGAAGATGATATCGTATTCAAGGTGAGTTTTAAGAAAATATCAGAAACGTCAGACAGTCATAATCCGTCAGGTGATGATCCTTCATCTAATGGCAATGATTCTTCTGGAGGAGATAATCCATCAGAAGGAGGAGGCAATTCATCAGGGGAGAATGCTTCTGGGAATACTGGATCATCAGGCAGCAATGATGAAAATGATGGGAATGCATCCAATGAAAATGAATCAAATAAAGATAATGACAATTCAAAGTCAGATAATGAAGAAGTTCAGAATAATGATGAGAAAAGAAAGAATGAAATCATAAATGAATTGGCTAATATTGATGAGTTGTTGAAGAATACAAACTTATCAGCAACAGAAAAGGAAAAGTTACTGAAGAAGCAAAAAGAACTTATAATGAAACTGGTAGAAATACTTATTGATGCCAATCCGAAGAGCAAAGATGATATGAAAGATGCATTGGATGATATAGATAAATTGCTTGCTCGAAATGATTTAACTCCTCAACAACGTAATCAGTTACAGGAAAAAAAGAATAGTCTTATAAAATATATTGAAGAGAGTGATGAAAAGAAAGATATGGAAGTCGCTGCATTGGTTATAATTGTAATTGGTGTGACTTCAGGCATAATATATAATGTGTATATGAAAAAGAAAAAAAGTTTTTAGTAATGAAATAAAACTTTTTACATACAATCATATTATAAAATAATCTATTATCATAATTCAAAAGATATGTTATTGCAGATATCAATTGCATAAATCAAGATATGTTCACATGAATATATCTTTTGTTTTTATATTTAAAGTATACGCCAAACAAAAAAGGTTCTATTGAAAATATGAAGAAATGATTATAATAGGAACAGTCTGTGTTTTTGATTTATGAATATTAAAATAATGATTTTATTATATCAATATATTGGCTAGAAAGATAAATAAACTTGACTTCCTCAGTATTAATAAACGTTGAAATGATTCAATAATCCAAGTGTGTAATGATGAATCAAACTGAAGATGGTAATTGTTGATAAACATGGAGATGTGGAGATATGTTTGTTCAACAAATTCAAACTTTTACTTACTATTATGAATTTCACAATATTTTTGAAAATTAAACGACCATCTTTTTGGTTTTTAAAGATTTTAATCAAATCATATATTATAATCAAAACACCTATTTTATAATGGTAATCTTATTTAGATAAATATTTAGATATATTTATAACACTTCATGATTTAATACTTATGTTTGTTATTTGTAATATTTAACAATTATATTTCCGTCTTATAAAAAGTGATATATATTTATCTATAATCTAAATATTTTTATGTTTTTTAGAATATTATGAAAAATATAAGAAATATATGTTGACTTGTATAAAATGTTAAGTATAATGAAGTGTATATTATAAAAACACAAAAAAGGGGAGATTAAAATGAAATTGAGAAGAGCATTGTCGACATTGGCAGTTGCAAGTATGCTAGTTGCTTGTGGTGGACAAGATGGTGCTTCATCTGGAACAACTTTAAAAGATGGAGATACTATCAAAATTGGATTTATTGGTCCAAAAACAGGGGAGACTTCAACTTATGGGATTCCAGTAGCGAATTCTATTGAACTTGCAATTAAGGATTACAACGCATCAGAGAATGCAAAATATAAAGTTGAGTTAATTGCTGAAGATTCAGCTGGAGATGAAACACAGGCAGTTAATGCTTATAACAGTTTGGTTGGGAAAGGTGTTGTAGGAATTGTTGGTCCAGTTTTAACAGGAGAAAGTCTAGCTGTTGGAAATGCTTCTGCTAAGAATAAAACACCAATTGTTTCTTCTAGTGCTTCTGGTGATGCTGTAACATTAAATAATGATGGATCAACAAGAGCTAATTTCTTTAGAACTTGTTCTAATGATTCTCATGGTGGACAATTTATTGCTTCTAAAGTTGGAGATGGGACAATTAAAGCTAAAAAAATTGCTATTTTAACAAATAGTGATAGTGATTATAGTATTGGATGTACAGAATCATTTATTGAACAAGCTAAAAAGGATAATGTTCAAATTGTTCTTGAGGAAAAATATCCAAAAACACAAGCTGATTTTGGTACTTATATAGATAAAGTGAAAAACTCAGGTGCTGATGCAGTATTTATTCCTGACTACTATGAAGTTATTGCTAAAATGGTTAAACAATTTAAAAATAAAAATTTTGAAGGGACTTTCTTAGGAACTGATGGTTGGGATGGTGTTTTGAGTGTAAAAGGTGTAGATAAGAGTATTTTTAATGGTGCTTATTATACAAATACTTTTGATGACCGTGTAGATGCTGTACAAAATTATATTAAAGCATATAAAGCTGCATATAATAGTGATACAAATATGTTTGGTACAATGGCATATGATGCAACATGGGTATTATTGAAAGCAGTTGAAGCTGCTGGAACGACTGATCCTGACAAAGTATGTGAAGCATTGGAGAAGACAAATTATGGTGGTATTACTGGACAGTTCGAATATGATGAACAGCACAATCCAACTAAAGATTTGGTTATCAAAACAATCAAGGATGGAGCTTACACATATTTGGATTAATGAGAAAAGTAAAGGAGAATTTTCTCCTTTCTTTTTTTAAAAGAAGGAGGGGCGATTTATGGAGTTTTTAACACAAATGATTAATGGTTTAAGTACAGGTGGGATGTATGCCTTAGTTGCTATTGGATATACAATGGTTTATGGTATTGCGAAAATGATTAATTTTGCACATGGTGAAATTATAATGGTTGGTGCATATTTAACGTATGTTGTTTTTAGCGTGTTAGGGATGCCTGTTGTTATTGCGATTATTGCATCTATTGCTGGCTGTGCATTATTAGGTGTGGTGACTGAAAAAGTGGCTTATAAACCACTGAGGAATAGCAGTAGTTTGTCTGTATTGATTACAGCAATTGGTGTAAGTTATTTACTACAAAATTTATTTTTGATTCTTTTTGGTTCAGCAGCAATAACGTTTCCTGATTTTTTACCAAGTGGTCAGTTAGAATTACTTGGGTTAAGTATTTCCTATGTATCTTTATTATCTTTGATTTTAACATTTGCATGTACAATTCTATTGCTGTTATTTATTAATAAAACAAAGTTAGGAAAAGCGATGCGTGCAGTCAGTGAAGATAAAGGGGCTGCTGAACTGATGGGGATTAATGTCAATAATACAATTTCTATGACATTTGCAATTGGTTCAGGACTTGGAGCAGTGGCTGGGATTATCTATGGCTTGAGTTATTCTTTAATTAATCCTTATTTAGGTGCAATGCTTGGAATTAAAGCATTTATTGCAGCTGTTCTTGGTGGTATTGGAAGTATACAAGGAGCGATGATTGGTGGTTTGATTATTGGGGTGGCAGAAGCATTTACAGTTTCTTATATTTCTTCAACGTTTTCAGATGCAGTTGTTTTTGGTATATTGATTTTCATTTTGCTAGTCAAACCAGCTGGGTTGTTTGGTCAAAATGTAAGAGAGAAAGTGTAGGTGAGTATTATGAAGAAAAAAGAGATTCAACAATTAGTCATTTCTTTTGTTTGTGCTCTACTCATTTATGGTGGCATGATGTTTGCTATGAGTTCAGGGATTATTAATACTTACTGGTCTGGTATCTTGATTGTGGCTTGTATTAATATAGTCTTAGCGACAAGTCTAAACTTGGCTAGTGGCTATTTAGGGCAATTAACATTAGGGCATGCTGGTTTTATGTCAGTTGGAGCGTATGTTTCAGCATTGTGTAGTATATATATGCAGGTTCCATTTATCGTGAGTTTGTTAATTGGAGCATTGGTGGCTGCAGTTGTTGGGCTGATTATTGGAATTCCGACATTGCGTTTAAAAGGTGATTACCTTTGTATTATTACGTTAGCATTCAATGAGATTATTCGAGTTATTATGTTGAATATAGATATTACAAATGGTGCAAAAGGTCTGATGGGAATTCCTCCCAGCACAGACTTTACAGCTGTGTTTTTAAGTGCAGTTGTAACGATTTATGTCATTTACTGTATTGTGAAATCTCGTCATGGACGTGCCATTATATCTATTCGTGAAGATGAAACGGCTAGTGAATTGGCTGGTATTCCGACTTCATATTATAAAATATTGGCATTTACAATCTCAGCATTTTTTGCTGGGCTTGCTGGTGGATTATATGCACATTATATTACAATTCTCATTCCTAAGGTTTTTGATTACAATAAATCAGTAGAAATTCTTGTTATGGTTGTTTTGGGTGGTTTAGGAAATTTGAAAGGTTCTGTCATTGCAGCTATTGTCATGACAATCTTACCTGAATATTTACGTGCATTCTCAGAGTATCGTATGCTGTTGTATGCAATTATTTTGATTGCGGCAATGATTATTAAGGAAAAGAATTTAATGCCTCGTATAAAGGCAAAGATCAGTAAGAAAACAGATGAATCAGTGGAGGTGAGTGAATAATGAGTTTATTGAAAGCTGTTGGATTGGGGATTCAATTTGGTGGATTAAAGGCTGTTGATGAGTTTGATTTTGAGATTGATAAAAATCAATTATATGGTTTAATTGGGCCTAATGGAGCAGGGAAGACGACTGTATTTAACTTATTGACTGGCGTTTATAAACCAACAAGTGGTCAAGTTATTTTTGATGGTAAATCATTATTAAAAATGTCTCCTACACAAATTACTCAATATGGTATTGCAAGAACGTTTCAGAATATTCGTTTGTTTAAAGATATGAGTGTTTTAGATAATGTTAAAGTTGGGTTACATCATTCTCAAAACTATTCTTTATTCAGTACGGTTTTACGATTGCCAAAATATTTTAAGGGTGAAGAGGCAATGGAAGAAATGGCACTCAGTTTATTACGTGTTTTTGATCTTGAACAATTTGCTCATGTTAGAGCTTCTAATTTGCCTTATGGGAAGCAGAGAAAACTGGAGATTGCAAGAGCTTTGGCAACTTCACCTAAACTCTTATTACTAGATGAACCGGCTGCTGGTATGAATCCTACTGAAACTGCTGAACTTATGGAAACAATCAAAATTGTGAGGGAAAAGTTTTCTATAGCAATCTTATTAATCGAGCATGATATGAAATTGGTTATGGGTATCTGTGAAAAAATCGCTGTCTTGAACTTTGGGACAATATTGGCATTTGGAACACCAGAAGAGATTAAAAATAATCCAGATGTTGTTGCAGCATATTTAGGAAATGATGAATAGGAGGAAACAGTATGTTAAAAGTTGATCACTTAAATGTTTATTATGGAGTTATTCATGCAATTAAAAATGTTTCCTTTGAAGTGAATGAAGGTGAAATTGTTGCTTTAATTGGAGCAAATGGAGCAGGGAAAACATCTATTATGCATGCGATTAGTGGTTTGTTAAAAACGTCAGAGGGACAAATTTCTTTTTTGAGTGAAGATATTACAAAGATGCCTGCTCATAAGATTATTGCTCGTCAATTGGCACAAGTTCCTGAGGGGCGTCGTATCTTTTCACAATTAACAGTTCAGGACAATTTAGAGATGGGTGCATATTTAAGAACTGATAATAAAATTCAGGAGGATTTGGATAAAGTATATCAGAGGTTTCCGCGTTTAAAAGAACGTAAAGGACAATTGGCAGGCACTCTTTCTGGTGGAGAACAACAAATGCTGGCAATGGGAAGGGCTTTGATGTCTAAACCTAAACTTTTATTGTTGGATGAACCCTCAATGGGGTTGTCACCTATTCTTGTTAATGAAATTTTTAAGATTATTCAAGAGATTAATAAGGAGGATGGGGTTACAGTCCTTCTGGTGGAACAAAATGCGAATAAGGCTTTATCTATTGCAAATCGAGCATACGTGCTTGAGACAGGGAATATTACAATTTCAGGGGATGCCAAAGAGGTTGCTAATAATCCTAAGGTGAGAGAAGCATATTTGGGATAAACGAACTCAATTCTATAAGGATTGGGTTTTTTGTATAAAATGAAAAAGAGATATCAAATTTTAATGAATTGATAGCTCTTTTGTTAAATAAACTTTTTAATGAATATCCAATCCATTATTGAGTTTGTGAAATTGCAAACGGTCAATGAGTGCTTTGAGAATAAAAGCCATATAAATTAAGGCTATTATGTTCATAGTATCATTAATAAAATGAAGTGAAATAAAGAATGGATGTATATAGAAAATAAAAAGATAGCTTAAACAACACCACATTATAAAATAAATCAGACAAACTCTTCCTTGGATATGAAAACGATGATGAGAATAATCCCAGCATTTTGTTTCAAAAACCTTTTCAATAAATAAACTTGCTAAATATTCAAGTATTGTCATCATGAAACCACCAACAAAAATAGTTAAGTAAATGGATGATTTCAAATAAGGAGCAAAATATATCAGTAGGCATGCACCAACGCCATACAGTGGAATAAAAGGACCTTTTAAAAGTCCGGATGAAATCCAATGTCTCTGAAACAATGAAACATATATTGATTCCATAAAATAACCTAATAAACAATAAAGTGAAAAATAGATGATCATAGAATTCTCCTTTTAGTTATCTATATGAAGTGTCCCAATAAATCATGTCTAAATAAGGCAAAAATTGTCTATAATATGTTTGAAAAAGAGCATTTTTAGATAAAAAAGTGTAAATTCTTAAAAAATTATAAAATAAATTAAGTTAAATTATATTGATTAAATCAATATAATTTGAATTTCTTAAGAATTTCTTAAGAAAGTTGTGGACTTTTTGTGAACGTTGTTTTATAATTCTAAGTGGGTATATTATTGAAAGGAGGAAACGAATGGAAAGTAATATTAAGACGAATTTGTTAGAAAATTTGCAAGAACAAGTGCTTAAGCGTAAAGCCATGTTTATTCCTTTGTTGTGTGTTTCAACATTTGGATTGGTTGGTTATGCTGCTGTTGATAAAGAAGCTCCTGTTATTAATTCTAATAAAGTAGAGGTTCTTTATGGAACAAAACTTGATAAAAGTATGTTTGCTATTTCTGATAATCGTGAGACCCTAGATAATTTAGAAGTTAATATCGATGATAAGTCATATGATCCTTATCAATTGGGTATATATAATGTAGAAGTAACAGCTACTGACTTATTCTCTAATGCAACTACAAAGACTGTTCAAGTTGAGGTTGTTGATAAAACAGCTCCTGAATTGAAGCCAGTCGGTAAGAGTAATGGATATGTTATTGATGTTGAAGTTAATGGAAGTAATGACATTACAAAATATGTCAATGCAACTGATAATGTAGATGGAGATGTCACACCATTTATTGAGGCAAGTCAAAAACTTGATGCTTCTAAATTAGGTTCACAAACTATCAAGCTTAGCGTGTCTGACAATGCTGGTAATACAACAAGTCAAACATATGAATTCTATGTTTCTGATACAACAGCACCTACTATTGAATACAAGAAAGGTGAATCAGTTACAGTAAATTACGGTTCTCAATTTGATTATACTGATTATATCAATATAACTGATAACTTTGATAAGAAGGTGACTTCTGTAAAAGTGGATGGAACTGTGAAGACAAAAGAAATCGGTTCTACGACATTAAATATCACAGCAATCGATTCAGCAGGAAATAAGTCTGAAGGAAAATTAAAAGTTGATGTTAAAGATATTAGTGCTCCAAATATTAGTTTATCTAAGTCTTCTGTAATAGTGACAAAAGGTAAGAGCTTCAATGCGAAGAAATATTTGAGAAGTGCTATTGATAACAAAGATGGAAATATGACTTCAAAGGTAAAAATTAGCGGATCTGTGAATACAGATAGAGCTGGTAAGTATTCAGTTAAATATACCGTCACTGATGCTGCTGGTAATACTGCAACTAAGACATTAAGTGTCAAAGTAGAAAATCCAATTCCAAGTAATGCTGGAGCTGCTGCAACTGCACTTAGCCGTGTGGGAAGTAGATATGTCACTGGTGGAAGTGGACCAAATGCATTTGACTGCTCTGGGTTAACTCAATGGGCTTATAAGAAGAATGGAATTTCACTTCCAAGAACTTCTGGTGCTCAATACAGTGCAACAAAGAGAGTGTCTAAATCTGATTTAAAAGCTGGAGATCTAGTGTTCTTCCGTGGAACAACTGGTGGTAGCGGAATTAGCCATGTCGGTATTTATATCGGTGGAGGACGTTTCGTTCATGCTGGAACATCTTCAACTGGTGTAAGAACAGATAGTTTAAATAGTTCTTATTGGTCTAGACATTGGGCTAGCGGTGGAAGAAAATAGTCAACTCATAAGGATAGAATTTATTTCTATCCTTTTTTCTGTTATAATGGAAATTAAGAAGGTGATATCTATGTATATTGGCAGTCAAAGTCTGATGAAAAAATATGATCAATGCTTGTTGGATAATGGGTATACAATTTTAGAATTGGTTGATAAAGCGAGTCAATGTTTGTTAAAACATATGAATGGGGAATATTTTAGTTTGTTGTGTGGTCCAGGAAATAATGGTGCTGATGGGTTATCTCTCGCTATTAAATTAAATAATCTAGGGAAAAAAGCGGATGTCTATATTTTTGAGGATCAAAATCACTTATCCCAAGCCAATCGATATTATTTGGATTTATGTTATGAATATGGTATTCATGTTGTTTTGCTTAATGATGATATTTTAGATGAAGTCATGGACGAAATAAGTCATAGTGATATTATTGTTGATGCAATGTTTGGGTTTGGACTTAATAGTTCTCCTAGAGGTTTATATCAAAGTGTTATAGAAGAAATTAATCAACTGTATGATCAAAACATTATAGCGATTGATATTCCAACTGGGTTAGATTGTAATACGGGTACACCTTATCAAAGTGTCGTCTGTGCAACTCAAACAATTACTTTGAGTGCTATGAAGAATGGCTTTTTAAATCCTGATAGTATTTCTTTTACTGGAGAAGTCATTTTAGAAATATTGGATGTCAATGATGTTTTTGAAGAAGCGGGATTGTATCTATTGGCTGATGATAAGGTTGTTGCGCCAATGCTCAAGAGTCGTCGTTTTGATGGCCATAAAGGTGATTATGGACGAGTTATTTTGATTACTGGTTGTCAGGATTATAAGGGAGCTTCTTTGTTAAGTGCAAAAAGTGCTGTCTATACAGGAAGTGGTGTGACTACGGTTATGACAACACAGGAAGTGATGGATTCTTTAACTGTTTATTGTCCAGAAGTCACAACACAATTAAGAGCACCTGTTTTAAGAAAAGAAGATTTTGAAAAATATAATGCTATTTTAATAGGCTGTGGGTTAGGACTTAGTATTGACAGTTATCGTTATGTTATTGATGTTTTTTCGCTTTCTCATCAGCCACTGGTCATCGATGCAGATGCTTTGACGATTCTTTCATCAAATTTAGATTTATTAAAGAATCAGGAACGAGATATTATTTTAACGCCACATATGGGTGAGTTTAAACGTCTGTGTGATGTGGATAATAATGATGATATGTTGTTTGTTGCTAAAGAATTTGCTAGAAAACATCAAGTTGTTCTTGTCTTAAAAGGACCGTATACAATTGTTACTGATGGGCAAGAAGCTTATCGTGTTTTTGCTGGTAATAAGGCCATGGCAACAGGGGGTATGGGAGATGTCTTAGCGGGTATGATTACTAGTCTGTTAGGTCAAGGCTATGGAGCTTTGAATGCTGCTGTACTAGGTGTTTATATCCATGGTTATGCAGGTGATAGAATTGCTGAGAAACATTATACTGTTATTCCTTCGGTATTGATTGAACGGATTCCTCAATCAATGAATGAGATAAAAAAAAGTAATCTTGAAAAGATTACTTGCGTTGAATAAGTGTAATATTGCGGTGAGGACTTTTATCTCTACGATAGGAGAAGAAAAGGTCTTCATCTTTTATTGTACAATAAGGAGAAACTGTTATGTGTTCTTCTTTAACACCTAGATTCAATAATTGTTGTTTAATCAGTCCTTTGCTGTTGAGAAGATAGGCACCATCTTCTTTTTTTATATAGAATGATGATGTATCAAAAGACATCTGTTTAACCAAATCAATAATATCATCTTTGGCTTCAAAATTCTCTTGATTAATAGAAGGTCCAATATAAGCATAAATATGTTTAGGTAAACATTTTTCTTCTTGAATGAGATGTTGGGTGACCTTTTTGACAATTTCCCCAACAGTTCCTTTCCAGCCTGAATGGATAGCAGCAACAATTCCCTGATCTCGACAATACAGCAAAACAGGACAACAATCAGCATGGAATGTCCATAGCCATAGATGTTTATCTCTGGTATACATAGCATCATAACCTATAAAAGCATCATCACGTGTATACATGCCTTTACCACCATCAAGATATGTCACTTCTTTAAAGTTCGTTGTATGTTGCTGAAATGTTGCAACCATATGATTTAAATCAGTATGTAATTGTTTTGCTAAGGTTTCTCTGTTTTTTAAAACTTTTTGATTGTTTTCGTTATGAAAACTCATATCCATGATGTTATGAAAGTCATCATAGGCACAAGTTGTATATGCTTCAATTTCATCAAAGCATTCCCATGGTATTAATTTCATAAAAACTCCTTTCATTTGCCCTTACACTTTTTTGACTTCATCATACTATATGTTGAAGGAGGGAAAGAATATGTATAATCAATCTTGTGGTTGCCAAGGAATGAATACTCGTCCATGTGGATGTGGAAATACTGCTGGTCAAGGTTGTGGATGTCAAAACACATCTAAACCTAACTGTGGCTGCAATATGAACATGAATACTTGTGGTTGTGGTATGAACATGAATGCAATGAATGGATGTGGTATGGGTATGAACAACTGTGGATGTTCAATCAACGGTTGTCCAAGACCTCAACCATTAGTTGCTCCAAAAAGAGTCTGCGTTACAAATCAAGTCACTTGTGTTCCTCAACCAGTTATTTGTCCAATTGAATGCCGCCGCGTTAACCGCTGCCAGTATTACCCAGTATTTTATCCTCAATATGAACAAACATTTGTGAATGAATCATCTAATCAATCTTATTAATCTCATTAAGAAATGAATCGTCGGGATCAATATAAATGGTTGAATAATGATTTAATATCACTTGACCCGGTTTTGCTCCCTGCGGTTTCTTCAAGGTTTTAATCTGTGTATAATTGACTGGTACAGAAGAACTGTGTTTACCTTTCGAAAAGTAAGCAGCGATCTTGCTTGCCAGTCTTATTGTATATTCATTCAGTTCTTCACTATGCACAACAACATGGCTTCCAGGCATGTCTTTGACATGAAACCACATATCGTTTCTTGAAGCCATTTTAAAGGTAAGATAATCATTTTGAAGGTTATTCTTACCTACATATATTGTTATATTTTCTTTTGTTAAATAAGTTTCTATATGAAGCTTATTTTTCTTTCGATAAACTTGTTTTGTTTTCTTCTTTTTTAAATATCCAAGATTTTCTAATTCTTCTTTGATTTCTAATGCATCATAATAGGATGCATTTTCCATCAAGGTCATCAATGAATCAAAATAATCAATTTCTTCTTTTGTTAAATGAATTTGTTCATTTAAATGATGTAAAGAATTCTTTGCTTTTTGATATTTTGCATAATATCTATTGGCATTCGTTTTTCCATCATATCTTTCATCTAGAGTTATTGTCATTTTTGTATCATCATAGTAATTATCAACAGTAATTTCTTTTTGTCCTCTTTGGATAAGATGAAGATTCGCAAACAATAAATCACCCTTAATGCGATATTCATCACTGTTTTGAGAATCAAATAAGGTTTTTTCTAATTTATGAAGTTTAGATAGATTCTTTTGATATTCATTTTGAATATATTTTGCTAAATCTGAGGTTTGTTGTTTGATACGATCTTTTTGATCAATAAAATCATAATGTTTATCAAGACCATCAAATAATGGGTATTCATAATAAGGACATTGTAAATGTAATAAAGGAATCATATGAAAATACTCTTTATCTATTAATTTATGAATAAAAAGTGTGTTTGATTCTTTTAGCATCTTCATAATATCTTGAAACGATTCTCCTTGATCAATACGATAAAGCACTTCCCTTGAAAGTTCTGGAGAAAAGCCTTGATAAGTTCTTGTGAAATTATCAGTCTTTTCATAACTGCTTGTCAAAGGATTTTTTTTATCTAGCATAGGAGGAAACTGATAAGTTGCTCCAGGCTGAAGAATTCTTTGAGAATTCATTGAAGGAGAAACACGTTTTAAACAATCAATAATTTTATTGTTATCATGAGCAATAACAACATTAGAATGTTTACCCATAATTTCAATATAAATATGATATTTCACTGTATCTTTTAATTCATTTGTTCCAATAAAAGTCATATCAACGATACGATCAAGCTGAATTTGTTTCACAGACTCTAAATATGCACCTTCTAAATGCTTCCTTAATAACATTGTAAAAGCATTAGGAGATGGTGGAGTCGGAAAAGATAATGATGTCAGTTGTAATCTTGCATACATGGGATGTATGGACATCAAAAGTTTCATATTTGAAGATTGAGAACGCATATGAAACAATAATTCATATTGAGATATCTGATATATTTTGTTGATTCTGCCTCTTTCTAGTTGTGATTGTAGATTTTCAACAACGCGAGACATCATAATTCCATCATAAGCCATATTTATCACCGTTATTTAGTATAACATATTTGAAAAAGAATTGACATGAAAGTTGTATTCATGTAACATTGTTTCATAAGGATGGTGGATGTAGTGAAAAAAGGGTTGTTAATTATACTGAGTGGACCTAGTGGGGTAGGAAAAGGGACAGTTCGTCAAGAGTTATTCAAAGATGAAAGTTTAAATTTGGCATATTCTATTTCTATGACAACAAGAAAACCGAGACCGGCTGAAACAGATGGTGTTGATTATTTTTTTGTGAGTGAGGAAGAATTTAAACAAAGAATTGAAAATAATGAACTGTTAGAGTATGCACAATTTGTTGGAAATTATTATGGAACACCAAAGTTCTATGTAGAAAAATTATTGGATGAGGGAAAAAATGTAGTTTTGGAAATTGAAGTACAAGGTGCATTGCAAGTTATGGCAAGATGTCCAGATGCTTTAACAATATTCTTGGTACCGCCATCATTTGAAGAATTGGAACGTCGTATTAGAGGTAGACGTACTGAGGCAGAAGATGTTGTGAGAGAACGTTTAGATAAAGCGAGTAAAGAAATCGCAACA
>OATT01000656.1_pt1 | contig 28812 bp, 21 predicted proteins | sample 1476071 | NCBI WGS metagenome assembly OATT01 (sample SAMEA2579989, study PRJEB22360) | human gut metagenome | biome: human gut; feature: human-associated habitat; material: faeces | place: Denmark | collected 2008/2010 | reverse complement strand
AACTTTATATCTGGCATATTATAACCTTTGAAATATGGATATATATACATTATAACCTATATACATATTTGAAAATATCCATTTTCAACAATAATTTAAAATATAGCTAAAAATAAAAAAGTAATAATAAGAAATTTATTATATAAAAATTAATCTATTGTTTATTATTTTCTAATTCTTTATACTATTAAATATACAATGTATCTATTTAATAAGAGATGTATTAAAAGACGCATATAAGGAGGTCGAGTATGGCATATATAGAAGTTATAGATACATATAAAAGATACAAAGTGGGAGAAAATACTGTCGTAGCGAATAACGGAATCAACTTTACTATTGAAAAAGGTGAATTTGTTGTAATTTTAGGACCAAGTGGTGCAGGAAAATCAACTGTACTAAATATTCTTGGAGGTATGGATACTTGTGATGAAGGTAAGATAATAATTGATAAAACCGATATATCAAAGTTTAATAATAAGCAACTTACCAAATATAGAAGACATGATGTAGGTTTTGTATTCCAATTTTATAATCTAGTACAAAATTTAACAGCAAAAGAAAATGTAGAGTTAGCTACACAAATTTCAAAAAATTCCTTAGATGTAGACAAGACACTAGAGCTAGTTGGTCTTGAAGACAGAAAGGATAACTTTCCTTCTCAATTATCAGGAGGGGAGCAACAAAGGGTATCTATAGCAAGAGCTATTGCAAAAAATCCTAAGTTATTACTTTGTGATGAACCAACAGGTGCACTTGATTATAATACAGGTAAACAAGTTTTAAAAACATTACAGGATACTTGTAGAAATACAGGAACAACAGTTATAGTTATTACTCATAACTCTGCAATTGCTCAAATGGCAGATAGAGTTATAAAAATTAATGATGCAAAAGTTAGAAGTATTGAAGTAAATAAAAATCCACTTTCAATAGAACATATTGAGTGGTAGAGGTGAAGTATATGAAATATAGAGCATATAAAAAATCTATTACAAGAGAAATATTATCCTCGAAGGCGAGATTTGCTTCAATATTAGTTATTATTCTTTTAGGAGTAGCTTTTTTCTCTGGAATAAAATCATCAGGACCTGATATGAATAAAGCTATAAATGAGCTTTATAAAAATCAAAATCTTATGGATAGTAAAATAGTATCAACATTAGGCTTAAGTGATAAAGATTTAGAATTACTTAAAAATAATGATAAGATATTAGATTTTTATCCATCACACACTATAGATGCAAACCTTGAAAATATAAATAGTGTAGTAAGATTTATGGAATATGATAAAAACAATAATATAAATAAGTTCATTGTAGTTGATGGTAGATTACCACAAAATAGTGGAGAGATAGCACTAGATGAACAAGCCTTAAAGGTAAACAAGAATTTAAAAATTGGAGATACCTACACAATACAATCTGATGAAGATACAATGAAATCTTTTAATAAGAAAACATTTAAAATTGTTGGTATTGTAAAAAGTCCAATCTATATGGAAAAAGAATCAAGAGGAACTACTACAGTAGGTAAAGGTAGCATTGATTATTTTGCAGTAGCAAATAAAGACGACATATCTATGGATGCTTATACAGAAATATATGTTAGATTTAAAAATGTTCAAAGTCTTGATGCTTATAGTGATGAATATAAAGATACGATGGAAGAAAATAAAAAATATCTTGAAAACTTATATTCAGATAGAAAAATAGATAGAGTAGAGGAAATAAAAGCTACTGCACAAGAAGAGTTAGATAAAGCTTATGCTGAAATAGAAGAAAATGAAAATAAGCTTTTATCTACACAAAAAGAAATAGAATCTGGAAAAGAAAAGTTACAAGAAGGAAAAAAACAATATGAACAAGGGTTAAAGTCCTATGAAGATGAAATTAAAGCTGGAGAATTAAGTATTTCAAATGGAAAAAAAGAGCTAGTAAAAGCACAAGAAGAACTTGATAAACAAAAGAAAACTTTAAATGCTGGTAAAGAAAAGCTAACAGAAGCTAAAGCTTTACTTGATAATACTAAACAATCACTTCTAGCTCAAGGTATAGATCCAGCTCAAAGTATAGAAAATATTGAAGATAGTACTTCAACTATAATACATTTAGTAACTCAATATCAACAAGGTAAAAAACAGTATGAAGAACAATTAGCAGTTCTTAATTACGGAGAAGCTAAGTTACAAGAAGGTCAAAAACAATTAGAAAATGCGAAGGCAGAACTTGAAAAAGGCGAAAAAGACCTTGAAAATGGTAAGATAAAAGGAAAGTCAGATTTAGCTAAAGCTAAAGAACAACTAGAAGTTTCACAACAAACATTAACTAATGGTGAAGCAGAAATTAAAGAAAATACTCAAAAGTTATTAGATGCTAAAGAAGAAATAAAAAAAGAACAAGATAAGATTGATAGTATAGAAGGCAAGTATTACTTTTTTGATAGAACTGATAATATAGGATATTCTGGTTTAAAAGATTCTATTAATAGTTTAGATAGTATAGCATCAGTATTTCCTGTATTTTTCTTTTTAATAGCAGTATTAATTTGTTTAACAACTATGACTAGAATGGTAGAAGAAAACAGAGGGGAAATAGGAACTCTTAAAGCATTAGGATATAATGATTTAGAAATATCTAGAAAGTTTGTTGTATATGCATCTTTAGCAAGTATTATAGGTAGCGTTATAGGAATACTTATTGGATGTAATATACTACCACAAATAATAAATACATCTTATGGTAGCCTATATAATTTACCAAGTTTAGATATATACTATTATCCATCATATGTAATTCAGTCTATATTAATTTCAATACTATGTACAGTTGGAGCAGCATTATATGTACTAAGAGTTGAACTAAAAAGTACTCCATCCAATTTAATGAGAGCAAAAGCTCCTAAGATAGGGAAGAAAATATTACTAGAAAGAATTGCTCCTTTATGGAAAAGATTAAACTTTAATCAAAAAGTTACTTTTAGAAATATCTTTAGATATAAGCAACGTATGATAATGACTGTATTTGGTATTGCAGGATGTATGGCAATGCTTGTTACAGGATATGGACTTCAAGATTCTAATAATGGTATGTTAGAAAAGCAATTTAATAAATTGTGGAAATATGATGCTATGGTAATATTTAATGATAGTTCTAATGATGAAGAAATAAAAGAGTACAATAATACTTTAAATAATCTAAAAGGTTATGAAAGTAAATTAGGTATACATCAAGAAACAGTAACTTTTAGCAAAGAAGATATGAACAAACAAAGTGTTACTATGTATGTACCAAAAGATATAGATAAAATTAATGATTTTATATTATTAAATGATAGAAAGTCAGAAAAAGAATATAAAATATCAGATAATGGTGTTATAATAACTGAAAAACTAGCAAAACTTTTAGATGCATCAGTTGGAGATACAATAACACTAAATGATGAAGAAAATAATCCGTATAAAGTTAAAGTTGATAATATATGTGAAAATTATTTTGCACATTATATTTACATGTCACCAGCATATTATGAAAAGACTTTTGGTAAAAGTGTAAATTATAATATGGAGCTTTTAAATTTTGATTCTAAAAAAATGAACAAGGATGAAATATCTAATAAAATTATGAATTGTGATAATGTAATAAATGTTACATTAATGTCTGATATTAAAAAATCAACTGAAGAATCTAGTGCAAATCTAGATATGATTATGTTAGTAATAATAATAGCATCTGGTTGTCTTGCTTTTGTAGTTTTATATAACTTAAACAATGTAAATGTATCAGAAAGAATAAGAGAGTTATCTACTATAAAAGTACTTGGTTTTTATGACAATGAAGTTACAATGTATATATTAAGAGAAAATATAATACTTACTTTCCTAGGTGTATTAGGAGGAGCTTTATTAGGTAAATTATTGCATACATTTATACTTTATACATCGGAAACTGATAATATAATGATGTATCCAGAGATATCTATAAAAGGCTATTTATTTTCATCACTTATAACTATATTCTTCTCAATGATAGTTATGGTTATGATGCATATTAAATTAAAAAAGGTTGATATGATTGATGCATTAAAGTCAAATGAATAATTAAAATAAATTAAAACTCTAAATATAAGTAAAATATACACTTATACTTAGAGTTTTTTTCTGTATATTATAAGTAAAAAAATTGATTAATATATGCGATTAAACTCAGCAGCTTCTGCATCTTTTTTAGTATTGTGAACTGTACCTTGTGGATGTTGTGGTGGGGCATATATAACATACAATTTAAGAGGTTTATTACCAAGATTAACTATATCGTGCCATTTGCCAGCAGGTATCATAATAGCATAACCATCAGAAACTCTTCTTTGAAAATCTAAATTATCTTGACTATCACCCATTTTAACAAGTGCATCACCTTCTTCAATACGTATGAATTGGTCACCACTTGTATGAACTTCTAATCCAATATCATCTCCAACGCCAATTGACATTAATGTAACTTGTAAATTATTTCCTGTCCATAAAGCAGTACGGAAATTATTATTTACCTCAGAGGCATCCTCAATATCAATTACAAATGGATTAGGACCATAATCCTTTAATGTAGGAATTGGTATATTAGATTTTTGGTTATATATTGGCATATTAGGAAACATAGGAGGATACATCATTTGTGGAGCATACCAAAACATATATGGTAACATATTATACATTTGTGGATTAAACATAAATGGATATTGTCTAGGCATATTATACATATTTTATATCTCCTTTTATAGACTTTAATAACATAATATTATAATTAAAAATATAAAGTGCTTATCTACCTTATATTTTTAGAATAAATAAGTATCTAAAATTAATTACATCATTTATATACATGTTTATAGATATTTAAAAATTAAAGAAATTATTTATGATTAATAGATTTAATTGACACTAATATAGCCTTAAATATATAATCTATATTTAGGTATAAAAATTAAATAGACTAGAGGTGAACTATGACAAACGATATGACAAAGGGAAGTCCCTTAAAAATTTTCATATTATTTTCTATACCACTACTTATAGGAAATATATTTCAACAATTATATAGTATGGTAGATACTATAATAGTAGGTAGATTTGTAGGAGTTGATGCTCTAGCAGCAGTAGGTTCTACAGGATCAATGTTCTTTTTAGTAAATGGAATGATACTAGGATTAACAAGTGGATTCTCTGTATTAGTTTCTCAAAAATTTGGAGCAAAAGATGAAGATGGAATAAAAAAAGCAGTAGCTAGTAATATAAAGTTAACAGTAATTTCAACAATAATAATTACAGCAGTTGCATTATTAGTAAAAAATCCATTGCTTTCTATGATGAATACTCCAGATAATATTTTAAACGATGCAAACACATATATAACTATAATATTTGCAGGTATATTTACTCAAACAGCTTATAATATGGCAGCTGGGATATTAAGAGCCTTAGGAGATAGCAAAACGCCATTATATTTTTTAATAATATCATCAATACTTAACATAGTTTTAGATTTAGTATTTATTGTTAACTTTAAAATGGGAGTTGCAGGAGCAGCTTATGCAACAAATATAGCTCAAGGTTTTTCTGCATTATTATGTTTAACATATAGTTATAAGAAATTTAAGGTTTTAAGACTTAAGAAAAAAGATTTTAACGTAGAAAAAGATTACTATAAAACACATTTAAAAATTGCTATACCAATGGGATTACAATTTTCAGTAACAGCAGTTGGTATAATTATAGTTCAAAGTGCTGTAAATGTATTTGGATCAGATGTTATAGCATCTTATACAGCATCATCTAAGGTTTTACAATTAGTTATGCAACCATTAGTTTCATTTGGAGTTACAATAGCAACTTATGCAGGTCAAAACTTAGGAGCTAAAAACTATGATCGTATTAAATATGGAATGAAAATAATGAATATTATTTCTATAGTAACTAGTATAATTGCAGGAGTTGTTTTAGTGTTATTTGGAAAGTATTTTGTAATGATGTTTATAGAAAATCCAAGTGATGAAATAATTAGATATACTCAAGAAGTATTAAATTATTCTGCATTATTTATGATATTCTTAGGTTTTATATTTGTATATAGAAACGTGCTACAAGGTATGGGAGAGTCTTTTGTACCTATGATGGCAGGTATTTATGAGTTAGTAGCTAGAAGTTTAGTTGTTTTTATACTACCAAAGTATATTGGATTTGCTGGTATATGTTTATCAGATCCAATTGCATGGATAGCAGCAGCTCTTCCTCTAATGTTTACTTATTATAATAAAATCAAAAAAATAATTCCTGAAAATAAAGAAGGTATTGCTACGTAGCAATGCCTTTTTTATATATGAAGATATTATAAAATATATATCTTGTGGATAGCTTGTAATCTAATACTTCTTTAGATCAAAGTGAATTTTCTTAATAATTCTTAATAAAATTATATGTATTTTAATAATTTTTACTTTATATAATTAAGAAAACAAAACAAATAGGGGGAATAGGAAGTGAACTGGCTTGCAGAAAAAACAATAAAGCACAAGGGTGTAATCATTATAGCCTTTACGTTAATGGTAGTATTTAGTATATTTGCAGCACCTAACGTAAGCATAAACTACCAAATGGCAGATTATTTACCAGAGGACTCAAAATCAACAGTATCATTAAACTTAATGAACAAAGAATTTGATAAAAGTCCTCCAAATGTAAGGATAATGCTAGAGGATGTAAGTATAGCTGAGGCTTTAAACTATAAAGAAAAAATATCAAAAGTTAATGGAGTAAAGGAAGTAAACTGGCTAGATGATAGTGTTAATATACAACAGCCATTAGATATGATAGATACAGATACTCTAAATTCTTGGTATAAAGACAACAATGCTTTATTTACAGCATTAGTAGATAAAGGTGATACTTTAAAACAAACTATTGAAGATATAAAAGAAACAGTAGGGGATAAAGGTATAGTTGCTGGAGATGCAGTAACAGAAAACTATGCAAAAACATCAACAAGTGAAGAAATTCAAAAGATTATGTTATTTATTATACCAGTTATAGTATTAATACTTATGATAAGTACTAGCTCTTGGTTTGAACCATTTTTATTTTTATTTACTGTAGGTATATCTATACTAATAAATACAGGAACAAACATATTCTTAGGTGAGATTTCATTTATAACAAATGCAACAGCTGCAATTTTACAACTAGCAGTATCTATGGACTATGCAATATTTTTACTTCATAGATTTGCAGAATTTAGAGATGAAGGCCTAGATGTAAAAGAAGCTATGGTTAATGCTATGAAAAAGTCTTATACATCTATATTATCAAGCGGACTTACAACTATACTTGGATTCTTAGCTCTTACACTTATGAGATTTAAGATAGGTCCAGATTTAGGTACAGTACTTGCAAAGGGGATAGTGTTTAGTCTTTTATCTGTAATGTTTTTACTTCCAGTTTTAACAATATATACTTACAAAATAATAGATAAAACACATCATAGAAGTTTTATGCCTAGTTTTGATAAGTTTAGTAAAGTTGCATTAAAATTAGGTCCTATATTTGTAATAATAGTAGCTATTTTAGTTTATCCAGCTTATTTAGCTCAAGGTAAAAATAATTTTACATATGGTGCATCCTCTATGGCAAGTAGTGAAAAAACACAAATAGGTAGAGATACTAAAAAAATAGATGATACCTTTGGTAAAAGTAATCCGGTTGTATTTATAGTACCATCAGATGATCCAGTAGATGAAAAAGAAGTTGGAGAAGAAATTAATAATATTAAAGGTGTAACTAGTATTATATCTTACTCAATGAATGTTGGAAATGAAATACCTAAAGACTATGTACCTCAAGATCAATTATCAGATTTAGTTAGTGGTGATTATAGTAGGATGATAGTAACACTTTCTGCAGATGAGGAAAGTGATATTGCTTTTAATGCAGTAAAAGAAATGAGTGAATTAGGTAAAAAATACTTTGGGGATGATTATTATATAGCTGGAGGTAGTCCAAGTGCTTATGATATTAAGGAAACTGTAACTAGCGACAATGTAATTACAACTTTAGGAGCAATTATAGCAATAGGAGTTGTAATAATGCTTACTTATCGTTCTTTATCAATACCAATAATATTATTAATAGCTATTGAAGCTTCAATATGGATAAATCTTTCTTATTCATATTTTAATGGTATAAGTATAGCTTACATTGGATTTATGGTAATAAGTGCTGTTCAGCTAGGAGCAACAGTTGACTATGCAATATTATTTGCAAATGGATACTTAGAAAATAGAAAAGAATACAATAAGCACGATTCAGCAATTAATACACTAAAAAGTTCTACAGGTGCAATACTTACTTCTGGTACTATTTTGGCTTTAGCTGGATTTACTTTAGGTAAAATATCTACAAATGAAGTAATAGCACAACTTGGAATACTAATAGGTAGAGGAGCAATACTTTCAATGATATCAGTATTATTCTTCTTGCCAACAGTTTTAATTATATGTGATAAATTAATTGAAAAAACAACTATGAAAACACATTTTTATAAGGAGGGAGAAAAAAATGAGCAATTATGTAAAAACTAAGAATGTAAAAAAAGCAAGTACTTTTGTACTTACTACATCAATATTAATGGGGAGTGTATATCCTGCATTTGCAGATACAAATACATCTAAAGATGAGGTTGTATACGTTAAGTTAAATAATAATGGAAATGTAGACAATGTATATGTTGTAAATAGTTTTGATGTAAAAAATGGTGAAAAAATAGTAGATTACGGAAGATATTCTAATGTATTAAATCTTTCTACAAGTGATAAATTAAACTATTCAAGTGGTGTAGTTGATGTTAATGTAAGTGATACAAATAAAAAGTTTTATTATCAAGGTGATATGAAAAATTGTGAAATACCTTGGGATATAAATATAAGATATACTCTTGATGGTAAAAGTATATCTTCAGAGGAATTAGCAGGTAAAAGTGGAAATTTAGAAATAAGTTTTGATATAAAGAAAAATGATACTGTAGATGAAGTTTTCTTTAATAACTATGCATTACAAATATCTTTAACTTTAGATGGAGATAAATGTAGTGATATTATAGCTGATGGAGGAACTATTGCTAGTGTAGGAAATAATAAGACTATTACCTATATAAAGTTAGCAGGGGAAGAAGCAAGCTACACTATAAACTCAAATGTTGAGAACTTTGAAATGGACTCAATATCTTTTAATGGATTAAATATGGATATGAATGTAGATGTAAATGTTGATGATATGACTAGTTCATTTGATACTTTAGTTGATGCAATAGATAAATTAAATGATGGAGCTTCAGAGCTAAAAAGTGGTGTAGATACTTATAAAAATGGAGTAAGTACACTTTATACTGGTAGTTCAAAATTGCTAGAAGGAGTTAGTAGCTATAAGAGTGGAGTAAATACACTTTATACTGGTAGTTCAAAATTACAAGAAGGAGTTAGTAGCTATAAGAGTGGAGTAAATAGTTTAGATAAAGGAATAAATAGTCTACAAAGTGGATTAAATGGATATAAAGATGGAGTTAATTCTCTTTATAGTAATAGCCAAAAACTATTAGAAGGGGCTAAAAGTTTAAATAGTGGTGTGAAAGCTTTAGAATATGGAGTTAGTTCTTTAAATCAAGGAGTTAATAATTTAGAATCAGGTTTAAATACCTTAGCTTATGGATCATCTAGTTACAAACAAAATGTAAATAGCTATGCACAATCAGTGAATCAAGTTGTATCAGCTTTAAAAGCAAATTTAAGTGAAGAGCAAATACAAGCTTTAAATTTAGATGCTCTTGTATCAGGTGCACAAGGTTTAGCATCAGCATATGAAAATATAGATGCAGGTATAAATCAATCTAAAGCTGGTGCTAGTTCAATAAGTGATGGTTCAAAAAGTTTAGCAAATAATATAGGCACTTTATCTCAAGGTTCAAATAATCTTTACAGTGGTATTGAAGCACTTAGTAGTGGAAGTAGTGCCCTGTTAAGTGGAATAAATGAAATAGAAGGTGGAGCATCAAGTTTAAAAAGTGGAAGTAGTGCATTAGTAAGTGGGATAAATGAAATAGAAGGTGGAGCATCAAGCTTAAAAAGTGGAAGCAGTGCATTAGTAAGTGGAATAAATGAAATAGAGGGTGGAGCATCAAGTTTAAAAAGTGGAAGCAGTGCATTAGTAAGTGGAATAAATGAAATAGAGGGTGGAGCATCAAGTTTAAAAAATGGAAGTAGCACATTAGTAAGTGGAATTGATAGTATAGGAGAAGGTGTATCAGCTTTAAGTAAAGGAACTAATGAGCTTAATAGCAAAACATCAAATTTACCAGATGAGATAGATGATAAAATAGATGAAATGGTATCAAAATACTCTAATAGTGATTTTAATCCAGTATCTTTTGCAAGTGAAGAAAATACTAATGTAGAATCGGTACAATTTGCTATAAGAACTGATGCAATAAAAGTAAAAGATGAAGAAAAGGTTGAAGAAGAAAAAGTAGAAGAAAAAAATATGTGGCAACTATTTACAGACTTATTTAAAAAAGGTAAATAGTGGAAATTAACTTTGCTAATAATTTACAAAACATGATAAAATATATAAGTAAAATGAAATAAAAGGGCATATCTTAAGTTATTACTTAAGGTAAGCCCTTAAGTAATATAGAGGAGAATTGATATGTCTAAAATATTAATTGTTGATGATGATAAAGAGATAGCATCACTTATAGGTGATAGCTTATATGATGAAGGTTATGAAACTTTATTGGCATATGACGGAGAGATTGCATTAGAGAAAGTATCTAACAATTTAGATTTAGAAATGATTATACTTGATATTATGATGCCTAAAGTAGATGGATTAGAAGTATGTAGAAAAATAAGAGAAAAAGTAAGTTGTCCAATAATATTTGTAAGTGCAAAAAGTAGGACATTAGATACTGTATTAGGATTAGAAATAGGAGCAGATGATTATATAACTAAACCTTTTATAGTAGATGAATTAGTTGCAAGGGTAAAGGCTCATCTAAGAAGAGAAAAAAGAAGAAATAGTATAGGAAATAATATAATCAAAATTGGTGAAATAGAAATACATAAAGATAGCTATGAAGTATACCTTAATAAAGAATTAATAGATTTATCAACTAGAGAATTTCAATTATTTTTATACTTATGTGAAAATGCAGGACAAGTATTATCTAGAGAACAAATATTTAATTCTGTATGGGGAAGTGATTTTGGTGATATAGGTACTGTAGCAGTAAATATAAAAAGTTTAAGAGATAAAATTGATAAGGAAAATAAATACATAAAAACTATATGGGGTGTAGGGTACAAACTTATAAAGCCTATAGGAGAGGTTATATGAACTTAAAAAAGAAGCTTAGTATTATTGTTTTATTATGCTTTACTTTAAATATGCTACTTTTATTTGGTTATTATGAGTTAGTTTTATACGATAAAATAGAAGAAAGTCTTAATACTATGCAGATAGAATTAAGAAATGATGTAAATTATATATCATCACAAATAAAAAGATTACAAGGCACGGATAATATTAAAGATTGGATAAATAACATTGATAATATTGATAGCATTAATATAAGCATAGAAAGAGGCGATAATACTTTATTGTATGAGCATAAAACATATGAAAAATCATTACTAAATGTAACATTTACAGATTTAATTAATATTAAAGATAATGTATATATGATAAAGGTTGAGAGACCTCTTCAAATAAGTAAGATTAGAAATATTCCATTTATTAAAGATATAGTAGTAGCAGAAGTTGTTATAGGAGTATTTATTTTAATTTTTATACTAATTATTATTTATTATAAAATAGTAAATCCAATAATGTATTTACAAAAGGATATAGAAAACTATAAGTTTGGCATAAAGCCAATAAAAACTAATAGATGTGATGAAATAGGATGGTTAAAAAATAATTTTGTAGAGCTTACGGAAAAACTAGATGAAGAAAAGAAAAATCAAAATAGAATAATAGCTTCTATTTCACATGATATAAAAACACCACTTACATCTATTATGGGATATTCAGAGATGATAAAAAATAAAAATATACCTCAAGAAAGAAAAAATAGATATATGGAAATAATCTACTCTAAATCTCAAAATATTAAAGAGTTAATAGATGAATTTGATATTTATTTAGGATCTAATTTAGAAAGTAGTATAAAAAAGAAACCTATATCAGTAAAAGAATTATCAAAAATTATTGACGAAGAGTATAGGGATGAATTAACACAATTATGCATAGAATTTGATATAAAATCTAATTGTGATGAATCTATATTAAATATAGATATGTCAAAAATGAGAAGAGTCTTTGGAAACATTATTGGAAACAGTATAAAAAATATGAAAAAAGATTACAAGAAAATTGAAATTAACTTTAATAATGATAAAGAAAATATTTTGATTTCTATAGCAGATAATGGATGTGGAGTGGATGATGATAAGATAGATAAAATTTTTGAAGCACTTTATACATCTGATAAAAGTAGAAATGTAGCAGGATTAGGGTTGTCAATTTGTAAGAGTATAGTAAAAGGACATGGTGGAAAGATATATGCAAAAAATAATTCTTATGGTGGTCTTACTATAATGATAGTTTTAAAGCGTAATAATTAATTTAATTATTTTAATACTAAAATACCCTTGGGTAGTGAATCGCTACCTAAGGGTATTTTTTATGTACAAGGAAACTATATTAATTTTAATAAAATAGTTATTACACCAAGAATTCCAAGACATGTACCTACAACTTTATTTAACTTTTTAATCTCACACTTATTTGCAAACTTTGCACTAACATAAGCACCAATAACACAACAAATTACAACTAATAAAGTTGGTAAAATTTCAACTGTAGCTCCCATAGAAATATGACTTACAGTACCAGTTAAAGCAACCAAAGTCATAATCATAGTACTTGTACCTACAGCCACTTTTAAATTATAACCAAGATGCAATGTAAATACTGTAAGCATTAAAATTCCTCCGCCACTTCCAGTAAATCCACAAATCCAACCTATACCACATCCAAATAACATTGCTTGTGTGATTTTTTTCTTACTTATGTGTTCTAATCCAGATTCAGCATCATGACCTTCTTCAATAGGCTTTATTAAAAACTTTATACCAAGTCCAATTGTAGTTATCATAGAAATATATCCTAGTCCATCTGGTTGAGACTGTGAAAAAAGGTATCCACAATAGCTACCTATAATAGTTCCTATAAAAGCTGTAATTGCAACAAGCATACCATTTTTTAAATCAATATTCTTATTTTTATAATAAGTGTATGCAGTAAGTAAACTAGCAAGAACATCAGCTGCAAGTGCTACTGTTACAGCATCATAACTTTGCCATTCACATACACTGACAAGTAAAGGTGTGATAACTACTGCGGCAGAAAGACCCGCAAGCCCAGTTACAACACCAGCACCAGCTCCGGCTAAAATATAAACAAGATATAACATAGTTTATTTTCCCCCTTTAGTTTATCTTATAATACTAATTTCTTTTTCAATTTATATATTTAATTATACATTAGAAACTATTTGATTTAACCATATAATATAAACTCTTAATAAATTTTAATATTTTATTAACTTTATTATTTTTTAATTAGAGTCTATTTTTCTGATTAAATTAGTTTATTAAAAGAATACATTATATAGCTAAATCTAACTAAAAGATAATTTATAGTCACAATTATCTCAAAATAGTATCATCTCATTATAAAGGAATATAGTATTTAAAATTCAAAAGTTAAATAATACAATAAATATCAACTGGAAAAACTTGTAAAAAGATGTAGAATATTATAGAATAATAGGGTGTATAATGATAAGGTACACAATGGATAATCTAACAAAATATATAGGGAATATTCAATTATGAATTATTATGAAAGGCAAAAATATGGTTATAAAAAGGCATTTTAAAAAATTAATAACAACAACATTAGTTGGAATTACTGTACTTACACCTATAAATAAATTATCTTATGCCCAATCCAAAAACTTAATATTTAATAACATAAATATAGAACAAGGTATAAGTCAATCTACTATAGAGGCTATATTTCAAGATAGTGAAGGGTATATATGGCTAGGGACAAATGATGGTTTAAATAGGTATAATGGATATGAATTTAAAATTTACAACTATGAAGAATATCAAAATAGTATAAGTCATAATGGAATAACAGATATAACTGAAGACAAATACGGTAACATTTGGGTAAATACAGTTAGTGGAGTAAATAAGATAAATAAAAAGACAGAAAAAATATCAAACTACACAGAACTTAACGGAAAAATAAAAGAGGATAGTACTACAGAAATTATAGTAACAAAAGATAACAATATTTTAGTAGGTACATATGAAGGATTAAACATATACAATGCTAAAGAAGATAGATTTGATGTTATATTAGAAGAGAAAGATGGAATCTTAAGTAGTTATATATATTCAATAGATGAAGATATTAACGGGAATATATGGATAGGTACGGAATTAGGTTTAAATAAGCTATCTAAAGATTTTAAAGTTTTAGAAACATATACAAGTGAAAGTGAAATCTACAATATATTTTGTGATGATGAAAATGGATTTGTATGGGCAGGGTCTGATAGTTCAGGTTTATTAAAAATAGATACAAAAACTAAAGAAGTAAAACAATACATAAATAATATAGAAGATTTAAATTCTCTTCCTGCAAATCAAGTTGGAGCGATAATAAGAGATAGCAAAGGAAATTTATGGGTAGGTACTACAAATGGACTTGCTAGATACAATGAAAAAAATGACAGTTTTGATGTTTATAAAAATAAAGTTTATGATAAAAATAGCTTAGTATATAACGATGTAAGGTCTATTATAGAAGATAGAGAAGGCGTTTTATGGGTTGGTACATATTCTGGAATAAGTATATTTGATACAGAAAGTAGTATAAAATACTACAATGCAGGTTTAGATGACGGATACTTATTAAGTGAAAATATGGTTCACGGAATCTATGAAGATGATGAAGGATATTTATGGGTTGGTAGTAGAACTAAAGGTGTCAATATAATTGATAGGGAAAATAATACATCTAAATCTATTAATATGGAAAATAACAATGTAATACAAAGCAATAGTATAAATGATATTACAGTATATAAAGATTTTATATTTGTAGCTACAGATGCTGGAGTATTAAAAATTAATAAAAAAGAAAATACAATACAAAACTATAATCTAGAAGATGGATTAATAGGAGAAAATGTTAAAGATATTTTTGTATGTGATAAAAATTATCTATGGATAGGAAGTACAAATGGTTTAAATTTACTTGATATAGAAAGTGATAAAATCATAGATATGACTGATTATGTAGATGAAGGTTCATATGTTAGATATGTATATCAAGGACAAGATGGAAGTTATTATATAGGATTTTTAAGAGATGGTGGACTTGGAATTATAGAACCTAACTCTAAAGAAACTAAATACTATAAAAATATACCTAATGATAAAACTAGTATAAGTAGTAATCGTGTAAGATATATAAATGAAGACTCAAAAGGAAACATATGGATCGGTACAAGTTACGGTTTAAATAAATACGATCCTAAAACAAAAGTGTTTAAAAGGTATACAACAAGTGATGGTATAGCTAATAATACTATATATGGTGTATTAGTAGATGATAATGATAATATTTGGGTAAGTACCAATAAAGGTATTAGCCAAATAGATACTAAAAATAACACTGTAAATAACCTAAGTGTTACAGATGGACTTCAAGGGAATGAGTTTAATGGAAATGCAGCATTTAAAAGTAAAAGTGGAGAATTATTCTTTGGTGGGATAAATGGATTAAATGCATTTTATCCAGAGGATGTAAATAGTATTAATAATAAATCAAAAGTAATATTTGATGGATTTAAAGTTAACGATAAAGATTACTTAGATATAAATGGATTAAAGTTTGACAACAATACAGAAAATATTAAAATCAAGTTCTTTACTCCTGTATATTCAAGTAATAAAAATATAAGTTATGAATATGAGTTAATAGGATCAAATTCATCTAAAGCAACAACTAAAGAAAATTATGTTATATATAATGACTTATTGCCAGGAAAATATACTTTTAAAGTTAGAGCAGTAGACAGTAGAGGAGATATAAGTGATAGTAAAACCATAGAGTTTTCTATTAAATATCCATTTTGGATGAGCCCAATTGCTTGCTTTATATATTTAGTTATTGCTATATTATTTATAATAAATAATAAGTATAAGTTAAAATACCTAGATAGATTAGTAAAGTCAAGAACTAAAGAACTTGAAGAACAAATGATAAAAAATGAAGAGTTATATAATAATAATATAAAAATCGAGGAAAATAAGAATAAATACTTAGTTAATTTATCTCATGAGCTTAGAACTCCTCTAAATGTAATAAGTAGTACGAATCAATTATTACTAGAATTATCTAAAAAGGATAATATTAAGTCCGATAAATTAGCTTACTATATAGATATTTCTGAGAGGAATTGTAATAGATTATTAAATCTTGTTAACAATATATTAGATAATACTAAGTTACAAAGCAAAATGTATACCTTAAATTTAAAGGAAGTAGACATAATATACTTAGTTGAAGAAACATCTTTAACTTTAATTGACTATATAAAATCTAAATCTATAGAACTTATAATAGACCCTGAGGTTGAAGAAAAAGTTATACTGTGTGATGATTATGAAATAGAAAGATGTATAGTAAATCTAGTAAGTAATGCAGCTAAGTTTACACCAGAAGGTGGAAATATAACTATAACTATAAAGGATTTAGATGATAAAGTTATGATTAGTGTATTAGATACTGGAGTTGGAATTGAAGAAAAATATCATAAAACGATATTTGATAGATTTAATCAAGTAGATAATGATGAATCAAAAGGTGGAAGTGGATTAGGTCTTAGTATAACTAGCAAAATAGTAGAGCTACATAAAGGTGAAATATACGTAGAAAGTAAGGTAGGAGAAGGTAGTAATTTTGTTATAATATTACCTGTAGATCCAAATAAAGAATAAAATAATTATAAAAATAACCTAGTTTTAACCTAGGTTATTTTTTACGTATAAGAAAACTATATCATAAATATATTTGTGGATAACCTATGAATATAAGTAATATCAATAAACTTATAAACGTAAAAAATGACATTTTTGAGCAACGGATGTATCCGTAGCGGTAGCAAGGATATATCGTTGGCGAAATGAGAGAAGCGAATTTTTATATTAAGATAATATAAACTATATATACTAATGTTTAAATATAAGTATATTTGGTATAATATGTAATATAAAACAAACAAAGGAGTAAAATATGTTAGAAGCAGGAGTAAAAGCACCAGAATTTAAATTACAAGATAAAGATGGAAATTTAGTAAGTTTATCAGATTTTAAAAATAAAAAAATAGTATTATATTTTTATCCAAGAGATAATACACCAGGATGTACTAAACAAGCATGTTCATTTAGAGATAATTACGAAGAATTTAAATCTAAAGATGTAGTAGTTATAGGAATAAGCAAGGATAGTATAAAATCTCATACAAACTTTGCCAAAAAGCATGACTTACCATTTATATTATTATCAGATCCAGAGCTTGAAGCTATAAAAGCTTATGATGTATGGCAAGAAAAAAAGCTATATGGAAAGGTAAGTATGGGAGTAGTTAGAACTACTTATATAATAGATGAAAATGGAATGATAGAAAAAGTATATGATAAAGTTAAAACTGATAAAAATGTAGGTGAAGTATTAGAGTACTTAGGATAGTATAAAGAGAATCAAACAAATGATTCTCTTTTTTTATTACAAGAAAATTATAGTACTTTAAAATCTGTAGTTAATATCTTTCTTATTTGAAAAATATTGAAATAAAGTATTATTTGTATTACTATATATAATACAAATAATACTTTATTTTTAATTGAAAATTACTTTAAAATCGAGGTGGTTTTGATGATTATTAATTTAAATTTTGAAAGTGAAGTTCCTATATATTTACAGCTTAGAAATGAGATTGTAATAGGAATTGGTAAGGGGGAATTTATTCAAGGAGAAAGTATTCCTACTGTTAGACAAATGGCTGAAGATTTAGGGATTAATCCTATGACAGTTAATAAGGCATACGGTCTTTTAAAAAGAGAGGGTTTTATCACCATTGATAGAAGGCATGGGGCTAAGGTTAATTTACTTTCTGGTGGGAAGTTGGAGTTTAAGGAAAAATTAGAGGAAGACTTGAATTTGGTTATATCAGAGGCAAGTATAAAAGGTGTAAAAAAAGAAGAGTTTATGGATATGTGTGAGAATATATTTAGCATGATGAAATGCATATCATTAGATAACAAGTAGGGGGAAGAAAATATATGAAGAATCTTATCTTAATGCCTTCATTTATCATGATTACAATTGTGGTTTATTTTACAATGAAGAGTGCAATCAAGCAAAGAAAAAATATTTTATTTGGAGTTACTCTTCCAGAGCAAGCTTTAAGTGATGATGCTGTTTTAAAGATGATTGATGATTATAAGAGGATAGTAAATATATTTACTTTAGTAATTATATTAACTGGATTACCAATAGCTTTTATAAATAAGGAAGGTTTATCAGTTTTATATTTGCTTATTTGGAGTTTAGTTGTAACAGAATGGTTAGTTAGGCAACCTTATGTATATATGAATAGAAAGCTTAAAAAGTTAAAGAAAGATAATGAATGGTTTATTGGTGAAAAAAGAGTTGTAAGTATGGATACTAAAATTAGTAAGTTAAAAGATAAGATGCCTATACCTAATAAGTATATGATTATACCTTTTGGTATATCTTTGATTCCACTTATTATATCTATAGTTAGGTATGATGAAGATTTAAAGTATACAACTTTTATAGCATTTATATTAATGACTGTATTAGTACTATTATATTTTATAGGATTTAGAGGTAGTAATAAGCTTAAATTAAAAGTATATAGTAAAAATAGTGATATTAATTATATCCTGAATAAAGAAGAAAAATACTTAAATTCAATTGTTTGGTTTATTACATCTCTAACTGCGAGCATCGTTTTCTTATTTACATATTTGGTAATATTTGAAGTTATTAATGTAAGTTATTACTTTATAACTATTATAGCTATCTTAGGCGGCATAATTACTTTTTTAGGATTTATTTATAGTAATAATAGAATAAAATCCTTAGAAGAAGAGTTACTTAAAATGGATAAGGAAGTTATTTATACAGATGATGATGAGTATTGGATAGATGGATATAAATATTATAATGAAAATGATTATAACTCAAAAGTAAAACCTAGATTTGGGTTTAATGCATATACTTATAATTTAGCAACTAAAAAAGGTAAGATATCATATTATTCAGGATTTGTAATATATGCAGTGATTTTTATACCATTGTTTTTTAATTTATTAAGTATGGAATTTACTAATCCTAAGATTACTATATCTAGTGAAAGTATAAGTGTTGATTATCATTTATATGATTATGAATTTAGTGTTAATGATATAGAAGATATTAAATTAGTCGATGAAGTTAGTTTTAAATTGAGAACTAATGGTATTAGTACTGATGAATATTGTAGAGGTAATTTTAAATCTAAAGAATATGGAAAATGCAGAGTATATATTTATAATAAGAGTAAACCATACATCATTGTAAAATTAAAAAATAACTATTTTATATATAATGAAGAAACTAAAGATGAGACTATGAATGTATATAATCAGTTAATAGAAAAATTATAATTCAAAAAGAAGAACCTTTAGATTGATTCTGTGCAACCTATTATTAGTTATAATTATTGTGTTAAAAATAATAAACGTATAATGACTTTTTTCAAAATAACTTGTACTGTAGCACTTTCTATTTCTATAATAACAATGACTATAATATTTGTATTTCATGATTTTTTAGTGAGGATGTTTTCTTCTAAGTCTGATATAGCTGTTATAAATATGGCTAAGAAGGCATTGCTTTTATATGCACCTTCATATTTATTTACTTGGTTTATTATGACTGTAAGTAGATTTTTAACAGGACTTGAAAAAGCAACTTCATCTATTGTGATCATGTTAGTAGAATCTACAATACTGCCATTATTTATGACATTAGTTTTAACTCAATTTATTGGTGTTTATGGAGTATTTGTAACTACAACAATTAGTGGCAATTTATGTATTTGTTGCTTTTATTCTTTGGAGAAAATGTTATAGGAATAACTATATTAAAGAAATAGAACAACTTATTTACCCCCTTAGGTAGCATTTTGCTACCTAAGGGGGTATTTACTGTAGTGATTTATTAATATTTATAATAAGAGAAGAGTTACAATTGTTATAAAGTGTGAATTAATATGTTTATAGTTATATATCAATAGTATATAATTAAAGTCTATTCCCATTTTTATATATAAGAAAATTATAGGAGGGATTTCAAATGATAAAAGCTATAAATTTATCTACATATCAATATGATATGGAAAGATACAATAATAACTATAAAAATGTAAACAAATTCTTAGAAGATAATAATATAAATGCAATAGAGTTATTTGGTTTACAATTATACAACGAAGAATTAATACCAAAGGATAAAATAATAGGAGCACATTTAATGCATTATCCTGTATGGTTAGATTTTTGGAATGAAGATGAAGAGGGGTTATTTGAGGAATTTAGCAGTAAAGAAGATATAATAAATTACTACGGAAATCTTGATAAAAAAGTAATAATAGATAAATACAGAGAAGAAATAAAAATAGCAGAAAAATTAAATGCTGAATATGCAGTATTTCATGTATCAAATGTAAGAACAAAAGACTGTTTTAACTATGAGTTTACATATACAGATAAAGAAGTAGTAGATGCAACTATTGAGATAGTAAATGAAATATTTAAAGGTTTAGATAATAATATAACTATACTATTTGAAAATTTATGGTGGCCAGGTCTAAAAATGACAGATCCAGAGTTAGTGAGATACTTTATTGAAAATATAGAATATAAGAATAAAGGTATTATGTTAGATACAGGACATTTGCTTAATACAAACTTAGATATAAATAATGAAGAAGAGGGAATAGAGTATTTAATAGAAACTATAAGTAATCTAGGTGATATGAAAGATTATATAAAAGGAATACATCTAAGTAAATCACTTTCTGGAAAATATGTTAAAGAACAAATAGAAAAGTATAAAAATAAAGATATTGATTATAGTAAAGCAAACAATGAGATAATTTATCATATACTAAATATAGATGAGCATAAACCGTTTACAGATAATAAAATAAATAATTTAATAGAAATGATAAATCCAAAATTTTTAGTTTATGAATTTATAACTACATCACTAGAGGAGCTTAGTAATTTTATAAAGATACAAGATAAAGTTTTAGGTTTATAAAAAATTAAATACTTATGATTTTATATAATACTCCCTTATGTAGCGTTTCGCTACCTAAGGGGGTATTTATAGGATGATTATTTAAATTAAAAGAAACTATAAGGAATCATCAAAGTATATCGTTATGCATATATTAATAATATCAAGTTTATACACTTTAATTATAATAGGTATTATAATCTATAACTAGTTTATGATACCTATTATTTATGAGTATATAGTTGCAAATGCAACAAAGAAATTAGAAAAAGAAAGGAGCATTTACTATGGAAACGTCTAATTATAATGAAAATAAAATGGGGGTAATGCCCATAAATAAATTACTTATAACAATGTCATTACCTATGATTATATCTATGTTAGTTCAAGCACTTTACAATGTAGTAGATAGTATATTTGTATCGCAAATAAGTGAAAATGCTTTAACAGCAGTATCATTAGCCTTTCCACTACAAAATTTTATGATAGCAGTTGGCTCTGGAACTGGTGTAGGTATAAATGCATTACTTTCAAAGTCTTTAGGTGAAAAGAATTTTAATGAAGCAAACAAAGTAGCAAATAACGGTATATTTTTAGCTATAATAAGTTATTTACTATTTCTCTTAATAGGTATATTTGGTGTTAGATTCTTTTTTGAATGTCAAACTAATGTAGTAGAAATAATAGATGGAGGATATTATTATTTACTAATATGCACAGTTTGTTCATTTGGATTATTTGGCCAATTTGTATTTGAACGATTAATGCAGTCAACAGGAAAAACCTTATATATAATGCTAACACAAGGACTAGGTGCAATAACAAATATAATATTAGATCCTATATTAATCTTTGGATTATTTGGATTTCCTAAAATGGGTATAGCAGGGGCAGCTCTAGCAACAGTAATTGGTCAAATACTAGCTATGATACTAGCAATTTATTTAAATTTTACAAAAAACCATGAAATAAAAATTAAAATAAAAGGATTTAAACCTGATTTAAAAACAATAAAAAAGATTTATTCAGTAGGTATACCTTCTATAATAATGGGTTCAATAAGTTCTGTTATGACTTTTGGAATGAATAAAATCATAATAGTGTTTACATCTACGGCAACAGCAGTTTTTGGTGTATACTTTAAGCTTCAAAGTTTTGTATTTATGCCTGTATTTGGATTAAATAATGGTATGGTTCCTATTGTTTCTTATAATTATGGTGCAAGAAACAAAGATAGAATAATAAATACTATAAAAATAAGTATAGTATATGCAGTAGGTATGATGCTAATAGGACTATGCGTACTACAAATATTTCCAAAACAAATATTAAATCTATTTAATGCTTCTAATGAATTAATAATTATAGGTGTACCAGCACTTAAAACAATAAGCTTAAGCTTTATATTTGCAGGATTTTGTGTAATACTAGGATCTGTATTTCAATCGTTAGGAAATGGAGTGTTAAGCTTAATGGTATCAGCTTTTAGACAATTAGTAGTATTGTTGCCAAGTGCATATTTACTATCAAAGACTGGTAATTTAAATCTTGTATGGTTTGCATTTCCTATATCTGAGATGGCATCAGTATTTTTAAGTTATATAGGGTTTAGATATGTATATAAAAAAGAAATAAAGCCATTAGATGATGAATATGAAATTAAATCATTAAATAATAAAAAAGAAGTAAGTATAAATAATGAAGCTAATATATAAAGTTTCTGTTAAAAATATTGTATCAATATAACTTCTTAATTTATATAAATAACTAAGGAGGATTATATTTGATGATTAAATTAATGATTATATCTAGTTTAGTACTTTTAATTTCAATAACCTCAAGCAAAGTACTTTATAAATTTGGAGTTCCAATACTACTTATTTTTATTGGATTAGGAATGATATTTGGATCTGATGGTATTGTGGGGATATATTTTTCAGATTACGAATTAACCAAAGAGATAAGTTCAATTGCATTAGTTATTATAATGTTTTATGGTGGATTTGGAACCAATTGGTCAATGGCAAAGCCATCAGCCCTCCAATCTATACTTATGTCAACTTTAGGGGTAATAATAACTGCAACTCTTACCGGATTATTTTCACATATTGTACTAAAAATTACATTATTAGAAGGATTACTTATAGGTGCAGTGGTAGCATCTACAGATGCAGCATCAGTATTTGCAATACTACGTTCACAGAAGTTAAATTTAAAAGGATCACTTGCGCCTTTATTAGAAGTTGAAAGTGGTAGTAATGACCCAGTTGCTTATATGGCTACATTATCAATATTATTACTTATGGATAATAAAGGGATATCTACGTTATTTCCTATGGTAATAAAACAAATTGTATTTGGATTATTAGTTGGGATATTACTAGCAAAGTGTACTATATTTTTTATAAAAAATTTAAAGTTTGAAATAAAAGGATTTTATCCAATATTTATATTAGCGATAGCCATATTATCATATTCATTAAGTGAATCCTTAGGTGGCAATGGGTACTTAAGTGTTTATATGTCAGGGATAATCATTGGAAATAGTAGCCATCTACCTTATAAAAAAAGCTTGTTTCAATTCTTTGATTGTATTTCTTGGATTATGCAAATAGTTTTATTCTTTATGTTGGGTCTGTTATCATTTCCATCAAAGTTCATTAACATAATAGGTATATCAGTATCTATTTCTATATTTATGATTCTTGTTGCTAGACCAGTAGCTACATTTATAACATTATATCCGTTTAAATACTCAATAAAAGAAAAGTTATTCATTTCTTGGGTTGGGTTAAGAGGAGCTGCATCTATAGTTTTTGCCATATATGCAACGACTTATGGTGTTAATATGACCTATGATATTTTTCATATTGTTTTTTTCGTAGCACTATTTTCAGTATCAATTCAAGGAACATTACTTCCTAAATTTGCTAAAAAACTTGATTTAGTTGATAATAATACTTTAGTATTAAAAACATTTAATGACTATGCAAGTGATATAGACAGACAATTAATAGAAGTAAATATTACTTCTGATAGTAAGTTGGTAAATAAAAGTATTGCAGATGCAGATATATCAGAGGATATTCTAATACTTATGATAAAGCGAAGAGGAAAAACTATAGTACCTAAAGGGATTACAATTATAGAAGATGGAGATGTATTAGTTGTTACTGGAGATAATCTAGAACAAATTTCATTGTAAAAATACAAAGATAAAAAGTTCTCTTATTTATTAAGTAAGAGTACTTTTTTATAAAAATTATTATAAATACTACTCATTATTAATATAAATTATATTAAAGTAAATATTTAAATTAATAATTTAAAGGTGGTGTTATATGTATCCAGTTTATAAAAGTTTAGGAGTTAAAGAAGAGTGTAAAGATGTAAAAGTGCAATTTCCACCCCAACATCAAGAGTGTCAACCAGGACTTGAGTATATAATGATGCCTAGACCAATATCAAACAATCCATACTCTAGAGGCAGTGGGAAATTACAAGGAAAGGTAGCTATTATTACTGGTGGTGATAGTGGTATAGGAAGGGCTATAGCATATGCATTTGCTAAAGAAGGTGCAGATATTACTATTTCATATTTAAATGAGGAAGAAGATGCATGTGAAACAAAAGCTTTTATAGAACAAATAGGAAGAAGATGTTTATTAGTACCAGGAGATTTAAAAAATGAAGAAATGTCTAAGATAGTTGTTGAGAAAACAATAGAATGTTTTGGTAAAATAGATATATTAGTAAATAATCATGCAGTACAATTTGTACAAAATAGTATATTAGATATTACATCTGAACAATTAGATTTAACTTTTAGAACTAATGTTTATCCTTTCTTTTATATGACTAAAGCAGCACTTAAATACTTAAAAAGGGGAGCAGCAATAATCAACACAACATCTATTACTGCATATCAGGGCGAGCCTTTACTTATTGATTATAGCGCTACTAAAGGAGCAATATTAACATTTACTAGATCTCTTTCTCAGTCGTTAATAAAGGAAGGAATAAGAGTAAATGCAGTAGCACCAGGACCTATTTGGACTCCTCTTATTCCAGCATCATATTCTGCTGAACAAGTTGAAACTTTTGGAAGTGGAACTAGTTCAGTTCCTATGGATAGAGCAGGTCAACCATTTGAAGTTGCAACTAGTTATGTATTTTTGGCAAGTGATGATTCAAGATATATGTCTGGTCAAGTTCTTCATCCTAATGGAGGAACTATAGTAGGATCTTAAAATTTAGAATTTATAAGGTATTGGACTTTTTAGTTCAGTACCTTTTTTAATTAATACAATAATAGAAAATACAATATAAACACTGAAAAAACAATTATATAATTACAAATAAGTTGACATAATGAAAAAAAACAGATAAAATATAGTTAATAAAGTCAACTATAATGAATATTATATAAAGTCAGTCGATTTAGAAAGTGGTGAATAAAGGTGGATGACTTAAATTGGATATATATGATAGAAAAAATGCAAGAAATAAGCTTATTTTCAAGAATGATTATACATCGAGCTACTAAAGAGTATGAAATACCAGCACAACATTTAGATTTGTTATCACAGCTTATAACTCACGAAGAAAGCTTAACCCCAATGTGCCTTAGTAAAATTATGGGTGTGAATAAAACAATTATAAGTAGAGTAATAGATAGCTTAAATCAAGGAGGATATGTAGTTAAAACTAAAGATCCAAGAGATAAAAGAAGCTATTTTGTTTCTATTACAGAGCTAGGTAGAGAAAAAGTAGATAAAATATACGAATATTATTTAAGTCCAATTTATGAGCTACGTAGAAAATTGGGTGACGAAGATTTTTTTGAATTAATGTCTTGTATAGAAAAGGCAAATCAAAAAATGAGTCAAAATGAATAGGAGAGTGTATAATGAGCTTTTATCAAGCGATGCAGTTAGGAGCAATTAACTTAAAACCTTTAATTAAAGAAACGGAAGATAAAAAATTAAAACAAAAGTATATAACAGCCTTTGTTCTTAAGAATATATTATGTCTTTTATTTTGTATTTTTGTAGTATCTTCTTTTAGTAATATTTTTGGTAATGAAAATAGTGTAGTAGGAGTTGTAATAGTTCTTTCATTACTAACTTTTAGATTTTCAAATTTAGATTTTGATGCTAAACAATCAGCATTTACGCTATTTGGGATATTCTGTATATTTATGGTTGGACCGCATTTAGCAAGTATATCAACACCAATAGTAAAATTTGTTATAAACTTTATTTCAATAATGGCTATAGTTGTTTTATCATGCCATAATGTGATGCTATCTAACCAATCAATATTAGTATTATCATATTTACTTTTGTATGGATACCAAGTTGATAATATAAATATATATATAAGTCGTGTATGTGGATTAGCATTAGGTGGTATTATAGTAGCTGGAGTATTTTATATAAAGCAAAGAAAAGTAAAGTTTGAAAACAAACTTTCTGATGTTATAAAAGATGTTAATTTTAATAACGATAGAACTAAGTGGCAACTAAAATTAACACTTGCAATATGTTCAGCGTTATTAATAGGTGATTTATTAAATCTACCAAGAACAATGTGGATAGGTTTTGCATGTATGTCAATAGTTCAACCATATAAAGATAGAATGGATACTCGTTGTAAAGAAAGAGTTCCATTTGCTGTTGTGGGATGTATAATGTATTGTATTCTATACTTTATATTACCAAAAAACTTTACATCATTAATAGGAATGTTAGGTGGAATTATGGTTGGATTCTCTGCAACATATAAATGGCAAACTGTATTTAACACGTTTGGTGGTTTAAATTCAGCAGTATCAATTTTAGGATTAGAAGTAGCTATAATATTCCGTATAGTAAATAATGTATTTGGGGCTATATACGGAAGATTATTTAGTAAGATATTTGATAAAGTAGAAGAAAAAATTACAAATAGAAGTATAATTGAAGAAATGACAACAAGTGGCGAATTATAAAATGAAGGTTTATCTGCATAGTATGTAGGTAAACCTTTATTTTTGAGCAATGGATGTATCCGTAGGGGCAGCAAGGATATATCGTTGGTGAAATGAGAGAAGCGAATTTTTTATATAATTAAACCTTATTAAATACCCTAAAATGATTTTTAATCATCTTAGGGTATTTTTGCATATTTTACTATATACAAAAAAACAAATTATAAAGTAATAGTAATGAAAAAAAGGAGGATACTGTGGTAAACAGATGTTATAAAAGTTATATAAATTTATATCAATCTAGTTACTTTTCAAAATATGTTAATAAAGCCATATATAAACTAGGTAAATACAATAAGGGATTATTATATGTAAATAAAATAGGGAAATCGGTACAAGGAGTAACTATATTATCTATTAAAATAGGTAGAGGTAGTACAAAAATATTAATTCAAGCAACTCATCATGCTAGAGAAGCAATTACTACTATATTGTTACTTGATCAAATTAATTATCTATTAAGTTTATATGAGATAGATTGTAGTATAAACAATATGAGTATACGTAATCTTTTAAAATATGTAACATTTGTTTTTGTACCATTAGTTAACCCAGATGGTGCAAATTTAGTAATTAACGGAGGACAGTTTATATCTAAAGAATATAAAGATAAACCATATTTAAAAGAAAGTTTATTTCCACGTTGGAAGGCAAATATTAATGGAGTAGATTTAAATAGAAATTATCCAACAATGTATCCATCATCAGATTCTGCAACATCTCCAGCATATAAATCATATAAAGGTCCATATTATTTTTCAGAACCAGAGACATATGCATTAAAATGTTTAACAGAAAAATACAACTTTGATGGTACAATTTCATATCATTCATCAGGAGAGGTGATTTTCTGGCAATATAATCAATTAGATATAGAAAGAGATTTATCTATTGCTAAGAAAATATCTAAGGAAACAGGATATGATTTAGAATCAGAAGAAGGTCCTGTAACAGGGGGCGGATATAAGGATTGGTTTATTGAAAATTATCAAAAGCCAGCACTTACAATAGAAGTATCTCCTTATGTAGGAGAAAGAAAGGTACCCATAGAAAATTATAAAGATATTTTTGAAAGAAATAAAAATGTACCTATTCTATTTGCCCAAGAAGTTTTTTATAAAATAATAGATTAATATAAATAAGCTAAAAAATATGTATAATCACTAAAAAAGATTAATTTTTATAAAATAGAAAAAATTGTTTACATTATAAGTAAACTGTG
>OATT01000641.1_pt1 | contig 29359 bp, 49 predicted proteins | sample 1476071 | NCBI WGS metagenome assembly OATT01 (sample SAMEA2579989, study PRJEB22360) | human gut metagenome | biome: human gut; feature: human-associated habitat; material: faeces | place: Denmark | collected 2008/2010 | reverse complement strand
TAAAATGATTTTATTTGTTCCTAGTTCTTCTTGTAATAATAAAATACTTGTTTTAACTGATGAACCATCTGGCATTAAAATATTATCCGCAGTAAGTCCACTTCCAACTTTATTTTCTAATTCTAATATCCTGTTAGCTAATTCTCCTGCAACATCACCACTTAATATATCTTTTATGGTTTCAAACCAAGTATTAAAGTCTATTTCCCACTGTGTAGTAGCTTTATCCATCCAATATTTGACATCTTGTCCTCTTTCATCTATATAACCTTGTAGTTTCCTATATAATTCAGATGTTTCTATTTCTTTCACTGTTTGTGTAACTATACCGCATACACTTTCATCTAATCTAGTATCAGTTATTTTGCTTTGTTGTATAGATATTACTCCGTTTTCAACTAATATATCAGATATAGATAATTCATAAGCATTAACTCCACGTTCTAAATCCGGAGCTATAGGATTAGATGCAAATATACCTTTTTTAATATATGCTTTTATTTCTCGGTTTATAAAATCACACCTTAATACAACTCTATCAATTCTTTTTAATGCACTATCTGCATGTTCTGCTGTTAAAGTTAAGTTATCAGTATTATGATACATGTAACCATTTATCCAAGCAAAACCTGGTGAAAGATTTATAGTCATATCTCCATTAGCTGTTACTAGTAAATTAGTGCTTGGATTAGGGAAAACTCCATTTCCTATAAAAGTACTAAAATATTCTGCAAAATCACTAGATTTATATTTTCTATCTCCATTTAATGAAGTAAAAAATGAACTTTTTTCTGCCATGTTATCACCTCATTTTTCTTTTTATTTTTTCAATTAAAGTAGGAATGTTATTTCCTATTTCTATATCAATATTTAAACCTTCACTATCATAAGTTTCCGTTATTGATATTATTCTTTCGTTAAGCATTAGTCCCCATTTTTTGTTAATAATGCTAACTTTATCACCTAAATCATAATCCGTTCTATATATTAAATTATTAGTATTAGATATAACACAGTCAAAAGTTTCTATTTTGGTACATTCAGATAACTTATCTTTACCTCTAGCTTCTAACAGTTTATTATAAGTCTCAATTGGTATTTCTACTTCATAAGTTTCTTCTTTTTCTTCACCTGTAAATTCATCTATAACTATTCTAGTCTTACTTTCTTTGTCCGAAATATCTCTAGCATCTACAAATAGTTCATATCTATTTAGCCCTTCGTTTTCAATACCTAAAGTTAAAGTCTTTCTATTTTCATCTTCGCCAGCTCCTGCAACTAAAACCATATTTCTATAATTATTGTCACTATCTACATATTTTTGTTTGCTTACATTCTCAAATTCAGTGCTAAATATAGCTTTTGAATTAATATTTTGATTAACTGTCCTATCTAGACCTTTATAAACTTCAAATATATATTGTTTATTAATTAAATCTAAATCTATTCTATAACCTAACTCATTTGTAGTTGCTATAGATTCTATTTCCTCTAATAAAGGTTTATAATGACTGTTATAATCTACTTCTTGACCTAAGTTGTTATTAACTCCTTGAAGAAGATTAGGAAGCTTTCTATTAATGTCTTTTGTATCAATGCAGTTAGCATTAATATAATTCCTTATAACAGTTTCTGCATTTCCTTTTTCAAGTTGCTTATATAATGTAATTCTTCTATCTATCCATTGAGTTAGTGAATACCCTTCTACTAATAATACTTCTTCACCATCTTCATTTTCTTCTAACTCTCTATGATCTATATACATAGCTTCTTTTGTATTATCATTTTTAAGAAGTATGTTACCTTTTTTAAGTAGTTCAAACTCTTCAAAAGTAGGTATTATTTGCATAGAGAAAATACCAGATTTATAATAATTCCTTTTCCATATTAAACATTCATAATTATCAATAATTCCTAATACTGTAAAGTTTCTATCTAGTACGTATAATTGCATATTATCAAACTCCTAAGTAATAATTAGTGTAATATATGTACACTTCTAATTGTTCAATCATAGTATCAGAGTCATATCGAATTACATTATCACCTATATCAAGCCATATGAATGTTGAATTAATATCTAAATCATTAAAAATATTTTTAGTTATACCATTTAAATAACTCTCTACACGTTTATTTCCATGATGTGTAGTAACCGTTATTTCTTCTCCTTCTTGCATAGTATAATTCAGCTTAATGAATTCTTTTGTGTAAACATTATATATTGAAGGGTTTTCAATAACAGTTCTAGCTTTAAATACTACCTTAATAGGAGTTTGTGCGTCTCCTTCATTAAATATATTTGTAACTATAGAGTTATTTTTTATAGATAATTCTTTTCCTTCTTCTTCTATTTCTAAGTCAAAGAAAAAATTACCTATATCATTACCAAAATCAACTCTATTTTCATTTATATCTTCAAAGTAAGGTAATGGCATAGCTAATTGAATTTGAAAACTCACAAGTTCATTTAAAGATTCATAATCATCATCAAACAATGGGGCTTGTATAACTCTTAAATTGCTAGCACCCCTTAACTGTTCTGCATCTGTATATATTTTCATATGACCTTTTAGCTTAGGATTAAAAGCATTATACAACTTTCTTTTTAATATATACCTTTGTTGTTCATTATCAACTTCTAAATAACAGTTTAAAGTTAAAATTCTATCTTTTAGAATAGTTTTAGATATATTTATACCATCTTGATATGCATTTTTAGAACTTACTATATCAGATTCTAATCCATCAAATCCTTCTGGTTTAAATAAAAAAAGAGGCCCATCTCGATTTAACTCAATAGCTATACCTCTTTCATTTTCATATATTATTTTATTTATCAAGCTAGTACCTCCTTTCTAAAAACCTAACTGCATAGCTAACCTTCTCATTTGTATTTCATCTTGTCTTTTTAACTCTCTTATACTTGCAGGCTTAGGGCTTGTATATACTTGATTGTTGTTTATAACTACACCACCGTTAGCTTTTAGCTCAGATGAATTATTACCTGTGCTCATTTTAGAAGCTGATCTAGTTACATTTGATATACTCTCAGCTATAGAAGTTTTTGCCATCCGATCACTATATGCTAATGTTTTAGCTAAATCTAAAGCTTCACTTCTGAACTTATAATTGTCTACTGGTTGATCCTGCACTATATAATCAAACTGAACTGTTCTTTTAAATGGATTAATTTTATCTATTACGCTACTAGCTGCATTTTTAACAGAACTTATTGCATTTGATACAGTAGATATAGCACTAGATATTCCGCTTAATATATTATCTATAACACCTTTAGCTGCTATAAATGGTGCTGTTAATAAATCTTTTAATCCACTCCATACAGTAGAAATTACATTTTTTATTTCATTTATTTTTGACTGTATATCAGACTTGATACCATTGAATATAGTAGATATAATCGCTTTAACATTATCAAAAGCTGTTTTGGTTGAATTTTTTATATTTTCCCATCCGTTACTGATAGCAGTCTTAATATTTTCCATAGCTTGACTTAAAGTAACTTTAATTTTATTCCAAGATTGTTCTGCAATATTTTTTATAGCTTCTCCTGCTTGACTCAAGGTAGCTTTAATTTTGTTCCAAGCCATAGATACTATTTCTTTAATTTTTTCATTCATTTGACGGATTGTTTCTTTTGCACCTTCCCAATCTCCATTAATTAATTGTTGTATCGCATCGCCAATCATTGAAAGTGCATCTTTTATATCATCCCATGCTTTCTTTACTGTTGTAAAGATTACTCCAACTGTCATCTCTAGAACTTCTTTAATACCTTCCCAAGCATCAGATACAGTTTTAGAAATCACATCTAATGTTGCGCCTAAAGTATCTTTTATACTATTCCAAGTATCAGTAATTACTGCAAATATTTCTTCAGTATTAAATCCTAGTTGTTCTCCAAGCCAGTTCATAGCATTCATTATTGTATCTTTAATGCCATTCCATATTTCAGAAGCTTTAGCTTTTATTTCATCCCAATTTTTATATAACAATACTCCTACAGCTATTAATGCAGTTATCACACCTATAGCTATTCCTATTGGTCCTGTTATAAATGCAATAACGCTTCCAAATGCTGAAGTTGCTGCAGCTGCTAGTGTAGTTGTTCCGGTTAATGTCATAAGCCCAGTTGCAATAAGTCCCAAGTTACTGATTAATGATCCTACCAATAATATTACTGGACCAAGTATAGCTAAAAATCCACCTATGGCTATAATTATATTTTGTATAGCTGGATTCAAATTATTAAACCAAGTAAAAACATTTGTTATTCCATCAACTAAGTTTCTAAATATAGGTAGAAGCCTTTCTCCTATAGCATTTAAAACTCCTTCGAGTGCTGATTTCATATTATCTATAGAGCCTTTTAAGTTATCTTGCATAGTTTTAGCCATATCAGAAGCTTTCCCATCTGAATTAGCGATTGCTTCTGATAGTTTATTAAAATCACCTTCACTAGCATTAACTATTGCTGCCCATCCACTCATAGCTTCCTTACCAAATATAGTAGATAAAGCTTGAGCTTGTGTAGCCTGGTCTAATCCTCCTAATGTACTTCTTAGGTTTTCCATAGTATCCATCATATTTATAGAACCATCAGCATTTTTAACAAGTTCTATACCATACTTTTCCATAGCTACTTTCATTTCTTTAGTAGGCTTTACTAAATTAGTTAAACCTGCTCTTAATACTGTACCAGCTTGGCTACCTTTTATACCTGCATTTCCCATAAGTCCTATGGCTACAGATAAATCCACCATATTTATTCCTAATGCTCCAGCTACTGGACCAACATATTTTAATGTTTCTCCCATTAATTCAATATTAGTATTAGAATTAGTTATTGTAGCTGCCATTATATCTGTAAACTTTGAGGTTTCGTTAGCACTCATACCAAGCCCTGTCATAGCATCTGAAACTATATCACAAGCTATACCTAAATCAGTTCCACCTGCAGCGGCTAAGTTTAATGTTGCTGGTAATGCACTCATAATTTGGTCTGTTTTATATCCAGCCATACCAAAATACTTCATACCTTCTGCTGCATCAGTAGCACTAAATTTAGTTGTTGCCCCAAGTTTCTTAGCTTGTTGCTCTAAAGCTTCCATATCTTTACCAGTTGCACCAGTTATAGCACTAACTTCGCTCATACCAGCTTCAAAATCTCCTGCTACTTTTATTGCCCCCGCACCTAATGCTAATAAGGGAACTGATACACTTTTAGTTAGTGCACTTCCAACAGTTTTTAATGAACTCCCTAAAGTTTGAAATCTAGTCCCTGCGTTATTGCTTTTATCAGAGAAAGACTCCATTTCTTTGGATGCAATTTTTAAATTATTCATAAATTTACTCGAATCCAAATCAAGATAACCGACCGCAGTACCAACATTTATACTCATATACTACCTCCTTTCTTTTCTTAGCTTTTCAGCTAATTGAAGGTTAATATTTCTCTTTTCTTCTTTTGTCTTTTGTTCTTCTCTCCATTTTGGCTTTTTCTCTTGCTCTAATTGACTAATTATATAATCACAAGCTTCATCAAAGCAAAATGCAGTGTATTCATCATATATCCTAGCAATTTCAGAAGGTAGTTTTTTAAATCTTATAGATTGATTAAGTATCCTAATTATTTGCTTGCTGGTTACGAAAGTTTTCTAAAGATTTTACTCCACCTTGAGAATACATTAATATTGCCATTAATTGATTTTCCGTTAGCTCTACATTAGCTTTTTTAATATCTTTATAGCTTGGTTTAACTAAAGAAGCTTCTGCTAATACTTCCATCATTCCTACCAATTCTTTTAATGTCTTTATATCCTCTGATGCTTTTCCCATTACTTGACCAGTTTTACCGTTAAACATTTCAGTAGCAACAGATAGTAAAGTATTAGGTATTTTACCACTTGTCATTAATTGCATCATATTAGGTTTTTTAATTTCTACTACAAAAGGAGTTCCATCTTCAAAACTTGGTAACTCAACTATTTCTGTTTGTTTTATTGCTTGTAATTGTTCTAAACTTGTTATTTGCATAACTACCTCCTAAAATTTCTAAAATATATAATAAAAAGGACTAAGGATGTACCTTAGCCCATTAATCCATTATTCTTCTATTTGTTCTTCTTCTACTTCTAAAGCAGGATGCTTAAAAGCTACTACACCTACTGGTAATTCACTAACTAACTCAACTGTATATAGCGAAGTATTTAAAGCTGGTCTTGATTTTATTGTGTATTCATTAGCATAATATTCTCCATCTTTAAAGTTAGGTGATATAAAAGATCCTTTACAGTTAGGGAAAGTATATTTTAAATATTCTCCTGTTGCTCCGTCATCACCAACAACCTCAACATAAACTATAAAATCAAAAGTTTTTGTATTAGGCATAGCACCTACATTAGGAGCAGTATATTTTGTAAATGAACCACTACTAGCAACTGTCCCACCTTGTACATCTGCTAATAAAGCAGGAGTAAATACATTATCTTTACAAGTTATATCATGTCCTAACACCATATCTGGAACTTGTTTAGAAGCTATTAATTTATTTTTTATAGTAAGGTTTTTAGTTTCCCCTTCTTCTATTACCGGCTCACATGATATTTCATCAGCAGTAGCAAAAGAATGAGTAGTTCCACCACTTACTTTTATTTGTGTCATTACAACATCACATAAAGCAAATTGTTCCATCTTATGCACCTTCTTTCGTCTTAATTTTCTTGTAAGTAAACGAAGTCATATATGCTTTTTTATCATCATCAATAATAGTTGGCATAGCTTCAATAACTCTTCTTATACCTCTTTGATATTTCATTGTATTAAGTATTCTTTTCTTATAACTTGATAACTCTGAATACCTACCAACTGGATAATATATTAATAATTCAACTGTATCATTAATTAAAGAAGTTCCTATGACTTCACTTTCTCCATTTTCTTTTACAACAATATAAGGGTTTGTGCATATTCCTTCATGTTGACCAATAGAATACACATCAAACCCATTTTCCTTTAAATATTTATATATTTGTGCAAACATAATTTACACCTACTTTAATATTTTATTTAATCCTCTAATAACTTGAGGACTTATTATATCTATAGTTGGCTTTATAATAGCATATTTTTTTTCATTACAAAGCTCTAAATAAATACCATAATGAACTCCATGTGATAATTCTACTCTAGCAACATCACCTATCCACTTCCAACTACTGTTAAGCCTTTGATGTGCTGCACCACTTCTTGGAGTCCATTTATAATTAGATTTTGCATGAGTTTCCATTTTCTTAGCTACTGTATCTGCATATAATCCAAGTGCTGCTTTAGTTTTAATTTCTCTTTCTGCTAAGCCTTTTATAAGATTACTAGCGTCAAATTTAAAACTCATACTAACACCTCTCGACTAACATATCAAAGTAAATATTTAACCTATTTTGGTTACCTAAATCTTTTATAATGTATTTAACATCATCAAGCAAGAAGTAATCATTTTCTTTTATCTTAACAGTATCTTCATCATAGATAACCATTAAAAACATCTGCTTACTTCTTTTTATTTGCCCTTTATCAGTAGTAATAGCACTAATTTGAGTATTGCCTTCGTGGTAAAAGCCTTTTACACTACATACAAGGTCTTTCCCTCCAGGCTCTCCAAACTCATTTTTAACATCTCTATAAATATCAACATAAGTTGGGAATTTATCTATTACTTTTTTAACTTTAGGTTTGATTTTATTAGCTATCATAAAATCCTACTCCCATTAGGTTTATATTTCTTTGCTAGTCTTAACCAGTATGAACTATTATTAGCTAAAGTAAGTCCTCCTGGTAATTGTATACTATCATCTTCGGCTTTTAATAATAAACATTCATATGCAGTATCATTTATGCTATTTTTGTTTTTATTTAAATAATATGCTATTTCTTCATCAGTAAAAAAGGGAGAAGTTTCCTCCCTTAATATTAATTTAAGTTCTTGAATCTCTCCCATTTTAAGTTACTCAACTTTCTTTTTTCTTGTTCTTTTAGTTTTTTGTGGGACTTCCACTTCTTCGACTATTGAAGCTAATCGTGTGCTAGGCTTCATACTTAACAACAAACTTTATTGCATCATGTCTTTTATTTAAAATGAATATGTCTTCAAATGATTCCTCAAAGTATACATATTTACCTTGAGTTAATGCACTTGGAGCTTGTAATTGTGCAAACTCATAAGATGCTATTGGTAATATAGCAGAAGGATGAACTAACATCATAGCTATATCTTTAGCATCTTCAGCAGGTGCAAAACCAGTTGTAAATGTATATTTAGTCTTCATTAATTTAGTTGGTACTGGTATTACTTCAACCTCTTCAAGCCTTGTTACAGCCTTAGCTATTGAAGATTGACCATTAGCTCTTACTATAGTTATCGCATTGTCTATTAATGTTTTTGTATATGTATCAACATATAATATTCTACCAACAGAAGGTACTAACGCTTCATCCATTTCATCCATCAAAGTTTCAAACTTAGTCATTATATTTTCAGAAGTTAAATCAGCACTTTCAGCAACTATTGTTTTTTGTTCATCCTTTAATTTATATAATTGCGATATTGTATAAGCATCCATTTCTGGGAACTTTTCAAATTCATTCATAGTTTTAGTTATATTTTGTATAGTAACAACTTGATTAGTTTCATTTACATCTTTAGGATGCACTAAAGTTTGCCATTGTCTATGATTTTTTAATGTTTTAGTTTCCCAAGCATTGTCAAAATTTCTAGTAAAAGTTCCTATTGTATCTCTATTTCCATCTGTTCTACCACCTACAGTTATAGAAGGTATTTGTATTGTTTTTGCATCTACTACTCTATATTTTGTAGCATTCTCATTGCTCCATAATCTACCAAATCTTAAAACGTTTGGGTAAGCTTGAGCTAAAGCTTGTGAATATTGTTGTGCATAGTTTAAATTTGCCATATTATTTCTCCTTTATTTTTTATTATTTTAATGATTGGAAATTAAAGTCGAACATATTAACTTCTGCTCCACCTCTTCCAAAGTTGCCTAATCCTCCAGTATTAGCTGGAGCAGTATTTAAATCGAATAAGTATGAAGCATCTTTTTGTAAAGCCTCTATTTGCTCTTGAAAGCCTTCAAGTTTGCCTTCTTGATACTTTATACTATTCATATCTAATAAAGCTTTTAGTGCCTTATTATTTTTAGATTTAGCATTAGTTAGTGCACCGTCTAATGCATAGTCAAACTGCATCTGATTTATTTTACTCTCATAATCAGTAGTAGTTTGTTTATTTAAAGCTTGCAAGTCTTTAATCTGATTAAGTAGTGCTTCATTATCTTTATTATTTTTAGATAAATCAGCTAATTGTGTATCTCTGTCTTTTAACTGTACCTCTAATTCTTTCTTAGCTTGATTAACCTGATCAAACCTAGATTTAGGTATAAAGTTACCATCATCAACCATTATTTTTTTATCACCAAGCTTTTCTGTTACTTGTGAGTATAGTTCCTCACCTAATAATTCTTTTAACATAATATCCTCCTACGTTTTTTAACGTGGTTTCGACCACTTAGATTAAGTTAGCATTTAATTCTTTTACGTCTATTAATAGCTAACCTAAAAAGACGATAAAAAAAGAGAACTTATAAAAAGTCTTCTCCATAATCTTTAAACCATTTATCTAATTTTATGTTTTTCTCTCCATCTACCCATGCTCTAAGTTCCGTTCCTATTTCTTCTAATGACATAGGTATTTCTGGTACTGTGGTACATAAACCATTCGGATGATCTAAAGGTACATCTTTAACACTAAACACTTGATTATCTCGTTCCCTGCATAATTCACAAGTTCTACCATGAATATTAGCACTAATCCACCTAATACCTTCTACATAAGTATTTTTCTCGCAACTTCTCTTTTGAGCTTGTTGGAATGCATGATTAACTGCTGTTCTAGCTAATCTTTGAGCATTATAATCTACTTTCTTACTAGTGTTAGGATATACCTTATTCCAATCCCAATCTTTAACCGCATTAGGATTAATATACTTTTCTAAATCTTTAGCTATTTCATATGTACTTTTCTTATTATCTATACCTTCTGCAATAATATAATCAATATCTTTATTAAATTTCTTAGTATATTCCCAAATACGTTCATTAAGTCCTTTACGATCTTTATAAGCTTTACCGAATAGTATCTCATTCATTGCATCTTTAGGTATCTTAGAAAATATACTTGAAAAAGTATCCTTCATATTCAAGTCGTACTGATTATTAATAGACATAAAAAAATCTAGCTGTACATTATTAGCTAGTTCCGATGTTTTTTCTACATTCTTTTTAATAATCTTTCCAACTTGCCTATGAATAGTCCTAATTTCTTTCTCTAGTTCATTTTTAAGCTCTTCCAAATACCTTTCCGATAAAGTATTAGGATTAACTTTAGAAAGTTTCTTAGATACCTTTAAATACATATCGTTGTATATCTGTTTTATCTGCTTTTCTTGTTTCTTAGCTAACTTAAGTTTTTTATTTTGAGCTTCTTGACATAGCTTAAGATAATCTTTAGATGCCATATTCTATTCACTTTCTATAAAGAAATTTTTTTATTTTTCCATTTTTTATAAGCATCAAAGTAAATTTCATTTTTATCTCCATTGTAAGTTATTTCATAGTACATTCCATCACTAACAGTAGTAGATAATAAAGCTTTGTTATTTTGAAGTGTTTTGCAATTCCATACAACGAATACATCATCTGTAGTTAATTCAAAATTATCGGTCTTATCACACTCATTATTAAAGTATTTAACTATTTCTTCTTTACATATGTCTATAAATTTATTCGTTTCCATTATTCATCATCTCCTAAATCGGTTTCAAATTGACTATAGCTATCTTCTAACATCTGTTTTTCTAGTTGTATTTGTTTTAACTCTTCTTCTGCTATATCATCAGTAACATTGGCCCATTTTTTTATAAATGTTTTTCTACTCATAGTTTGAGCATTAACTTTCTGTAAATCTAGTGTCATTTCTTCATCTTCATTTTCTTGTAATGGGTATTGATTTTCTACAACTACATCAAAGTTTTCTAACTTAGGTAATGTATTTATAGCATATACTTCATTCATTTCAAGTATAGCTCTTATCATCCACTCTAAAGCTGGACGCCATGACATCATTTTTTCTTCACATCTAGTTATTAGTTGCCAGTATAAAGCCTTCATACTCTTACCGCTAGTCATCATACCTTGTAAATCACTATTATTTATCATAGGTATATTTAAAACTTCGTGCATATCTGCTTTAATCCTATTTAAAGTATTTTCCATTCTTGTGTCATAGTTAAAGTCAGTATCTATAGTTCCTATTTGAGCTTGTTTTCCATCCGATGCTATATCTGTAGATACATCCCAATATGCTCCTGGTTTTAACTTAAAATGTTTACTAGCTTCTGGATCTACGTCAGTACCATAAATTATCCTATTCATACCTTTTTTAAGTGCATCTAAATCCTCTGATGTTAATTTATTGTACTCTATACCGTTCTCTAGTATTTCTTCTACATCAGATTCACCTTTTAAATCACCACTTAGTCCATCATTTAAGATTACATAAGCAGGTATCCCACTTAGCTTTAAGTCTACATTAACCGCTAGTGTTTCAAGTAAATCACCATTACCATTATAGAAACCTTCGTTTAATATACATTTACCGTCTACCATTTCATACTTTTGTTTCCATATAACCTGCTTAGATTTATCTTGTTCCTGGTTCATCTGATGGAAGAATATTATCTTTTTAAGTTCATCTACTCTGTCCTCAAAAGGCTCATATACGAACTCTAAACTAGGTACAAACATTACTCTTATAGTTTTAGTAATAGTATCAGCATGAAGCTTTATAGCTATCCTTTTGCCTATAAAACAATCTCTAGCACCTTTTACCAACTTATCTTCAAATAAATTATCTTTAAGAAGCTTATTTATATACTTATTTATTTCTTCTACTTGTTCCTGATACTTATCATCCTCTACTTGTACAGTAAAAATAGGAGTTTTACCAAATAAGAACCTAGCTTCTTCTTTTATTAACTTTTTAATATAATTAGTTTTCTTTTTAGTTGGAGTATAATCTTTTTCATCAACTATCCAATCTTGCCCTGGACCTTCATAAATATCATAAAGTTTTATTATTTCATTCATTTCTTTTATAACTTCATTACCATACAATCCACCTAATTCAGTCATTATTATATTATTCACTTGTAACACCTCCTATCTACTGTTATAGGTTCTTTCTCTACCATGTGTTTTCATATCCATTTCTAGAGCATATCTAGTAGCATCTATACTATGGTTATCTTTATCCTCTAATTTAGGCCTTATATTCCCATCTTTGTCAGTTTGATAATCTATATTTTCATATTCCTTAGCTACATTAGGAGTTCTTTTATTATCTATAACTATAGCTTCTAAATCATCAAGCCAGTTCTCACCGAACTCAATAGATCCTGGTCCTTTTTTAGCTTTTAATGCTTTTATTCCATGCTCTCTAAGTTCTGCAATACTTCTTGGTTCGGCACTATCACAAGTTATAGGTAGATCATTATATCCCTTTTCTTTTATCTTAGTAGCTAGTTCTCTTATAGACATCTTAACTCCATATATTTCATCTATAAAATATATTATTCTTTTCTTTTTATCATAGTGAAGTCTTACAAAAGCCATAGGATCTGTTGCATAACCAAAGTCATTACCTTGTCTTATGTTATCAAAAGAAGCTATTTCTTCATCAGTTATAGTTCTAAACTCTAAATTAGAAAAAGGAACTACTCCAGAACCTATAGGTTCACCTAAGTACTCCCAACGATATTTAAATTCATTTTTCTTTTTAACTTCATTAGCTTCTTCAATAAAAGCCTTAGATATATGAGGATTATCTAAATAAGTGCTATGATGAATGTAAGTATTATCAGGTATAAATTGAGTTTCAAACTTCTTATTAACCCAAGACTGTTTTCTCTTAGGTGGGTTATAACTATAAATAACCTTATAGCTTAGTCCTGGAGGTAATTCTGCTCTAAGTACAGAGTTGACTATCGTTGATACTTCATCTTCTGTTTTAAACTCTGCTAACTCTTCAAACCATACAAAAGCTATAGGGAACTTAGACATCTTTATAGATTTAATTTTAGCTGGATCATCTGCTCCCCTAAATATAAATTTATTACCACGAGGTATATAAATTAATTGTAATGGAGACTTTTGAACTTTCCATACATGACCTACATTTAATATGTCTATAGCTTCTTTTAACTGTTCAAATACTGATTCAGTCAATGTATTACCTACCTTACGAATACATAAGCATGTTACTGGATACTTCATAAGTGCTAACACTAACCATATAGCTATATGAGTTGATTTAGCCGAAGCTCTCCCACCTTTTAATACATGAAATAAGTATTTGTTAGAGTTAATTACTCTCCAAAATTCATAGAAGTTTTCATTTATAATTTCTGATATTCGTTTATGCATCTTCTAATGTTCCTATATCATCAATTATAGCAACTCCAATATTGCCTTCTAAGTCTACTTTTTTAGTAAATAAAGCATATCTTTTACCTAATAATTCTGCAGCTTTTATTCTATCTTTAGCACTTAGTTGTTTCTTAAGTATTACTGGTTTAATCATACCGTCTATACTTTCAGTTGATACAACTTCTTCTAATACTTCACCTCTTAGTGATGCACTTAAAAAAGCTAAGACTTCTTCGGCCTTAGCTATTCTATCACTTTCTATTTGTTTTTCTCTTTCTTTTAGATAAGCTTCAACCTTAGGATTTCTTAGTAATTTACATCCTTCAACTTCTGCTATATCTCTTTTACTAGCTTTATATCCAGCCTTAATGTAAGCTTCAGTAGCATTGCCTAACTCAATATAATAATCAGCAAATGCCTTTTGTTTTATAGTAAGCTTCACAATGCCACCTCCAATTATATACTTTGATGATAATTTTAGTATTTTTCTATCCTAGTATCTTTTCTAAACTTAGACCTAGGTTTTATATTAACTCCATTTGGAGCTTCTTCCATAATCTTTTTTATTTCTTTATATTCTTCTTTAATTTCAATAGTTGATTTTATAACTTCATCTGCATCTTTCCAAACCTTAACCATACTATCACCTTTTGAACGTAAAAAAGACATATGATTAGAAATCATATGTCTTTATCAATTTGTTGAAATAAAAATACATCAAATAGTAACCTAAGAATAATAACGTAATTTTTAAGACATTTGTAAGCCCTATTACTAAAAGGCTCCCTCCTATCTTACCAATAACAATATTATTTTAGTTTATAGTCTGCTTTACCTTAACAGACTTGATTCTCTTTTTTTCGTTAAGTTTTTTTATTAAAATTTGTGCAAGTTGTAGGAGTTGCACCTACCAATACTCTTACTTGCATATTAGGTAGGAGGGGAGTCCTACCTTTTAGAGAAATATACATTAGGGGAATTTGAGATTATATATAAATATCTATATTAATATTATCTCACATATAAACTCTTAATGTCGGCAATAATTCGGCAATTATATCACTAACATATCAAATAATGTCGGTTCTTCTTCTCTGAATACTTTTATCCCAAATAGCTTTCTAGCTATGCTTTTTATAGCTTCATTCTTTTTATTTCTTAACTGTCTTTCTTCATAGTGCATTTTATTAACTATCTCTGACCATTCTAAACCTTCAAAGTATTTAAATTGAATTATATCTCTATGTATAGGTGATAAGTTATTTACAACCTTATCTATTTCTTTTTTTAACTTTTTATTTCTATATAATTCTATTCTCAATTCTGTTTCTTCTTCAATTCTATCTAATGCTTTTCTTTCTGTTATTCTTCCTATATTAAAAGTTGGACTAACTTGTATACTATCATAGTTTATAGCTCCTATAGTTGTTATAAATTCTTCCTGATTAGCAGCTTTTAATTTTTCTTCTGTATCTTGTATAAACTCCTCTATATCTACATAACCATATAAAAGTTTTTCAGTAAATCTAAAACAATCTTTCTTTAGTTTATTATCATTCATAATATACAGCCCCCTTAAATCTTTATATTGATTCTATGCTTACTTCAATACTAGCTTCTTCTGAATATTCTTTCTCAGCTAATATTGCATAAATATATCTATCATCCTTAAAAGCCTTTCCATTAAGCCCATCAAGTACACTTTTGATATAATTATCAATATCAGCTTTAGTCGGTCTTATTTTACCTTCTAAAGCTTCTATTCTTTTCTTTTTGCTGTAGCTCTTTGGTACTTCAAACTTAAACTTCATTCTTATTCTTATATAACTATCATCAAAATAATGTCTAGCTCCATATGCTAAAGATACTATATTCTCAAATATCCTCGTCTTATCATCTGTAAAAGCTCGTCCTGTATTTTTATTAAATCGAGGACGCGACTTAGGTACCGGAGCTGACGGAATTGTAAAATCAACTTTCATATTCTATCTCTCCAATAACTCAAATCGATATTCTTGTGTTGAATTTGGATATTTAACTCTATCCACTTCACTCATAAACATGTCATAAGGCCTAGCATATATTTTGAAGTTGTCATATAAAGCTATATACACAACTAATTCATCAGAACAATTTTTATCCCAATGTACATACTCCCCATTTTGCAATGAATATATATGCAGCATATCATTATTTTCAGTATGATTACATATAAAGGATGGTCTTTGTAATGAATCTACGATAATTCCCCCATCAACTGGAATTGACTTGCATAATGTAAAATACTCCTTATCTTTGAAATGTTTATATTTAGCTTTTAATTTTAATTCTCTCATACTCATTCTCCTTTTATCATTCAGTTATCATTATCAATATATCGACCGAGAGCGACCATTAGTTGACCTCGGTCGATACCAAATTATTGTTTTAAGCTCTTAGTTATAAATCTAATCATCTTATTGTAATATTTCTTTTTAGTTCTTTTTTTCTTAGTTCTGTTATATATTGTCATTAACTTTCTAAATTCTTTATTATTAGAATAAATTTTAAACAATGCTTTCTTTGCACCATCCCATATTTGAGTAAATATCTTCTTAATATTTCCAAATGCAATTTTTATATCTTTAAAAATTCCACTTGCTTTAAAATTATCAAGTTTTGTATATATTCCATCATTAAGATCATCTTTTGATTTTTTTAACTCTAACTTTTTTATTCCATCCACTTGAACTCCATTTATATGAAAAGTTCCTTCCTGTACTGACATTTCCATATTAAAACCTCCCTTCGTCAAATAAAATCTCCCTTTTATTATCTGATTTCTCTTAAAAACTCTATTTTAATGACTTTTATTCATGATTAATTTTATTATAAATACTCATAACATCTTTACCATCAATAAATCTTATAACATTGGTTGTTACTAAGGTTATTACTAATTCTTTTTCTTCATTAAATTTCATTTTATTACATTTGAACATTATTTCATTATCTTCAGAAACATAAATATTTAAAACCTTATACATTTCCAAATCTTGTTTACAATAGTCAAATACTTGAACAATACAACCTATTTTTATATCTTTGATATCCATAACTTCCTCCTATTTCCATAAAAACTTTATTTTAAGGGAAATGTCTTTATATTTCTCCCATCACAGTTTTGACCCAAATAGCTTTTTGAATATATTCTTCATCTATTTCAAATTTAATTCTTGACTTCTTTTGACTATCAATAATTTCATAAATAACACCAGCTACTTGTTCTACTGATAACTGTGTAGATGGTGCTATATTTTTAGCAAGTTCTAATATTTCTTTCTCCATAATATCCTCCTGTATATTTAAATAAAAGTTTTATTTTAATCAAATCTTATCCTTAATCTTGATATAAGTTTCTTTTGCTTGTGTTAAAGCATCTTCCCTATTATTAAATTCCATTATTGTATCTCCTTGAGATATAAAAATTTCTTCGTTATTTATATATAAAATTGGACTATAAACATTTTTTACAATGTTCATATCTTCATCAACAATAGTTCTGTATTTAACTCCATATTTTCTCATTTTTTCAACCTTCATGACTTACTCCTAACATCTTAAAACTTTGATTTTAATTGATTTATCTATCTAATTCGCAACCGTAACAACCATCTCTGAAAACATAGTTACAATGCTGCTCACATTCAAACTCACATTCAATACAACAAGTGCCACAACTATTAGACCATAGTTTATTGTTTTCTATATCTAATATCCATTTTCCATCTTTAATTACTTTTAATTCCATGTTTACTCCTAATACACATATATAAATTGATATTTTTATTTAATTTCACTTAATACATTTTCAAGAAATTCAATATTACTCTTTCTTTGTTTTAAATAACCTTGAATACAACTAGAATAAAAACACATTTGTTCTTTGTCTATAATGCCTATGCTTTGAATATGAATTAAAAAATTTAATATTTTCATATGAGTATCAAAATCTATAATCTCATTTTTTGATTTAATTACATCTTCACATTTTGAACATCTTCCATACTTGTTTAATTCCTTGTGTAAAAAACACTCATTGCACATCTCCACTTTCATAATATCCTCCTAATGTTTGCTTAATGTTATTTTGTAGCCGTCAACCTCTGTTACCTCTGTAACCGAACACCACATAAAACAACTGCAATCATCTCTTTTTTCTTCTATTTCTTTTTTTATTACATCTTCGTTTTTGTCTGATACTTTTAAATAAGATATTTCATCCATGTCATCTTGCACTGTTATTTGAAAAAGTTTCATGTTCTAATTCCACCACTTCCTTTAAAATTTTGATTTTAATCAGAATATTAATGAATAAATGTCCTAAAATTATCTCAAAGGACATTTATTTGTACATTCTAAAACTCCTCTTTTATTTTGCACTAAAAAGAGTGATATAAAATTTATCACTCGGTTTAAACTCTAATATATTTATTTTATTTTTTCTATTATTATTTTATTATCTTCAATTACTAATTTCACTTCTCTATTTTCTTCAGTTATACCCATTTCTTTTATCCAAGATGTTGGAATTGTAACTCTATTAGTGATTGCAGTCCCTTTTGCAGTTCCTCCGCTTTTATTAAATATAACTTTAGCAATTTTTTCATCTTTAAAATAGTTAGTTATTTTAAATTTAGCTTCAAAGTCTTTTATACTTAAAGCGAAATCATTTAATTCTTTTTCACAATTACTTTTAGCTTTTATGCAATCATACACATCTTCAAGTTTATCAAGTACATTTGTAAATGTATCAAATTTATCATCTTTCATTTTTTGAATATCAGTATAAAATAATATTGTTTCTATATCATCCATTTCTTTTTTTACTAAATTTATATAATAATCATCAAATTGCTTTTCTATGGCTCTTGTTGCATTCATTTGAGCTCTTTCTAAAACACTAATTATTTTTTGTATAGATATATTCATAATTTCCTCCTTGATTTTTAAATTTCAATTATATATACTTTTAATTAAGTAGATCATATTGGAATGTAAATTGAATTATTATATTAAATATTACATTATTAAGTAGTTCCATATTGGAAGTGTACCAGGAGTTGGCTATATAACTCCTGGTATTTTATTTGTTTAATTCCTTAAGTGCAAGGGCTGTATATAGTTTTAATCCGTCTATTTTTAAATCCTCTAAGTTATATAATACAAATAATTTGTCAAATACATCTCCTTTTGTAATACTTTTAAAATTTTCTATAAAAAACTTAGCTTCAAGGTTATTATTTAAATTACTTCTAATAGCTTCTATTTTCTCAACCGCTTCACTATTTTTACTAGATTTACGAGATATAATAGCATCTTTTATTACATCTATCGTATTATTTAATTCTTCTCTTATATCATTTGCCCATTTTACTTGCTTTTCAGTTCCTTTTAATTCTACCATTTTACTTGCTCCTTTCTTTATTTCAGAGTGAACAAAGATTAATGCTAATCTGAAAGTTTCTCTATAACTATCACCTTTTCTTATTATTTTTTTAGTTATTTCGTGTGCTTTCTTAAATACATTTTTCATCTTTGTTTCCTCCTTAATTATTTATCTTAATTATATTATATCATAATTCGTAACGAATTAAACACTTTTTTATGAAAAAGTTAAAAAAGTTTTCGACAAAATATCTTAATAAAATAAATATATTAGAGTTTAAACTTTGAGTAATAAATTCTATATTCACTTTTCAATGTGCATTGACTATAAATCCAAGAGTTTTACTTTTTATACTTTTTTGCTACAATAGCTAGAGCATCTAATGCTCCAACTAATGCAATAATAATTACACTTAATATTATTAAATCTTTCATAGTTGCTCCTATCTTCCTTGATATGTAGCACCACATTTACATTGATATACTATTCCTAGTGATGTCAAAAGCTTGTACACTATTCCACCACAATACTCACATTGTTCTGCATATGCTCCTAGTATTTTAGCTTTCATAACATCACCTACTTTCCGAACTCTTCATTAACTTGTATGTCAATAGCCATTCCACTGCCCATATACTTAGTTATTTCTAATAAATATGATGCTACCTCATTTTTATTTATCTTTTCTAAATCTAAAATATCATAAGCTAAATTTCTTATTTGTCTTTTACTTTCTTCATTACACCAATTACTTCTATTTGCACTATTAAAGCCTTCTATAAGCACTCTATTAGCTTTATCTAAATCTTTATTAGCCTTATCTAACTTTTTTAACTCTGTATCCTTAGCTATTAATTTAGTATTCAAGCTACAATTTCTAAGAGTTTTATGCTCTGAAACCTTCTCTAATTTCTCTATATACTCTTCTAGCTTTTTTAGTTTACCTTCTGCTATGGTAAGAGCTTGGTGTAAACTCTCATTTTTATCTTGTAGATTATCTTTAATTCTTTTTTCTACCGCCAGTTCATCATTTTGAACCGCTATAACTCTATTCTTTTCAACTATTATATCTGTAGCTCTATTTATCTCTTCTTCATGTGTTTTTCTTAACATTAATGGAAATTTCATCTTTAGTCCCCCTATAAATTTATTTAATATTCAATATCAAAACTTGTATCTATATCATTTTCATCTTCGATATCTATTTCTATCTTTGTTCTATTAAATGCTAAATTGATTAATAGAACATCAAAACAACTTCTATACTCCGGTATATTATATTTATCTATAGTTACACCATCTTTTTTAACCCAAGATATAGTTCCCGTTGTTTCATCTTTATAATTTTCATGTATGGTAAATTCTATATCCCAACCTTTACTTTTCCAAGAAGAATTGTTATCTTCCTTACTTAGCCTGTAATCTATCCAACCTCTATCATTATCTTCAATCTCAACTATAAAATTTTCTAAATCATACTTTTCTTGATAATCCAATTCACTATTTAGATACTCTCTATAATGTTCAAATATTTCTGATAGCTTTATACTTTCTCTTTTTTGTAATAATATATCTTCTACACTTTTAGTTATCTTATTTTTTAAATCCTCTTGTACAACACCAGTCATAATATTTTTAATAGTACCTGCTATGAACGTATTGTATGCTGTAAATCCTATATCATTTACAAGTTCATTTACATTTTCTTCTACCTTTCGCTCTATAGTTCTCTTTATACTATATCCATCTATTGCATCTATGATAGCCTTTGTTACACTCTTTTCTACAGTTTCGGCTATAAGATTCTCTACAACTCTGTTTTGCTCCATTTCCTTTATCTTGTTACCTACTATATCTCCTATGTTTATATTCATACTCAATTTCCTCCTAATTTTTATTTACTTTATCTATTTGTTTTTCTACTATATATCTATCTAATATCTGGCTTAAATCTACTACTATTTCATGGTTTCCATGCTTCAGATATAACTCTGCAAGTGCATTTTTTAATTCTTCCATATGTCTTGCTCCACTTCTAAGATGTTCTTGTCCATCTTTTGGTGGTAGGCTTCTTTAATGTCATTTAAATCAAATCCTAAACTATATATTAGCTCTGCAAATAAAGGTATAATTCTATTTATCATTTTTGTTCTTGAAATGGCTTTTTTGTAATTTAGCATAGATACATTATTAAATAATGAATTCAAAATTACTTCTGGAGCAGTTACTTGAACTTCTTGAACCTCTGCAATCAAATCTATATCTAAAAATATAGCTATATCGCTCATTCTATTAAGGATCATAATTAAATCATTTAGCATAACATCTTTATAATCTTTATTTAAGTTTAATCCTAATGCTAAGTGTGCTAAATCTATATGAAAATTCATTATAAGGCTCATAGGCACGCTATAAGCATTTATACTATTATTGTCTTCTGTATCACTTAAAATTGATTCTCTTGACTTTTTAGCAAAATTTAAATCTATTACTTTATTATTCATTTTCTAATTCCCCCATTTTCATTTGTTTTTCAAATTCTTGTTCTGCCCATTTAATCGCTTCAAATGCATTCATTGAGTATTTGTTCATTAAATACTTTGCTCTAGCTATAAGAGCACTTCTATTCTCTAATTTAACTGTCATCTTTATACCTACTTATTTATATTTTCAGAAAGTAACCTTTTCTTGGATTGCTAACAATACTTTTTAAGCCTAAACTAAGTTCATTTGTATTCGGCTTATAAATTGACAAAATATATCTATCATTTACACATGAGTTTATTCTTTTACTTGCATAAATATTGCTCAAAGAAGTGTTTATTTCTTTTGCTGCATCTTCTGCTTTTGAAAATATCTTTGTTATTTTATCTTTCTTATCATATACAGCTACCGCTTTTTTCCATTGTTTTTCTACTGCTTTAATTACTTCATCTATAAATTCATCTCTTTCATCGTCTTTTAACTCTATAAGTCCATCCATTTCATCTAGTCTTATATATTCTTCAAGCTCTTGACCAAACAACATCCCTTCCATAGCTAAGACTTGAGCTATTTCTACTGCTTGATTTCTTTTGTATCCACTTAACATTTTCAATCTCCCCTATTTACCAGGGAGCATTAGCTCCCATAAATTCTATAATTCAATTTGTCTCCGATCATTTCGGCTACATAATTTTTAGACATTTCATATAATCTACTTCCTATAGCTTCATCTATCTCTAACAAATCACCTATAGATTTTTCAGTAGTAACTATCACAGGTAAGTTTTTAAAGTATCTATAATCAAGTATTTCATAAATGATATTTACATCTGATTCAGTGATCCTTCCTTTAAATAAATCATCTATCATTAATACTTGAGCATTTTTGTATATATTAATTTCTCTTTGATAATTTTCTTCATCTGTTATGGATTGTTTTAAATTGGTTATACTACTTCTATAGGGCATATATATTACCCCGACACCATTGTCTAATAATACATTCCCTATACTCATTGCTAAGTGGGTCTTTCCTGACCCAACTTGACCACAAAATATTATAGAATTTTGCCTAGCTACTCTTAACTCTTCAAATTTTTTAGAGTAGCTTTTTGCTTTACTATAAGCTAACATCGTTTCTTTACTTTTAGAGTAATCAAAGTTTTCAAATCTCATTTTTCTAAACTCTTCAGATACTCCACTAGCTTTTAGCTTATCTTCAGCTATTCTAATAGATCTACACTCACATGCTTTAGCAGTTCCATCATCTTGTATAGTAAACATCATATCTCTACATTTATTACACTTATACTTACTCTCTTGATAATCGTTCACATTCTGCGAGTAATCTGTAGTATTCTTCATCTTTTTCATCATCATTTGATATCTGTGGTTCAAATTGTTTAGTACACTTTGTGCTGCTTCCATTTGATTTCACATCCTTTTGTTTAGACTGTTCTTGTTGTAACTTATATGCTTCTAGTTGCTCCAAAGTTTTTATATTTTCATCTGTCCATCGTTTTATAATTCCTTTTATGTATCTCAACTCTCTTACATTTGACTCAATAGAAATTTCCATCGCTCTTATAACTAAGTCATATGATACTTTATTTCCTATTTCTAAAAAGAAATCTTGTTCTAACTTAGTTAATACATGTCTATTTACTATCTCTCTTCTATAATAAGCAATTACATCTTCTAGGCTCGTTTTATTACTACTACTACTATTATTATTAAATGTATTATTAAATATTGTATTATTATCTTCACAGTTTTCCGAATACCCTCTGTCGAGATTTCGAATACCCTCTTCGGAATCTCGAATACCTATATTCGAAATTTCGAATACCTTTATTATTCTTTTTTCTATTAACTTTGTATTAGGCTTATATTTATAAGATATCTTTACTAATCCTTTTTTCTCTAAAGACTTTATAATTTCTGAACATCTATTCTTAGATAGTTTAAAGAAACTTGAAAAGTAATCATTACTTGCATAGCAACCATCTTCATTATCTAAGCTATCTATTTCAACTAAAAATACTTTTTCTAGCAAGGTTAAGTTTTCGTTTAACCAAATCTCTTTAGGTATCCATATCCCTTTAAAAGCTCTTTCCACTGTTGCTCACCTACTTATCTTCTGTATAATTTAATCGCTTGGAATACTCCAGCTAATACTAGAGCATCCCATATAATCACCATTATTATTAAATTCATGTCTAAACCTCTAATGTTACTTGCTCATCTATATCTGCAAATTTATCTTCATCTACTGGAGTAAAATCTGCATCTATAAATTCTTCTTTAGGCTCATATTTAGTAAGTAAATCTAAAACTTCTTGAACTTCATCAAACTTAAGCTCTTTTAAACAATATCCATTACTCTCACAAAATTCTTGCATCTTAGATATATCCTTTGGATTATCATAGTCATATAAACCTTTCATAGATGCTAACTTCATAATCCCTTGTTTTTGTCCTGGTGTAGCATAACCAACTTTAACTTCTTTTTCGGGTAACTTATCAGGTACATTTTGTATTTCTGCCGCATCGTACATCCCTTGTAAATCCTCTGGGAATGCTTCTCTTAAAGCTGTTACCATAGCACACTTTCTTATCATCACACATGGCATTTGCTTCCAAGTACTTTGACCTTTTGAGTATTCTTCCATACTAACTTCGGATCTAATAGGAAACTTCATATCTTTTACATATACTTCGCACCATCCACCTACTAAAATCTCTTTAGGAGCTTTTAAGCTACCTTCTCGATAATCCATACTTCCATCAGGTTTTAAAATTACTATCCCAGCTTTCATACCTTCAAAGTTAGGGTTTCTATAAGCTCTTTTAACAAATACATCTTTACCAACTACGATATTTGCTGGTGAATTTCCAAACTTAATTAAGTAAGCTTCTCTTATAAACGGATTAAGCTTTTGAGCTTTACATAATTCTATAAACATTAATGTTTCTTGATCCGTAACTGCTCCATTTCCACTTACTAAGTAATTCTTAACTGTTTCTGCAGTTAATACTTGTCCTGTTTCTGTTTTAAACTCTGCTAAACTTAATGCACTTTGATTTACTACAGTATTATTCATTTGTTAATCCTCCTATAAACCTTGAACATCTGAAATAGTTTCTTCACATTCATTAAATAAATCATCTAAAGAACTTTCTAAATCTTCAAATGCCTCTGTTATCTCTATATTATCAAGCTCCATTACTTCATCCCTCAATGCACTTAAACATTTCCTAACCCACTTCATTTCACTTTCTATTCCTGCTATTGACATTTATCTATCCTCCTATTTAATCATTAAAGCTGTACCTGGTTCAGTCATATATGCTCCGTCTATTTCTATTCCTGCTTTTAAATCTGCTTTAAGTAAATCTTTATTTACCTTATATGTCTGAACTATCTCTAAGTACTTATCTGGTAACTTAGTTTCATCATTTATCCTTAATGTAGAAGTACCTTTTCTAACAGTAATATTCCCTACTGGTGTTTCTATCTTCTTCATATTCATTTGCTCCATACAAGACTTTGTGTATTCTCTAAGCCTTTTTATATGATTTTCTTTAGCTCTTTTTATCTTTGTCAGTCTATCTATTTCATTTTTTACTGCGTCTACATCTGCTTCTATACTTCTAACTACTTGTATAATCCCTTTGCCTTTATTAGCTATCTCATTTTGCACTATAGCTATAATTTCACTAGCTTCAACTTCTTCTAAATCTCTTAATACAACTAAATCTGCGCTTAATTCATATAAATTCATTGATATTTCCTCCTAAGTTTCATATAATATAATCAGTTTAAATTTTTTAATTTTGGCCTTTTTTAAGGCTCTTTTTTTTATTAAAATGGTAATTCCTCTGCTCCTACTGCTTTACAATATTGATAATGAGAAAAATCCATTTCTAGTTTGTCTGCTTCTTCTTTATCTGATATAAGTTTAAGTATTCTTTCAACTGCTCCTAATTGACCATAGTAAAGCCATTTTTCTTGACCCTTGATATCATGTTCTACCTTTACTTTTAAATATTCATCTGTTCCTGGTAATGCATCTAACATAGTGTTAAAACATTTATCTATAACCGCTTGTGTTTCTACTATGCTTTGATTTAAAGCTTTTACATCACATTGTAAGATTCTCTTAATTGCTTCCATTTTAAGCACCTACCTTTATTTTTTTATACATTCTTAAAGCATAGAATTTTTTGTCTATATCTTTATCTTTAAACTCTTTTACAAAGTCTTGAAGTATCTTTATATTCATTTAATTCACCCCCTCCCAATTATCTAGCCAATTTAAAAATGGTTGAGTAGGTATTTTATATAACCTTCCTACTTTTATAACCTTAAACATGTTATTTGTCGCTAATGCTTGTCTTATTAGACCGTATGCAGTCTTTTCGCATACTCCTAATAACTCAGCTATATCTGTTGCTGTTAATACTTTTTTCATCTTAACCTCCTATGCAAATGCTATCTGACTATTCAATCCATGAATTGCATATTTTAAAACTTCATCTTTTGGTTCCCAAGCTTCTATAAAACTAATTGCTAAGTCATAGTTTTTAACTGATAAATTCTTATAACTATTAACTTTAAAAGTTCTCTTTATATCCCTATAGAATGAAGCATATAATTTTTTATTCAGCTTCTTGTATGCTTCAGCATCTTTTCCACCTAATAATTCTACTGCTCTACAATTTATCGCACTTCTAAGATTTTCAGCTAACTCATAATTAACAGTCATTTTATCCTCTATAGTTGTTATTCTGTTATCTAGTTCCTGTTGTCTCTTATCAACTAATAATATCGCTTGAAGTTCTTTGCTCATATTAGAAAATGGATTTTTTAACTGTTGCTCCATTTTATTAAAAGCTTCTATGTATCTAAGTTTCCAATTCATAGCTTTAGATCCTGTGAATCCCATAACCAATAAGCTAAATCCATCTCTTGTTATTAGGAACTCTTTGTTGGTTTTACCATTAGAAGCTATATAAGTACTTTCTATAAACATTTCTTGTATAGCCGAATTTTCGGCTCTAGTATTTTCTATCTTTTCTATTACATGTTTATGTTGTTTTTCAAAGTTAGTAGCTATTTCTCTGCTACTTACTAAAAGTTGACCATCTACTTGTTGAACATTAATTAATTCACTCATCTTGTTTCCTCCAATATATATGAATTTTTGTTTTTAGTTTTGGTTAAACTAATATAACACATATCGTGTGATTTTTAATTAAAAAAAATTGAATCAACATCAGCTTCTTTAAAAGCTTGTTTGAACTTAACTAAAAAGTTATAACTAGGATTCCTTAAGCCTAATTCTATCTTAGAATATAAGGTTAAAGTTATACCTAATCTTTCTGCCATTTGTTTTTGAGTTAATTTATTTAAGTTTCTAAAATTAACTAAAGTATTCACTATATGCACCTCCTTTGATATTTATCACACTTTTCGTGTGCCTTATAACTACATATTACACCACACGTTTTGTGTTGTCAATAATTATTTTACACTTTTTGTGTGATTTTATTCAATAACTACACAAAAAGTGGTATTATTGCGTAGAGAGGAGTTGATAACGTGTTTAATGATAGACTTAAAGAACTTAGAATTAAAGCTGGTTTAAAACAAAGCGAACTAGGTAAAAAAGTTGGCGTATCTGCTAGTACTATAGGTATGTATGAGCAAGATAGACGTTCTCCTGATAGAGAAATGTTAATTAAACTTTCTAATGTCTTTAATGTAACTGTTGATTATTTATTAGATAATAACAAAACAAATACTGATGATACTGACTTATTTAATTTAAAAGGGGACGTTAGATTCCTGAAAAAAGTTAAAGATAGTGATATGATTAAAATTCCAGTTTTAGGGGCTATAAGAGCTGGATTACCATTATATGCAGATGAAAATATAATAGACTACGAGTACGTGCATCAGGAGGAGTTAGTAATGGGGGAAGAAACATTTTTTCTAGAAGTTAAGGGAGATAGCATGATAAATGCTAGAATATACGATGGAGATCGTGTAAGAATAAGAAAACAAAATTATTTAGATAATAATGGAGATATAATGGCTGTTCGTGTGAACGGTGATGAAGCAACATTAAAGAGAGTTTATCTTCAAGAAAATGGAATAGCTCTTATATCAGAAAATCCAAAATATGCACCTATGTTCTACCCTGCTAGTGAAATAGAAAGTGGATATGTTGAGATAATAGGACGAGCTATGGAAGTAAAAATAAAATTATAACATCAGTGAGGTGTTAGACATGAATAACTATAACATCAAAAGCTCTTTTGTAAGAAAAAGAGGAAATAATTATAACGTCTATATAGAATATATAGATGAAAATAATAATCTAAAGCAAAAGAGCTTAGGAAAATATGAAAGTAAAAAAGATGCAGAGAAACATCTGATTGATTTAAAATCTTCTATTAATAATAACAAGTTTATTATAAGTAAAGATATAACTTTCGTAGATAGAGTAAAAAAATATTATGAAGATCCATCTAAAAACTTTTCTCCTTTAACTTCACACAAAAGAGAAGGTTTTATACGAGTTAATATTGAACCATTTTTTAAGAATACAAAATTAAAAGATGTATCACCTTCGCTACTTCAAAATTTTATAAATGCTATGTTTGCTAAGTATACTAAAGATTCAGCTAATACTATTGTAATGACTGTAAAAGCTGTACTTAATGAAGCATATAGATTAAGAGAGATAAATGAAAATCCTTGCAACTTTGTTAAAAATCCTCCTTCATTAAAAAATAGTAAAGAGGCTTTTGAGGTGTACAACAAAGATGAGGTTAAAGTAATCATAAGCAAATTAGATGGGACTAATATAGAAATACCTATACTTTTAATGTTGACGATGGGTCTACGAGCCGGAGAGGTTTGTGGTCTTAGATGGCAAGATATAGATTTTAAAAATAATACTATAAGTATTAATCAAACTTTGATATATTTCAAAAGCAGTATTAAATTCAAAGCTCCTAAGACTAAAGGGTCAATTAGAACTATATCAGCTCCTTTAGAGTTAATGTCAAAATTAAAAAAATGGAAAACTCAACATAATAAATATCGTATAGCAGGGATTTTAGAGTATGAAGATATAGTTTGCTTAAATCGAAATTTAAATCCATTTAATCCAATATCGCTTAATAAGCGCTGGAATGCATTTACTCAAAAAAACGGAATAAGATATGTTAGGCCGCACGATTTAAGACATACACATGCAACTATGCTAGTATTATCTGGAACAGACTTTAAAACTATTTCAAATAGGCTAGGACATACAGACATTAAAATAACATTAAATAGATATAGTCATGTACTTAAAGAAATGGATATAAAAGCAAGTGAAAATATATCTAATTTAATGTTTAAATAGTGTCAGTTATTTGTCAGTAAAAATGGATTTGTCAGTCTATTGTCAGTAAAATATATATTACTATAGAATAACAAATCCATTTATATTCAAGTTAAATACTAATATTTACAACTTAATTACATTGAATTACAAAAAGACTAACTTTTTCGAAAGTAGTTAGTCTTTTAACCCGTACATTATATTTTTATAAAGTTGTAGTTTTATATGCATATATGCATACACCCGAACAATTAAAATAAATGTATTTTAGGTAGGCATATCTAAAAGAGTTTTAGATATGCCTAATAATATTATATGAATTAGCAGTTTATATATTCTATATTAGTTTTTTTATAAATATAAATTTTTTCATTAGAAGTATTATTATTTAAATAAGATAACATAATACTTTATTCTAAAAATACCCATATGATATTTATTATAAAATAAGATATAAAAATAG